>ENA-OPTX01000049-OPTX01000049.1-human-gut-metagenome-genome-assembly--contig:-NODE-49-length-85088-cov-9.580869_pt1 | contig 85088 bp, 94 predicted proteins | sample MGYA00241465_ERZ501922 | MGnify/ENA primary metagenome ERZ501922 (study PRJEB25962, sample SAMEA2042399) | human gut metagenome | biome: human gut; feature: human-associated habitat; material: faeces...
TTTGTTGCTCAGGTACTTAAAAAGTTATATTTGTAATAGTGTTGCGGAATTAAGGGAATACAAGTTTTTCTCTTCATCAATCTGAACATATTCATAGCTCATTTGCTGAAGAGTAGCGATAAGTCCATTTTCGAGCGCTGCTTCACTTTGTAACGGCATATACTGATATTCTTTATTTCATTAAACAATACGGGTTAGTTGTTGGAATCAAACTGCAAAATCCGGATGCCCAAAGCCAACTCTATTTTACAGAGAGCTTCCAGGGAGAGATTCTCCCGTCCTTTAAGGATTTTGGAGATATACTGTTGGGTACAGTTCATCTTTTCCGCCAGTTCCTTTTGGGTAATTCCCAGTTCCTTCATTCTTGAATACATGATATTAGCGACCATTTTTGAATGGACAAACCAAGGTTTTTCACCTTGCTCAACTGTTGCTGTTACATTTTTAGCGGAAAGGGTTGTTCCCTTGATTATCTTAGACGTATTTCGCATCGTTTCCTATTTTTGTAGGCAGTTGCCTTCTGCCTACAAAGATAGTATTTTTCACTGAGAAAGCACAACTGCAGGGTTGTTTTTCCTGTTTGAACAGATATAGTCCCTATTCTCAGAAGTGCTTACTTCCTCTTGGGCAGGCGTATTTTCCGGTTGTCTGTTTCCCATTTATCCACATAATTGTTCAGGGCTTCAGAAATAACGTCTTTCAAGAGGATGCCTTCCACGAGGGAAATGTATTTCACCTTTTGGAGCAAATCTGGATCCACGATGAAGGTGGCTCGGATTTCCTGGGGTTTCTTGGCATTTTTGGCTGATTCGCCTTTCTTGGGGCGACCCACATTCTCCCTACGTTTGGCATCTAGTTTGGACTTCATCTGCTCAGTAGCAGCCGTTTCGGTTGTTTCTTTCTTAGAAGATGCTTTTGCAGGTGCTGCCTTTGGACTATCCTGCTTATCCGTTTGAGCAGCAGGTTGTTCCGCTTGTGCTGCTACTTGTTCAACAGCCTGTTCCTTAGGCTGCTCCTGTACCGATTCTGATTGATTGGCTTCACCCATAAAGCCGTCCATCAATAAGGATAAATTTTTCTTACTCATATTGCTTACTTTATTACTTGTTTACTTGCTGATTTACTTACTATGTTACCAGTAATCTTTGTGATTAGTCATATAGTAATATTGTTTACCTATTTTCTTCCCGACTGATTATTTCATCGGTCAGTGTACGATAGTCCGTTGCGCCATTGCTTTTCGGGTCGTATTCAAAGATAGTCTGACCGGAAAGCGGCATCTCGGCTATGGATATATTCTCCCGGATTTTCGTCTGAAAAACCTTCTCTCCGTACCGTTTTTCCACCATGGAAATCACTTCCTTGTTCAACTTCCGGTTATTGAACCGGGTGAAGAAGACACCACCCAACTCCAGCGTCGGGTTCACCCTGCGCTTCACTTCCCGAACTATATCGTCCAGCATGGTCAAGCCTTTCAAGGGCAAGGCTTCAGCGGTGAGCGGTATATAGAGTTTATCCGCTGCCACCAGTGCATTGGTTGTCACGATACCGAGTGAGGGCGAACAGTCCATCAAGATGTAGTCATACTTCTCCTTCTGTTCATCGAGGTAGGATTTGAGAATGCCCTCCCTTGCCATCATGGTAGCCATGTCAATTTCGGCTCTTGCCAGGTCCAGCGATGCCGGAACGAGGTCCAGATTTTCTCGGATAGAAATGATGGGCAATGGTTGGTCTTTGACCAGCGTATCATAAATACTTGTTTCCGGGTCTTCGTTCTGCGTCAGCGTGAACGTGAGATTCTGCTGTGCATCCAGGTCAATGAGCAACACACGTTTTCCTTGCAATGCGAGTGCTGCGCCTATACATGCCGTAGAGGTGGTTTTGCCGACTCCACCTTTCTGATTACCTATTGCTATTGTCAAGTTTCTTTTCCTCATTACGATTGAGTTAGATGGTTATTTTATTACTTATTTTCCTTATTACAAATATACAAAATTACTATCTGATTATGTAATTAGTTTACCTATAATATCTTAAAAATCAACGCTTATATAGTGTTGATATACAATGATGTACAAACAACTGAAAACACAGGGTTGACAGCGTGAAAGCAACTGAAAACAAAGTGAAAGACTGCATAAATATTACTTTCTCGCTGGATGTTATTCCGTATTTTATGCCAGCTTTCTCTTGCCGATTTGCCTTTGCTTCCAATGTAAAATAAAATCTTAAATACTCCGACCAACGCCTCACGGCGGAAGTCGGAGCGGAACATATATAAGGAATTTACGCTGTCTGTTTGGCTGCGAGTATCTGATGGGCATGAGCATTGACCAGCCGGACAATCCGGTCGTGGTGCGGAGTATTCGTATTGCACAGCCCACGGCTCTGTATCACTTTCCCCTCGGTCAGTGAGAACTCAATCGTCTCGATGCGGTTTCCTTCCTTATCATGAGCCGATAGTATCAAGCTGTCCGCTTTGGCATAGTATTCGCATTGGAAGACGCAATGATGCAGGGCATTTCCCTCGGCTTGGAAGGCTTCCAAACTATCGAGTACCGAAATCACCAGGTCTTTGTCGGTGATGGTGATGCCGAAGTAGCGTGACTTCTCCTTGTAGAACTCGGCTTCCTTCCGTTTGGCTCGCTGCATCTGCTCCTGGCTTCTGCGTTTCTGCTCCATTTGGTTGTGTCGGTTCATCCAATAGTCATGCTCGGCTCTGAGGTTCTGCGGACAGATATACTTAGGGTTGCAGATGTCCTTGCCACACTGCTCCAGCAAGCGGATGGTGTCTGCCCACAATCCCATGTCCGAAGGGCGGTAGTGATGCCGGGTGGCGACCTTATACGATTGCCAGCATCGGTCAAGTTCCAAAGGTCGGTGTACAAAATAAGACACGGCATGTAAATCTTTTGACTTGAGGATGGTTTCCATCCGGCTGTCCGTCAGCACGGCTTTCATCAGTTTCATCGGGTGGCATTCGGGCAGCTTGCCTTTCATGCCGTTGCGTTTCAATTCGGGCAGCAGCAGATAGTGCGGATAAACATAGGTGTCTGCAATGAGCCAGTGAACTTCGTTCGGTCGCTTCAAGGAGATTTTGGATGCCCAATCAAAGCAGTCCACATAATAGCCCAATGTCCTTGCTCTTGCCGTGACAGCCACTTTGCCTTCGGCATTGAGCCACAGACGGCACACTTCCCAGTAGTCTACCTCCATAGGCATTCCTTTCCGGAAGGTCGTTTCCAAGCGGAAGACCCGTTGCACCTGCAAATGGTCTATTACTTCGAGGGAAGAAAAATAATAGGCTTCCTTGAGGGTGCGTTTGAGAGTGTCTTTTATCTGTAAGCGAGTACCGCAATGAGGGCAGCATACCGACTTGCATTTTCCCTCATAGTCGAAGTGTCTGCCACAATCGCCACAGGTACACTTGTGTGCGGAAGTACGGAAGCAGACATGTCCTGCCACTTTCCGCACTGCCCATGTGAGCACTTTGGGGCTTAGGACGGTCAGCTTCTCATTGGAAGCTGCCACCTGTTTTTCTATTTTCGTTCTTGCCTTCATAGTTCCATGCCTTGAAAGAGTGAGAGTTCTTGAATGGGTTTGGATTGCGGTTTGGCTGCCTTGGGTCGGCTGTTGCGTTGTTGCAGTTTCCGCATTTCCTCCTCCTGGTATCGTTTGAGGGCGATGGCTCGTTGTTCTGCCTTTTCCTCCTCGGTCAGTTCAATGTGATGATTCACCACCACGTTGCAGTCCATCGGCTTACCGATTTCCAAATTGGGTTCATCTATCGCATGGACTGCCATGGCATACACCTCCATGTCGCTGAAACCGCAGCAGCCGGATTGCTGCACGGCATGGAAGATATAGTTGACCACATCGTCAATGGTGCGTGTGGTGGTTTCATACTTGGCACGGAAGAGTTCATCTTCCTTGGCTCGGTTATCAAGATAGTTCTTGATGAGTTCCTTGAAATGGTCAGTTCCTTTCATATGTTCCTAATGTTTAAGCGTAAATAATCAGAGGTTACTCCGTGAATCAGATGGGAAGCAGTTCCAGCAGTTTCTGCAGTGGAATGGAGTTGATGTCCGACTTTAGGAAATGAACTACCCATTCCGGCTCTTCAAAAAGCGGGTGCATGGGCACCACACTGAAATCGTCCCCATTGGAATAGCAGTCAATTTGTGCAAAATTGGCGCCGTCCTTGCGGATGTGTGCATAGAAAGGAGGCATACCGCAAAAGCACTTGCGGAGACTCTCTCTGTCCCACTGCAGGGTGAGTTCGTAAACACTGCCCTTGTAGAGCATCTTTTCTTTTCGGTCTTTAAGTTTGTATGCCATAGCTGAACTAATTTTTTCCCTTTGGTTTGAAGCCTTACGGCTTCTCACTCCCGGGTGATTTTTACGATGCCTCTTCTCACGGAGGGTGTAAGGGACGGAAGGCAAATGTGGCAAGGGGAAAGTGGACGGAATACCCAATTTGGCACAAATTGCGGAAGGTTGCCGGCTGCTTTCCTTGCAGCCAAGCGTAGCGCCATTTGACGCCGTACCGACCCTTCGTACCTTTGTATCGGAAATTTCATCGGGAGTGCGGATGCAGTGAAAAGAAAAAATCCCCATGCACCATGCACAGGGATTCCTTCAAGCTATGACCAGGAACATCGGTCATGAACAGCTGTTTTCTTTGGAGAGTTCCAGCGAGCGTTTCCGAAACTCTTTCAGCAGAGGTTGGATTTCCAGAGAGGTACGGCGGGCACGTAAGCCAGCCGCCTTGTTTCCATTCTGTACTTGCAAGGCTGCATCCTTCAGGAAGGACTGCATCTTGTTTTCCAGCAGTTCGGTCAATTCATTCATAAAGGTTTCTATTTGAGTGATACATGATAGTATAGGTCAGTCCTGCAGGAGCGGAATCTCAAAGGATTTCACCACGCACTGCGCCTCCTTGTCAAGGATGAACCAGTATTCGGAATGATAAGGCTCCCCCTGCAAGGTCTTGGCTTCAAAGTCAATTTTTACCTTCCATCCGTTGAAGGGCTTTTCCGATTTTTCTTCCTTGGCTGTCGGATTCATATCTCCGGAGGCAATCAATGCCCGCAAGGTAGTCATGGCATCCAGCTGACGTTTCATCTGCTCGCTTATGCCAATGTCGTCCTTGTCCAGATTCTCGAAGAAGTCCGTTTCCTCCATGAGTTTCTGACCATACTGCATCAGGTGCATGGAGAGCGATACTTTCTCATGCGGACTGACGTATTCCTTACCGAATACCGAATCCGCTTTGCTGACACCCAGAATCTTGATGGATCCCGGATTATTGATGGTTGCCTTCAGCGCTTTCTCCGCCATTTCCACCGCCCGCTTTTCCGGACTGGAGGTACAGCTGGCGAAATAGAACAAACCACTCCAAAAAAGGACAGCGGTAAGCAGCATCATGCTAAGTTTCATTCCCGGTTTCATACCTTTACAATTTGAAGTTTGTCCGGTGATACACCGAGTCGTTTGCGGTAGATAGAGCCGTCTTCCCGGTACATTTCCAGTTCCTGAGAGGTGATTTCTTTCTCGCAGAGTTCCCGGGCTTCCTCCAGTGTCAGCTGGTGGCCGCCGATATTGCGCCAGATGGCAAAGGAGCAGGGGGCTGTCTGGTTGCTGTAATTGGAACAGTTGAATGCCCGGCTTCCCACGCGGATTTCACCGCCACAGTGCGGACATTTGCCCACGACAGACTGCATCAGGATGTTGCCGTCGTCAGCCAGTTGTAAAACTGTCGGGAATGTCTTGCCCTCCTTGGTGGAGAAACCGTCCAGGAGTATGCAGCGCTTCTCCAACAGTTCGGCAATCTCCGCGTCATACATCTTGCGGTTGCCGATGATGCCGTTGATGTTCAATACACACGAAGGATGATCCCCCAGGTTGTGCTCACAACGGTAGCCCTTGCAGGTCTTGACCACATTGCCGCCACACAAAGGGCAGCGGCCGATTATTTTCTTTTGGGTTTCCATACGCTTTTGTTTTTGGATGATTTGTTTATTTTATTATGCTATTACTTGTTGCTGTTATTACAAACTTACTATCTTACTTGCTTATTCCCTTACTTCGTGATTAGTTGATTAGTTTACAAGTTTACCTATTTACCTATTTACCATTTCAACAAGTACCCCTGGTTCCACTCCGCAACGATGCCTCCGATGATATTCTTGCCCGACATCACATTCGCCCATCCTTCGGGATCGAGCGAAAACCAGAGGTCGTTCCATGAGAGTGTGCGTACCTGCCAGGCAAGGATAAACAGATCGGTATTGATGGCTTCCAGCCGGCTCACCACCTCGTTGGCGATGTAGTAGCGTTCCGAAGAGTTGAGCAGGTTTACCTTGTGTTTCTCATTCTTTCCGTCCGCCCCCGTCACGTCATACTTGCCCGAAGTGACCAGCTGCTTCATGAAAGGATAGAGTGCCGCCATCTGGGTAGCGGCATCAGCCAGCTCATCCGAAACCATGGCAGCAATGGCAGTCCCCTTGAGATTGCTCCCCACCGATTTCAGGAGCAGGTTGCAGTTCTGAGGGATTTCCTTAGCCACCAGTTCCCCGGCACGCTTAATCTGATAGAGATTCTGCATCGCCCCCTGTGCGTTGGAGAGGTAGTTCAGCATCTTATCCTCTACACTATGCACCCGGTCGAGCGCCACCGTCACCGCTGCTTCTGCGGCGATAATCTTCTCCTGCGTCTTCTTGCGTTTCTTGTGGATGTTCTTTAATTCTGTCGTCTGAGCTATGACGGTGGCCGTCAAAGCCGGATCCATCTGCTGCGCCAAAGCGGGAATCCCTCCGCCTGCCAGACAGAGCACCAGTACACCCAGGGTTAATTTCTTTTTGATTGCATCCATATACATTACATTTTGAGATTACCTTTTCTGCGTTCGGAAAGCTGCTGTTTCCGTTCGTCCTTGCGTGGTACAGAGGGGATGTCCATAGGCTTTTTCAACAGACAGTCGTTCCAGTCCTTAAAGAGTCTGGGCGGAAGCCATTGCCCCACCTGGTAGCGGATAGACAAGTGCTTTTCCAACTGAGCCGACAGGGGACGTTGCGGATTGACCATAAAGACCTTGTCCTTGACCTCCACCTGCAGTCCCTTGTCGGTTTTGCTGATTTTCATCGGGATGTTTTCCAGCAAGGCAACCATGCGCAGGCCGTAGATCCGACCAGCCAGGTCATTGTCGAAGCAATCGAAAGCCCTGGCATGAGGAAAACGGCTCATCACTCCCGTAACCTGCCGGTCGGAAAACGTACCGCCCAGAGAGACCAGAGCCATATCCGTGTGCAGCTGCATCCTGTTCTCCTGATAGAACGCCATGGCATCCAACGCTGATTCACAGAAATACACCTGTTTCACGTCCTCCGGGTTTCCTCGTGAGAGATTTGCCACCCATGCCGAAGAAGAAGAGTCGCTGCCCGCAGCCTTGGACTTGTAGCCGCCATAGCCACGTATCTCATAACCCTTCGCTTCTTCAGACATGCCGTCGGTATAGGGGAAGCCGATGTTGAACCCTTCAAAGTTCCCGTTGTGACGGTCCCGGATGAGCACGATGAACGGAGCCAGTTCCCTGACGGTTTCCTCCGAGATACCCCGCTGTGCAAACAGTCCGGGAATCCGATTGGGGTTGAGCGGTTTCACCTCGTAGCGTGAAGCATCGAATACGGCAGCCGACCTGGCAGCTTTGATGTACTCAAGGTCCTCACGGTACTCCGGTTCGGGCATATTGGCAAAACGTGCCAGTACCTTGGCCACTTTCTGCCACTCGTCCTTACCGGAAACCAGAAACGTGTGCAGGTTCTCACGTATCAGAGTGACCACATCCCCACGGGAGCCATCACGGCGGAAGAAAGTCTGTGAAGACTTATCGTTCGGGTGACTGATGATAAGCGTGTCGCGCTTATCCTTACCGTCTCCCAGCACCATCTCCACATACTTGCCGATTCCGGCTTTCCGGTCCAGCCGGTAGCCCAGTGCATACGCCACGTCATCAACGCCCACTCTGGCTTTCAGTTCCTTGAAGTTTACCTTGTAGTCCGTCATAGCTCCACCGTTTCAGTTAGATACCCATTTTCGCACCCGTTTTCTGTGTCCGCTGCATCATAGCCAGTTCCGGTTCGAAGGTCTTGTGCGCCGTCATGTTCAGGAAGGCAGCCTTGTCCTTGTAGTCCGTCAGCTGGAAATAGGTCTTGGCCGTATCTTTCGATACCTTCTTCAAACCCAGTTCCACACCGTCGTAGGAGGCACGGATGGCATAATCCCCGTTGCGTGTCTTCACGATGGCCGCATTCTTGAACGGCACATCTTCGCCTTCGCCCAACGGGGCAAACGGGTCGTTCTTCGTCAGGTAGGGTTGCTCGTTCAGTGCCAAACGCTGTTTGTCCACCTGGTCCAGAATCAGGTCCGAAGCCTTGTTCACGTCCGCCATGACGGAAACGATGAACTTCGGTTCCTGCTTCAGCACCCCAATCCAGGAATCCAGATAGGCTGCGGAGTTGTCCGTCACTTTCGAGTCAAAACCCATCGAGTGGCTGATCATGGCAGCCGTCAGTTCCGCTACCAGTTCCTCCTTGGCATATTTCGGGTCTCCGAAGCGCCCGCCCATCTCGCGGTTCAGACGTTCCGGAGTCATGGTGGAGTGTGACATCTCATGCAGCATGGTGGAGTAGAACTCCATGCCGCCCCGGTAGATTTCCTCGGGGGTGTTGCCGATGTTGAACTGCTCCTTCATGGGCAGCACCACGATGTCCTGGGCTGGTGAATAAAAAGCTCCGTCCACGCGCTTGACCGCTTGTATGGGACAGAGCCAGCCTTGCGTCTCAATCATCCGGTCGAGAGCAGCATGGACATACATGCCTTCCTTATCCCGAAGCTCGGGCACCTTGAACTTCTCCATGAGTTTCTGCACCCGCTCGGGCTGCACCTCTGCCAGGTTGGTCTGGTCGATGTTATATACGGGGAAAGCCTTGAAGAAGGGAATGACATCCATGCCTTTCTTCTCTTCCTTGCTCATAGTCTTATACTCATCCGAACTGACCTTGTGTCCGTTCTTGTCCTTGACCAGCACATCCCAATAGACCACGGGAAACGCTTTTTCGCCTTTCAGTACATGGGCTTTCAGGTTGTGGGCCTGCTTGAAGGTGAGGTACACCGGCAGCCGGTAGCCCTGGGCAGCGGTCTGCAGCTGGAGGAAGAAGGAATTGGAACCCGAGTAGTTGCGGCCTCCCACGTTCTGCGGGAGACCTGCAAATCCGGATGCACCGCCAATCCAGCCTTTTTTCCAGTCGGAAGCCTTCATCTGCTCCATACGGGCAATCATCATTTCGGCAAAGCGGTCGATGGCTACCTGCCCGGCATTGCCTGATGAATTAGTTCCATACGCCATAATCTTCATCGTTGATTACCTGACGGTCCATCAGGTTGATGTCCGTCTGTTCCACATAAAATTCAGCGGATTCATCCGAAGGATCCGTGCCGTGCGTGCGGCACCAGTCCAGGAAATCCTGTGCGTTCTCACCCTCCAGCACAAAGCGGAGATAACCGATTTTACCCTCTTGAAGAAGTTCCACCAATTCTTCGTATTCCATTACTGTTGACATATTGATTCTTGTTTGAGTTTGATACTGTTTGATTCCGTTACATTTTCAACGCAGCCGTCTTTTCCTGCTTCATCGAATGAGCAGCGAGCAAGCCCGTGATTTCGGTGTTCAGGTACTTGGCTGCAATCTGTTCGCGCGTAGCCGTCTTGGCTTTGAAGAGCGAATAGCCGTCATCGAATGAGATTTCATGGCGGTTGGTCTTGCCCTTGTCGCCCATATCCATTGACACCTTCCACTTGTTGTCCGCATGGTCTTTTGCCACCCGCACCCCTTTGGGGTCCACTCCTTCGGGAAGCTGGTACTTTTCGTAGGCAGACTTTAGGTGCAACCTCTCACCGAAATTCTTCTCAATGAGCTGGCTCGGTGACATGGTGCGGTCGAAGTAAGCGTTCAGGTCCTCCCGGGAAGCCATGGCAGACATCTTGGTATCACCCATCTGTGCATAGAACTTATACTTGCCGTAGTCCGGACGCTGCTCGTCCTTCTCTTTGTACACGTTGAACTTCTCCACCTTGATGTCCCCCTCCGGTCCGGCAATGGTCTTGGGCATGCGGAAAGCCTCTTCCGATACCTTGGGCTGGAGTTTGGTGGGATAATACCGCTCCATGAGCTGCTGCACCGACATCTCCTTCTTCTGGTAGGCAGCCAAATCCGCAGCGTCCATCTTCTGCGGTTTCAGCTGCACCCCGTCCATCTTGGCGGTGAAGTACCAGTCCGCCGGATTGGTGGTACTCTGGAAGGCATGACCGTGGGTCACCTTCTCGCCGTTGGCAGTAATCATCTGCGGCTCGCGCGGCTTGCGTTCCTTCTTCGTTTCGGACGCCTGTTCGTTCTTGACCTCCGCTTTCGCTTCCGCCTTTTTCTCTTGGGCAGGTTTCTCCTCGACAGCCTTCTTCACTGTCTTGACAGGCTTTTCCTGCTCAGCCTGTTCCTTCTTTTTTCTTGCCATAGAATCCTTGTTTGGAATGATTTCTTCTTTTGCTTTCTCTGGGTCTTTCACTTTTCCACCGACATCCTCTTTCGCCTTTGCCTTTTTCATCAGCTCCGGACGGTCAATCGCATCGCATATAGCTACCCGCTGGCCGGAACGGATCAGTTTGGGCAGATGCCTGTCCAGTTCATGCCGGGGGAAGGTCAGGAGCTTGATGGGGTCCTTCTCCAAGGGAATTACCTTTTCAGACACCTTCAGCGCCAGTATCACCGATGCCTTGAGTGCATCCTCCTTGTACATTTCATAGAAGTCCCCTTTGCGGAAAAGCAGCATCGCATCCGGATGTTTCTTCTTCAAGTCGTTGAACTGCCGGACAAAGCCGACATCTTCTTCTTTCTTCTTGACCATAGGGAAAAGGATTTAGCGTTTGAGACCCTTGGATTTTTCCTCTTTGGCACTGCCGAACCTGACAGCCCGCTCCTGCGACTGCTTGTCCACCACCTGCCGGTATTCCCAGCGGTTCTTGTCCGTCATCACCAGTCCCAGGTATTCGGGATGCTGCTCGTCGTAGCGGAGCTTCTGCTGGCGTTTCCATTCCTTCAAGTCACCCTGAATGACCTTGAACCCCTGCGGTTCTTTCAAGTCCACACCGACAGACACCTTTTCGCCGCCCACATTCAATTCGACCGGTTTACCCTCCCGAATCTGTTGCTTCTGCTGCGTACCCAGCTCAATATCGATGAGCTTCTCCATGTCCTTCAGTTTCTGCTCCAGCTGAATGTCTGTTACCCTTCGGTGGACAACCGACTTCGTTTCGGGGTCCAGCTGGAGGTACTGCTGCGTCTTTTCGCCACGAACCTCCACCGCCTTCTGGATAACCTCTCCCTTAGTCAGCCTTTCTGCCTCCTGGTCAGTGAGAAGCAATGTCTTGTTGCGTTCCGTTTCCAATGTGGCATGAACCGGGTAAGCCAGCAGCGCCGGATTTCCTTGTTGGTCAGTGGTCAGTTGAAGTTTCAGCGGCAAGGTGATGACATCACCGTTCTGCGCACGGATAGACACCTGCAGGAGAGGGGTGACCTCTCCGGATGCCAGTTTCTCTTTCACATCTGCCGGAAGGCTGTCTGCCTTTTCCCGGTCGATTCCCAATACTGCCAATTTCTCGTAAGGCAGCATCTCGGATAGATTTCTGTTGTGCATTTCCATATACTATTATTTACCAGTTATTTTTGCGGAATGAACCGCTTGAACACACCGCAAAAGTATTTTCAACCCTATTCTAAATAAGAAATGCACAACACAATTCTGCCATCCCTACTGCTGTTGCTGATGCCCCTTGGTGCATCGGCACAGTTCTATACGATTAGCAAAGCGTCCGATTTCGTGCAGGTTTCATCTTCTAAGAAGACGGAAGCCGTTGTAAATGAGCATATTTACCACGAGAATATAGCTCATAAAGTCAGAATGGACTCCTTACGCCCTCTTGTTGCAGTGAAAGAAAAACAGCTGCTAACCGACCAAAAGAGTGACAAAAGGACGTCCCAAAAACAAGCCGTTCCAAAAAAAGGTAAGCAGACATTCTCAAAACCAAAGCAGTCTCATTTACCGGAACTAACCATTCCCAATCTCTATCAGGAAATCATCCGCAATGGCATCCGGCATCCGAAGATAGTACTGGCACAAGCCATACTGGAAACGGGCTGGTTCCGTTCACCGCTCTGTCGGAACCGGCACAACCTGTTTGGACTGACGAATCCCAAAACCGGGAAATACTATGAGTTCAACCACTGGACGGAAAGCGTCCGTGCCTACTATACCAAGGTGCAGTACAAGTACAAGGGAGGAAACTACCTGCTGTGGTTACGAGATATTGGCTATGCGGAGGACCCCAGGTATGTTCGTGAGGTAATTAAAGTGTTAAAAACAATCTGATACACAGATAATTTGTTCTCCAACTGACGGCTTTATCAAAGAAAAAAGTCACTTTGTGACGGAAATCGGACTGGAATTTATACCCTCACCGATAGAGAAATATACAAAAGACAGATCGGCCATGGATGCTTATATCAAGTTTCTGGATAATAAAGGTGGCAGGCATTTGATTGCCGTTGAAACTAAATATACTGATGAACTTGGAGTGAACGAAGCCAGCCATTGTGAAGAACAGAAACAGATGCTCATTGATACCAGGCTGTTTGATTCAGAGTTTGAGGAACTTTTGTTGGATGGCAAAGTCAAGCAGACACAGGTCTATAGGAACTTCTTACTTACAGAGCGGTATAGGATAGTCGAAGGTCTGAAAGATTCATTTTCAGTAGTTCTTTCTCCCAAAGATCATCCTTCAACCAGAGAGGAAATCAAGTCAGTTGCGAGATACCTGAAACCGGAGTATGCTTACAAATTGAGAGCTGTAACTCTGGAAGATTGTAAGCATCCGATAAAATACACATTGTACAGCCCGCCACTCTTCCGTTACTTTGCCAATAAAAAAGCCATGAAACGAATAATGAGTAAAGAAGAGTTCCTGTCTGTTTATGAAAGACAAAAGGCCAGTGGTCTGACCATAAAAGATTTCTGTGAGAATGAGGCCTATTCATCCTCCTGTTTCCATTATTGGAAGAAGAAATTCGGCCTGAGCCGTACTTACACCAGCCATCCGGACAAGCTTCCCGATGATACGTTTATTCCATTGGATCTGTGTCGCAGGGGCAATCTCCCGTCAGGCGCGGGTGGTAACGTAACAATAGAGCTTCCTTCCGGAATCAGAATCCATTTTGACAGTCCTGGAAACCCTGAACTGACATTTGGATTGATACACAAATTATGCGGCCATGTTCTGTCTGAATGATACCATGCACTATTTTCTGTGCCCCGGAAAGACGGACATGCGCAAGGGGATCAATTCTCTGTGCGGAGTGGTTCACGACCGGATGGGACATGACGTCCGTCTGGGCGATGTCTTCATCTTCATAAACAGAAGCAGGACCACCATGAAGCTCCTCCATGCTGGAGACGGCGGCATGGTATTGTATGTGAAGCGTCTGGAAGAGGGCACGTTCCGGCTGCCGGCCTATGACAGCCGAAGCGGGTCTTATCCGATGGAATGGCGCAATCTGGTCATGATGGTGGAAGGAATCAGTGACAATCCGAACGAGAGGCTGAAAAGGTTAAAAGCCTGTAGAAAGGATGGCTTCTATTGAAAGTATTTTCATGTATCCGGTTGCGTATCTGCCGAAAAATCAGTGTCTTTACATCATATAAAGAGATAGAAACGGATGATTCAGCAGGATACAATGGAACAGATAATCAGGAGTCAGCAGGAGAAGATAGCCGGTCTCCTGGAGACTAACCGTTCCCTTGTCGAATCCAACGGGAAACTGCTGGAACAGACGGATGCGCTACAGCAGAAGATACAGGAACTGCTTTCACAGATAGCATGGCTGAACCGTCAGCTTTTCGGGCGGAGGAGTGAAAAGCTGGCAGCCCTGGACCCCAACCAGCTCTCCCTGTTCGATCCCGTTCCTGCAACCGGACAAAATGAAAACATCCGGGAAGAGGACAGTTATTCCTTCAAAAGCAAAGCCCGATGGAAAGAAGAAGGAATCCCGGCGTAACCGCGAACTTCTGGAGGGACTACCGGTAGTTGAAGTAGTGATTGAACCCGACCGGGTGGATTTGGACCGTTACAGACGGATCGGAGAGGAACGTACACGTACGCTGGAATTTGAACCGGGCAGGCTGTATGTAAAGGAGACTCCGTCCCAAATATGGACTGAAAGACAACCTGAGTCTTCCCAAGGAAGGTGAAAGCGGCGTAATCCTTGCTTCGCTTCCACCTTCTCCTGTTTACAAATGTCTGGCCGGTTCCACCATGCTGGCCGAAATGCTCCTGCAGAAATACGAATATCACGTTCCATTCTACAGGCAGGTCAGGGAGTTCCGCCATCTGGGTGTCCGTCTTTCCGAAAGCACATTGAGCGGCTGGTTCAAGCCTGTGTGTGAACTGCTGAAACCACTTTATGACGAGCTGGTCCGGCTGGTTGTCGGCTGTGGGTAATTCAAAAGTTTTCTACTAATTAAGCTTTATTAGTTATTTATAAGAATTGAGTACTTTTGTTGGAATGGTTGTTCCGTTACAATTTAAAATACGTGGAGAAGCTTTATAGCCTGCTTTTATATAAAATACAATGTTGTCTTTTGCCTTTTCAGCCTCATAAAAATTCTTTTGACGATATTCATCTATCCAGTTCTTTATATTATTTCTTGTCCATCGATTCAATAGGATACAGTAAGCGTTTTTGTATTCAACACATGATAAAAATATATTCAATTTTAGATACTCCCACCAAAACTCTTCCTTAGATTTGTTATTGCTGTTGAGTGATATTATCTGGCAATTATAATAATCTTTTGAGTCTTCCATATGATCACAGACGAGGATATCGGGGGTTATATCTGTTGTTTTGTCTTTGTCTGGTATGTATGGTGACAATTGTTTCATGCTATACTTTATTTTTTCCTTTATTCCCCTTTCTTGATAATCACAGAAACTGATAGCTTCCTTGAGTTTCGATGCTTTTTTGTGTAGTATAACAGACAGATAGCTACGGTAAGCACTTTTTTCTCTTAGAAGTTTGAACAAATCTTTCATAAAGGCAATTTCTTTATCTTTTTGTTCGTAAGTATCTGATATGTTAAATGGAAAATGTTCTGAAGGAATTTTTTTAAGTTTACGATGAACAGTGGGGAGGTTTACCATGGCATATGCAAAATAAATCGATGCCCGCAAGATTTTATAGATAGGAGTACGATCTCCTTGGTTTGCAATATAAGGAAGTGGATTTACATTAAGCAATACCTGCTCATTTGAAACAATAGACAGAGATATTGTTTCTTTTCTCAGATATCCTTGGGCAAATAGTATATGATGATCTCCTTCACCCAAATCAATATGTTTGGTCATTGCAAGTTCTATGGAATACCTTCCGCTACGGGGATTATAATCCACAATCTGAGGCATTGAGTATTCTATTACCTCTTTAAGCTTTTCAAGTTCTCTTCTTTCTATCATATAATATTCTCTTATTTAATTTTCATACATGGCAAATATAGAGAGAATGAACGACAAACAAGTTCCAAATCTTGATAAAAATGAATGCATAAATGCATGAAAAATATTTTTTCTATAAATTGTGGGAATAGAATATATTTATTATCTTTGGAAACAAAGAGTTGTTGCCGGATTGTGAGGTATATATGAAAAAGGAGATAAATTGGAAATCTCTTGTACTAACCACTTTTTTGGGTTTTATTGGCAATGTACTAGTTCAAGAATACCAAATTTTTCGTAAAGTGGAAGAACAAGACAAGCACCTATCCCCAATTATCACTAAGCCTCACGGTTCTGAGACAGAAGTTGTCATTGACACCATACCTTTAGGAAAAGAAGACCAAGAATCTTCGGTAGAAATTATTATGAGTGTTAAATTAAAAGGGCAATGATTCTTTTAGCCGGTCTGTGAAGATCGGTTTTTTGTAATTATTTTTTATGAATATGGACTTTGTCATTGAGAAAAAAATCTTTTGAATGGTCTGTTGGTTCTCTAACTACAAAACTACGGGCAAAGTGAAGTGCATATCTTGTAACTACAAACAGAATTATTACTGCTACAGGGGTAGTAATGAATGGATAAAATCCAAAGCTATAAATTCTGTAAATAAATAAGACAAGCCATATAAATATGACAACCAGGTTTAATCCCTGATTTATTCTGGATACGGAATATGGGTATGACTTGCTCAGTTCCCATATTTTATTTTCATTACTTTTTAAGAGTTCAAATATAGGCGTTTTCAAGTGTCGCGATAATACTGCTATATGCTTTTCCCAATTTTCTTGCCAATACTTACTGCCTCTATTTGCGAGATACCAGCCAATAGAGAAGAAATATCCCCCAACTATAAAAAGAATGTTTTCCACTTCTGTCTGTTTGTTTTCTGAAGGGATTGTCTGGTAATATGCCACGAAGAAGGCTGCGACAAAGAGCCAGAAATAGTTCGCACGTTTCCAGTACAGTTCGATTTCAAACTTTCTGGTTTCCATTGCTATTTTCAGCAATTCTTTCCATTCGTTTTTATCTGGTTTTGATTCGTTCAATATGTCAATGTATTCTTCTGATGTCAGACCTCTTTTTCTTGTCGTTTTCTCTTTTCTACTTTTCATCATTTTCAAATGGGGTTATATTGGACAAATCATCATTCCCTTTGTGTGAATCTGATATCTTAATCAAGACCATTTTAATGTTTTGTCTCCATGCAACTTTTACATTCATTTCGGCAGATATCAATACCGATTGTTGTAGTTGCTTTTCCGTATATGTTCCTATTTCCCGGCATTTTTCCATCAAGTCAGGATTTTCATTCAGTTTAAGTATGGACGCATAGAGATTATATTTCTGATTAATACATTCCAGTTTATATTTTTCAGTTTCCAGTACTTCTGGCTTTTTGAATAAAAGTTGTGGCAAATCCTCTTTATTCATAATTACAATCACATTATTAAAGTCTGTATTGTATTCGCCTGGAAGGTCATACAACACTATACCGTCAGGAGTTAACAATTTGCTTTCATCACACTTTTTAAGCTCTTGGAAGCAACAGTACCAGTTTACTCTGAAGCCTAATATTACATGCTTTTCTTTATTCAGATTCATTTTTTTGAGTGCTTCTGCTACCTTATTTGCTGTGAGGTTGTAGCTTTGTGATTTCTGACAGGCAAAATGCCACAGCCATTTATATCTAAATTCATAGATGATATTTTGTGCGAGTACCTCATTCTGATTCGAATATCCCATTATTTGATCATCTGCATAAGCTTCTGTAGGCTCAATTTTTCTTATTATTATCAGGGCATCATAGATGATGTAATTACTCGGCATAGCATCATCTTCAACAGATATTTGAGGAAAGATTGACCAATTAGTAGAAAACTCATATTCTATCATTTTAGATATGGTATGACTGAATTTCTGTGTTTTTTCTTGTGATAATGGGAGAGAGTCTTTTTGTTGTATCATAGCTGTTTTCAGATTCTCCAATAGGGATTCTGACAGTGATATCAATTTCTTCTTGGCCATATACAGTTCACCTGCTTCCATAGGTAGTATCTTTCCCACCATTTCAGGGATAGTAGTATCTTTTTCCAGTTTTTCTATTATGATTGGAATACTGTTTATCCACTCCTGTTTATCAGATAAACTTCCCGGTAATCCTGGTAACTCAAAAAAGTTATCGCTGGTGTAGGCTGGGCTAAGTTGGAATAAGCGAAACATAGTCAATATCAGGTACCGTTGGATATACCCATTTATGATGTTGTCATTTCTTATTCCGTCGTGCAGGTCAATAAAAGGATATCTGGATTCATATTTCATCACATTTTCCGGTTTGAATGACAATAGTTCCATATAGACTGGTATTATTTCAGACAGTCTTCCCGGAATAAGATGATATACAGGTGGCTGGGTATTTGTATAAAACAGTATGTGATTCAGCAGTTCATACTCTTTCTTATATAGCAACAAGCCTCCAAAGGCAATATGAAACTCCTTGAAGTCCATTCTGCTTTTATGGCGCAGTGCAGCTTGCTCTCTTGTTATTGTAATGGTTTTGTCTAAATGTGTTATTCTTTCGCCTTCATAATACTGTTCCATGTAGAAACTAAAATGCTGATGGGCAGCTCCCCAATACTCCAGAATCAGATCTTTTCTGTTGTAATATAGCTGCTGGTTCAGTCCTATCCATATTTTGTTGAACGTCAGTGGATGTATTATGGTCAGTTGTGTGTCATCAAAGAAAATCTTAAGGGCATCGTTTCCGTTTGAAATTGATACAACCTTTTTCTTCTGACTGCATAGTTTTTCATTCAGGGCTATTATGCCGTCATAAAACTCTTTTGGATACTGTATTTCTTTCCATTCATTTCCTTTTCGTAGCTCAATACACCATTCGTATAGCGAGCCGAATCCTTTAGACAGTACATTTACATTGTCCTGTTTCAGCATTGATACAAAAAATTCAAACCATGCCTGTCGGGTTTCAATTTTTATCTTACCTTTGAGCAGGTGCTCTTGCAGATTTATAGGGTTATGGTAGATGTATATCAGCCATATTACCCTGAAAAAGCTGAAGCATAGAAGTACGCAGGCAACTGTAGCGATGATAACTGCCGAGTTGTTGACATATTCTGTAAATATCCCGAAGTCATTTTTGTTTGGAGGTGCTATAAGTAGGTAAAACAACAACAATATGGTTGCAACAAGAATACCTCCAAAACATTTGGTAGCACGCTCATTGATGAATTGTTTCATCAATCGAGTTGACTCATACTTTTCATCGATGCGTTGTATTACTCCAATCAATAGTGGCAAGGCTACACCTAATATGGCAGTAGCAGTGGGGATGATTATATCTTTGGGAGAAATGTCCATAGTGCTATTAATGTTTTTGCAAATGTATTGATTAGACCTGATGAAATAAAAGTCTAAGATAATTTTTTTATCAATTCTTGATATTTTTCTATATTGCTAATATGTAATGTGTATTTAGATATTACTTTTTTAAAATAAGCTACAATAACTGGTTTATATTTTGATGGTAAGTTGTCTATATTTTTATTAATGATATTGTAAAATGTTAATATTGATTTTTCTCTTGGTGCAATATTGGGGATAGACATTATATATTCCCATTTATCTTTGTAAAATTCAAATTGAGGCAGTTGGGTAATGAAAATAGAAATATAAAAATTAACCTTCTTATTTTTTGTATGAGTTAAGAGAAATTCAAAGGTTTTATCAGATATTTTCATACCATATCTATCATGCATATTATATATTGATGAGACTATTTCAATAAGAATATGAGTGTTGTCTTTATACTTGTTTCCTATTTCTAATAGAGAATCTAATAGTTTCTCATCTGATAAAATCTTTTTTCTGAATACAGAAGTTTCATCTCTACATATATTCCCAAATTTCTTTAACAATCTTTGCATATCATCTTCATTAAAAATACTCCAATCGTTCATTATAGGAATTATTGTTTCATTTATTTCTCGATTAATTTTTTCTATACGTTTTTCTTTCATATTTGAAAATATTTAATGATTATGTAAAACAACTTTACTGTTAATAATTTCACCTGTTTTGGCATTTCTCATTTTTAATTCTATTTCAGCCTGGGTATAGTATGTTCGTCCTGGTGCAAGATGATTCGGGTTATAAGAATGATAATATTGGCCATCATTTCGTCTCTTGTTTATTAATCCTTCACCATTTGCATTATGTAAAGCCGAACCCTCTAAATCTCTTGATGCTATTCTATTTTCGACTTCAATATATTTAAAATGAGTGAAATCTTTGTCGGCATCTCTTACATGGTCAGCTATTCTATATTGTATGGGATTTTTTGTTATTCCATAATAAACGACTCTATTGTTTTTTATAAGTTGATAAAAGTAATCTAATCCCCATATGTCTATATACATATTGGAATTGTAAACATATCCATATAATGTTGGGTTGCTTTCTGTTATTCCGATAGGATTCTGAGAAATATATCCTCCTAAATAAGGATTATAATACCTGAACCTGTTATAATAGAGCCCGGTTTCAATATCCTCATATTGTCCCTGAAACCTGAACGGATAGTCGTACAGTGATTCTCCCCTGAAGTCCGTCACCTTTCCGTAAATGTCGAGCGTGCAGTCCCAGGTCTTGTTCCCTTCGATGTCGTACATCTGAACGGGTGTACCCATGTAGTCGGACACGATGGAGCACTGCCTGTCCCCCTGTATCTTTGCTGCGGGAACGAACGCCTTTCCTCGAAGACCCATGTGGTCAGGCTGTTCCCGTCAGGGCAGGAGACATCCTCCTGTCCGTCATTGTCCGTAGCGGCGGCAACCCATTCGTGCAGCGGTGTGTTGCCGTCCCATACTCAGTGTGTGACCTTTCCGAGATACCGTTAAGCTAAACTAAAGGAGTGACAAGATAAAGGTTTGACACAGTTATTTACATAGCCATCAATTGATTGTTGACTTGTTTCATTTAATCGATTTATAAGATAAGCACTAGCTCCAAATTTTCCTCTACCAGAACAGATGTGTAAATCTTTAATTATTTGAGAGCGATTTCTACGTGCCTTACCTGATTTTATTTCAATAGCTATGAGTTTATGTGATTTTTTATTTTTAATAAGGATATCAACATATCTAATGCCATCAGGTGTATGAACTGTAATCTGTGTACCAATGACTTCAACTTTAGGGTTATTTCGAAGTTTATTTTCAATAAACGTCTCATAATCTTTTCCTGGCATTGTATCATCAGCATTTTGGGGTAAAAATCTTCCTCTTTTGTCTCTTGGTTGACATTCCAACCCCCAAAAATCAATCCAAAAATTTGTATCAAACACATACCCATATATAGTTGGATTGTTTCCTGCTAAGCCAATAGGATCCTGAGAAATATATCCTCCAGTATTAGAGTCATAATATCTGAAACTGAATCAATAAAGAGCAAAACTCCTTGTCTTGCAGAAAAGAAAGCCCCCAAATAGAATTAGCCATGCAAGAACATACCCTAATGAACCATGGATAGGGCATGTTCTTTTTGACTATCTGTAACGTATGAAAGCCCCCAATCAAGAAAACAGAATCAGTAAATTTAAAAGTATCAGTTTTTGGCAGGGGTAATCTCTATTTATCCCCTCCTTTTGATGTCACGCATTTTTGTTAAAAGAAATACTTCTTGTACTTATCCTTATAGACCGATCCCTGAGTTGTTCAATAGCTTCATACCTGTTACCTCCCTTGAATAGACTGAATAAAGAAAGCCCCAATCATCAGACTAAAAAAGAAAGAGAAAAACGGACAAATATACATGAAAAACAAAGCATGACCCAATCCCTTAAAACTATCGGAAGAAAAGAGGGAAAAACGATAAAATACCTGTTGATAATTTTTTTGTGAGAGGTTGTTTTTATCTGTTAATATGGCTTTACTATAAAAAACAAAATCGAGATTTAGGCATTGTCTAAATCTCGATTTCATAACCTAATTATTTCAGAATCTTGATATACTATTAGCTGTTTACAAGTCTTTTAAATTCCTCATAAATGTATTCACAAGCTTCATTTTCACTATGAAAAGTATGTTTATCATCTCTGTTCCCTCGTTCATCTATATAAAAAACTTCCCATATGCTATAATTTTTATATAGGACAATAGTATTCCAATTGGCAACAGAACCTTCAAGTGAATATTCATTAGGCTCAACCCCTAATTCGTTTAATTTTGCCTTTAATTCTATAATGTTCATAACTATACAGGTTTCAATATACCTCGTTTAACTAATATTTTGATTGGAACAGATGTTTTGTACTGTGTACCCAATCCAATTTTACCAAATGCAGGAGCAATAGTAGAAGCTTCAACCTCGAACGGTTTGATAACTTCATATACATTGTATTTTCCCGTATTATTTGGTGGTAATGCACGCATTTCAAATGGAGTTCCTTTGGGAGATAAATATTTTCCAGTATCATTTCCAAATCTATCCACTTTGTCGCCAGGCATTAAAAAGATTCTTTTACTTTTACCTAAAGCACCATCATTGGGAGGATAATATGGTGCTATTGCTGTTATCTTTTTCTTTCCACAATCCAATCCAAATGGGTCAATTTGTGTATTGGGGTCAAAAACATATCCGTATAGCGTAGGATTACCACCCGCCAAACCTATCGGGTCTTGATTCAGATAGTTTCCTGTATTAGGGTCATAGTACCTGAAGCGATTGTAATACAATCCTGTTTCTTCATCTGCATACTGCCCTTGGAACCTGAACGGACAATCAAATTCCGTTCCCTTATTAACGGCAAGTACCTTTCCGTAAATGTCGAGCGTGCAGTCCCAGGTCTTGTTCCCTTCGCTGTCGTACATCTGGATGGGTGTGCCCAAGTAGTCGGACACGATGGAATACTGCCTGTCGCCCCGTATCTTTGCGGCAGGAACGAAGGTCCCTCCCTCGAAGACCCATGTCGTCAGGCTGTTCCCGTCAGGGCAGAAGGCTTTCTCCTGTCCTTCATTGTCTGTAGCGGCGGCAATCCATTCGTGTAGCGGTGTATTGCCGTCCCACACCCAGCGTGTAACCTTTCCGAGATACCGCTTGGATGTACGCCGTCCCAGCGCATCGTAGCGGAACTCCACGGGCCTTCCGTCCGGACGTACCACCCTTCTGAGCATACCGCCGGATGTCCACTCGTATATCCATCCCATGTCCGTAACCGGACGCCTTATTCCGTACTCCCTTTCCATGCGCCTGCGGTCATGCCTTACCGCATCCTCCCTTGGCTGTCTGAACTCGCGGAAGACAAGGTTCCCCTCGTCATCGTAGTGGTAGATGCATTCCGCATCCTCCAGCAGCCTTCCTCCGGCGCCGTATTTGCGGTCCTTCCTCTCCGGCGTGCCGTAGAGGTTTCCCACGAAGTCCGGTACGCGGTATATCACGTCCGTAGCGGAGCCCTTTGTGGTCTCCTGGCGTATGAGGAAGTCAAAGCGGTCGTAGTCGTAGCGCATGACCGTTCCCGTCAGCTCGTTCTCCTTCGAGAGCAGCCTGTCTGCCATGCCCCATTCATATCTCCATGCGCCCCTCTCGATGCTTCCCGAGCGCACGGATTTCCTTGTCTCACGTCCGAAGCGGTCCCGCTCGGTGCGGACGGTGATTCCTCCTGAGCAGGTACGCTGCATCTCCAGCCCCGCACTGTCCCGCATCCACGATGCCTTCCATACTTCACCCGCCTGCATGGACTGCAGGTATCCGTCACGGTCATAGGCATGGCGTATGTCGGCTCCCAGAGTGCTGGTCACGCGCGTGCGGTTTCCCTCCTTGTCATATTCCGAGCGCACCGAGTGCCCGCCCTGTCTTTCTTCCAGGACCCTTCCTGTCTTCCTGTCCCTGACAAGCTCGGTCAGGCATTCTCCGTTGCCCGCCTTTACGAGCAGCCCGTCCTTGTCGTATGTGTACAGGCTCTCTTCACCGTCGTACTGCAGCTCGCGGAGTATGTTTCCCTCTCCGTCGTATTCGTAGCGTGTCCATTTTCCTCCCGGCCTGGCTACGCGTACCACGTTCCCGGCTCCGTCACGCTCGTATTCCCGGCGTATTCCGTCGAATCCGGTCTCCGCCGTCACCTGTCCCAGTCCGTCCAGTTCGAAGCGGTAGTCTTCTCCGGCCTCGTTTCCGATTCTCTTCAGCTGCAGCTCGCTGTTGTACCCGAATGTGATGCGGTGCCGTTCCTGCTCCCTGCTCTTGAGTACTCCCAGTGCGCCGTAGGTGAATCTTACCTCCCTGATTCCGTCCTGTGCATGTACCATGTTTCCCATGGCGTCGTATTCGAACCGGTGCGTGTTTCCGTCCGGCTCCTCTAGGCGGATCAGGTTGTCCGCCTCGTCATATCCGTATCTGGTGGCGTTTCCCTTCACGTCCACCTCCTCGGCAAGCCTTCCCCTGCGGTCATAGCTCCACCTGCGGAACAGCCCGTTGGGATATTCCATCATCGTCAGGTTGTACCGGTCATCGAAGGTCAGCCTGTATGTCCGTCCCTGTCCGTCGGTGATTGTTCTCAGCAGCTTCCCCTCGTACCCGTACCGTGTCTTCTGCCCGTCAGGTCCGGTGCGTGCCGTCAGCCTTCCCATCGTGTCGTAATCCCACGCCAGCACCCTTCCTCCGGATGTCTTCATCCGGGTCAGGTTGCGGTCCCCGTCGTAGGTCAGCAGGGTGGTGTTCCCGTTGGCGTCCGTGATTACGGACGGCAGTCCGTACCGGTTGTATTCGGTCTTCCGGCAGTTCCCTTCCGGGTCCACCGTCACTTTCAGTTCCTTGTATGCGTTGTACTGTTTCCGGGTAATCCCCCCGTTGGCATCCACCACCTTGTATATCAGCCTGTCGCTGTCATAGTGGTATTCGGATACGGCTCCCTCTCCGTTGCGTGTCCTTGTCACTCCCTGTGCATATTCGAAGAAGTATTCCATCACGCCTCCGTCGCCCCATGTATGGACGCATCTTGCGTTTTCCCCTTCTCCCTCATATTCCCAGTGGAATGCCATTCCTCCCTGGTTGGTCAGGCGTGTCAGCAGGTGTCCCTTGCCGTACTCGAAGTGCTTGCTCACGCCCCTTGCATCGGTGGTCTGCACCATGTCTCCGTGTCCGTCATACCTGTATCCTACGAGCAGTGTCTCTTCCGCGTCCGTCACGAGCGTTACGGCTGTCACCCTTCCCTTGTCGTCGGTGTCCACCCGTAGCGTTTCATCCCTCGACGTGGCTATCTCCTTCAGGCTTCCTGCGGCCCCGTAGGTGAACCTTACGGCAAATCCGTCCCTTGTCGACACGGAGGAGACCATCCTGTATCCCTGTCTGTTTTCAGGTCCGTTGAAACGGTACAGCATACCGTCTGCGTCCTCCAGCAGGTATCCCTCTGCGTCTCTTGTCCATGTCAGCTGTTCCTCACGGTCGAAGTGGCTTTCCCCCTCGCCGAGTGCGGGCAGTGCGGATTCTCTTCCGTCCGCATGTCTGAACAGGAAGGCTTCGTCTCCCAGCGGATGTATTCCCATGTTGTAGCTGTGGTGCCAGTTGTATCCCAGCGGTCCGTCCACGGCCGCGTCGCTGTAGTAGGTGCGTTCCCACACGACGGGAATCGGTCCCGGCAGCTCGAAGTCCGTGTTCGTATGGTACACCCTTCCTGTGGCCACGTCCACCGGTTCACCCAGTACGGTGCAGGCGGTCTTCTTCAGTATCTTCGTCAGCTTCGGGTTCAGCCCGAGGCTTTCTATGTATGCGTGTACGGCGTGCGTGAACTTTCTGGTGAAGTTCCTGAATTTCTTTCCCATCTTTCCGAGTCCCTTCAGCCCGAGCTTCATTCCTGCGGCGAAGAGGTCTATTGTGGGCGGTCCTCCCACCATCACGGGTTTTCCTGCCGACGTTGCGGTCGTCAGTATGGCCGTCGGTGCGAGCAGCGCCTTTGCCGCCTTCTTTGGCTTGTTTGCCCTGGGTATGGAGGGTATTCCGGCTATGTTGCACGACAGCGTGGGGTGCGTCAGTGTCGAGCACGGCGCCCCGTCAGCCAGCACGGTCGAGCTTCCCATGTACATTTCGGCTTCTGCCGTCCCGCTCACCATGGGTGCGGGGTGTATGACGTATGCCGGCAGCAGGAGCACTCCCACGCCGGCCTGTGCTATCCACTTTCCGTGTACCTTTACCGATGGTGCCATCCCCTTGGCCATTGCAGCCGCCACGGCACCTATGCCTCCCGTCTGTTCGGGCATTGCAGCCGCCAGCCCCGCCATGATTTCGGCCATGATGTCATATACCTTTCCCACATGTGGTACGGCCATGACCGGCGATGGCGGCGTTACGGTCGGGTGCATGTCAATCCCTACCGACAGGTCGCCGAACTTCCCTACGGGCATTCCGGGCATGGAGGGGAGGAACCCGGCCAGTTCCTTCTGCAGGCCGTCAAACGTCTCCTTGGCACCGGAGAACAGTTCTCCGAAGGCGCGGGAGAGGGTTGCACTGTCCGGTACTTCGGACATCATGTTTCCTGATAATGACATAGAGGATTAACGTTTTTATATTACCGCTCGTAAAATAAAAATAAAAATCGATAACTCCAAATAAATACTGATAAAATTGGATGCTGATAGATATTCTGCGTATTCCTATCATCAGCAGACTGGTGGGAGAGAAGATTGGTTGCATTTTGGATTGTAGAACGAATCATATAAAATGAGAAAGTGGAAATACCTGTTATTTATACAAGATATTTCCACTCCTATGATTAGATGAATGAGACATTCAAGTCTGGCATTATATCCGTTATGTTATCTACGGAGTTTACGGATATTTTGGCCGGGTGTAGCCACGATAGCTTTTGCTTCAGTGTTTGCATCCATATTCCCATTTTGGCTTTCCTTTCTTTGTCATTGGATACATCAAGTTCAATGCAGGCTATTATTGTCAGTTTCTTGCTGCTGTCAAGCAGAAGTTGGTTTACTTGGGTAAAGAACTCTTCATCATTTGTAGAGAATCTGGCCGAACCGGTTGATGTGGCAATGGTGTCCCTTACCTTGATGGCAATACGGCGCATGAGTTCGTCTCCTTTGCCTTTCAATACCTCTTTCGTACTTTCATCATCAGTATGGTCACGGTAGTTCTTTACTTCTACCAGATACAGCCTGTCGTTATGTATGCCCAGAAAATCGACGGCTTTAGTCGGCTTGATAAGCTTCTCTACCTTTTTATGAGCCAGATGCTCGTCATATTTCAATACAGTCCAGTTGGGCTGGAAACAGAAGTTGATGCCGCTTTCCTGAAAGTTACTCATAGTCGTTCATATATTGTTGTTCCAATTCGTAAAAAGCCGCATACTCTTCCAGTATAGGGTTGTTCTGTATTGTGGCAAGTGTTTCTCCCTCTTCCACACTGATAGTGTTCTCCTCTTTATGTAGTCCGAAAAAGCGTATATTGATGTTGGTATGCTCTTTGTATTCGGAATAAAGGGAAAGCATGTGGGTGAGCAGATAATCATGTGTGGCAATGAATATTTGCAAGCCGCATTTCTCAAGCTCACGGATAAATCCTGCCACTACACGTATCAGGGCAGGGTTAAGGTTTGATTCCGGTTCATCCCAGAACAGAATGGTATTCTTGTTTATTTCTCCATTAAGTATAAGGTAGAGTATGGATGCCAGCTTTCTCAATCCTTCAGCAACAAGATGTGCCTCCATTGGTTTGTTGTTGGTCTCTATATAGAAACGGCCGTTCATCTGAAGCACCTTGAATCCCAGTTCCTTTTCCAGCAACTCTATGGCAGACTTTAACGGATTGCTTTCCAGATCCCGCAAGATAGGAAGGGCAAGCGAGTGGGCCAGATTGATATAGGTCTGGTCAAATGAAAGCTCACGCTTGCTGCTCAGCCCGATAAAACCTTCAAACAGCGAAAACATTTCCCTCGGCGGAATGTATATGAACTGGTAATCATCCCATTTGTCATCCTTCTCTATCTTTACTGTTGTCTTTGAAGTTGTAGAGAAACTGAATAAGAGTTCTTTTCCGTCTATTTCTATGCCGACAGTTGATTTTCCTGAAATAATATTCTTATTTACCAGATTGCCTATTGAGTCCGGTTTGAAATAGTGGCCCATGTTTTCTGCCAGAATATACTCAAACTGTTCTTTCGAAGTGGTTTGCTTTGCCTGAAATTCATGGCGTGCCTGCATGGCAGATGCCAGGCTTTTTAGTACATGCGTCTTTCCTGTTCCGTTCTTGCCAATGAGTATGTTTATCCCATTGGTAAATGAAAAACTGTTGTCCGTAAAGCTTGTGAAGCCTTTTAATGATATGCTGTTTACCATTGTATTGTCTGTTAAGTATATAAATTTGCTACAAATTTACTCCAAAAACAGTAAGATGCCAACGGAAATGCACTAAAAAAGAAGTTTGTTGATATATTAATTATCAGCGAAGTACACTAATAGACTTAAATTATGGATATGTAGATCTTTTCAACTTGATAATCGTCTTCTGTAAACTGGATTTTATCTTAATTGAAAGCAGTAAAATCCTGTATAATTACATTGAAGATAAATTCTTTTAAATTCTTCATTCTCATAATGTGTCGTTTATAACAGATTAAGATTATTTTGTACAAAAAAGTTTTTTAATTCGAATATCTAAAAAAATAAAAGATACAATCTATATATTTCAATATAAAAATCTCCTGTTTTTAGTTCTATTATTGAAATATATAAGGGCTAAAGCAGGAGATTTTTTTTATCTATAATATTTATACTGTTTAAATTCTATTTTTAATCTCATTTAGAACTATATAAAATAATACTTTTCAGTACATAAGGTTTGATTTTTTGAGAGGGCAAATCAAACTTATAGAATAAAAAATAGATATGATTAATACGAATCATATTTTCTTGTATTTATTAGTTTACCATTTTTTATGTCTCCAAATCTTTCTTCAAGCAATGGGATAAAAGCAACGGCATTAAAATCAAGAAAGCGGTCTTTATATTTTAAGATAACATCTTTAAAATAAAGAAATATATCATCACAAAGTGCTTTTCTCGTCTCATCTTCAGATAAATCATCGTATTTATCTATTGTAAGCATTTGATCTATTATAAGTTTATCATCTTTTTTCAGGTATCTGTAAAATGATTTTAAATTTCCACCTTCTATATTTTCTGAAAGGAAAAATCTAAGAATTGCGTCAATTGCAATATGACTATATTGGGGATCAAGAGTCGTTAGTTTAATTGAAATTGAATCTTGCCAATTCCCATCGTTTAAACCGTCTATAATATAGCTTAAAACCTTACGATTTATAAATGCTTTTTCGACTGTTCTTCCTCCTTGTGATTGATACGTAATTCGTAAAAATAGTCCCATAATAATTGTTTTAATGATTAATGATATGTTTTATTACCGGCAGGCAAATGATGATTATTTTGTTCATAAGTCTTTATTCTTTGAGTCTCGATTGAACGATCGACTTGTTTGGTATTTCCAACAGTATTTTGATCAATGTCCATTTGCAAGCCAGCTGTCATAATATTTCCATTTGCATCCAATTTAGGTTTTCCATTAGTGTTTATGGCTACGGAAGTTGCAGTTGATTTATTTATCCTCGCTTCATTCAATCTTACTTGAGAATACCTTCTTTGGGGATTTTGAGATTCACCTATTTTGTAAACATCACCTTTATTTAATCGTATATATGATGTAGGATTCAATTTTCCTTTTTCATATACAGGATACCAGCCATCACTTGTTGCCACTAGTTCATATACACATAATCCATACAAGTCTATTTGTGCATTGATATTTTTTACATATCCATACAGAGTTGGGTTTCCTCCGATTAAGCCATTAGAGTCTTGATTTAAATAATTTCCAATATTAGTATCATAATACCTGAACCTGTTATAATAGAGTCCTGTTTCAATATCCTCATACTGTCCCTGAAACCTGAATGGGCAGTCGTGCAGTGATTCTCCCCTGAAGTCCACCACCTTTCCGTAAATGTCGAGCGTGCAGTCCCAGGTCTTGTTCCCTTCTCTGTCGTACATCTGAACGGGTGTACCCATGTAGTCGGACACGATGGAGCATTGCCTGTCGTCCCGTATCTTTGCGGCGGGAACAAACGTCCCTTCCTCGAAGACCCATGTCGTCAGGCTGTTCCCGTCAGGGCAGGAGGCTTCCTCCCGTCCGTCATTGTCCGTAGCGGCGGCAACCCATTCGTGCAGCGGTGTATTGCCGTCCCATACCCAGCATGTAACTTTTCCGAGATACCGCTTGGCGGTGCGGCGCCCCAATGCGTCGTAGCGGAACTCCACGGACCTTCCGTCCGGACGTACCACCCGCCTGAGCATACCGCCGGATGTCCACTCGTATATCCATCCCATGTCCGTAACCGGACGCCTTATTCCGTACTCCCTTTCCATGCGCCTGCGGTCATGCCTTACCGCATCCTCCCTTGGCTGTCTGAACTCGCGGAAGACAAGGTTCCCCTCGTCATCGTAGTGGTAGATGCATTCCGCATCCTCCAGCAGCCTTCCTCCGGCGCCGTATTTGCGGTCCTTCCTCTCCGGCGTGCCGTAGAGGTTTCCCACGAAGTCCGGTACGCGGTATATCACGTCCGTAGCGGAGCCCTTTGTGGTCTCCTGGCGTATGAGGAAGTCAAAGCGGTCGTAGTCGTAGCGCATGACCGTTCCCGTCAGCTCGTTCTCCTTCGAGAGCAGCCTGTCTGCCATGCCCCATTCATATCTCCATGCGCCCCTCTCGATGCTTCCCGAGCGCACGGATTTCCTTGTCTCACGTCCGAAGCGGTCCCGCTCGGTGCGGACGGTGATTCCTCCTGAGCAGGTACGCTGCATCTCCAGCCCCGCACTGTCCCGCATCCACGATGCCTTCCATACTTCACCCGCCTGCATGGACTGCAGGTATCCGTCACGGTCATAGGCATGGCGTATGTCGGCTCCCAGAGTGCTGGTCACGCGCGTGCGGTTTCCCTCCTTGTCATATTCCGAGCGCACCGAGTGCCCGCCCTGTCTTTCTTCCAGGACCCTTCCTGTCTTCCTGTCCCTGACAAGCTCGGTCAGGCATTCTCCGTTGCCCGCCTTTACGAGCAGCCCGTCCTTGTCGTATGTGTACAGGCTCTCTTCACCGTCGTACTGCAGCTCGCGGAGTATGTTTCCCTCTCCGTCGTATTCGTAGCGTGTCCATTTTCCTCCCGGCCTGGCTACGCGTACCACGTTCCCGGCTCCGTCACGCTCGTATTCCCGGCGTATTCCGTCGAATCCGGTCTCCGCCGTCACCTGTCCCAGTCCGTCCAGTTCGAAGCGGTAGTCTTCTCCGGCCTCGTTTCCGATTCTCTTCAGCTGCAGCTCGCTGTTGTACCCGAATGTGATGCGGTGCCGTTCCTGCTCCCTGCTCTTGAGTACTCCCAGTGCGCCGTAGGTGAATCTTACCTCCCTGATTCCGTCCTGTGCATGTACCATGTTTCCCATGGCGTCGTATTCGAACCGGTGCGTGTTTCCGTCCGGCTCCTCTAGGCGGATCAGGTTGTCCGCCTCGTCATATCCGTATCTGGTGGCGTTTCCCTTCACGTCCACCTCCTCGGCAAGCCTTCCCCTGCGGTCATAGCTCCACCTGCGGAACAGCCCGTTGGGATATTCCATCATCGTCAGGTTGTACCGGTCATCGAAGGTCAGCCTGTATGTCCGTCCCTGTCCGTCGGTGATTGTTCTCAGCAGCTTCCCCTCGTACCCGTACCGTGTCTTCTGCCCGTCAGGTCCGGTGCGTGCCGTCAGCCTTCCCATCGTGTCGTAATCCCACGCCAGCACCCTTCCTCCGGATGTCTTCATCCGGGTCAGGTTGCGGTCCCCGTCGTAGGTCAGCAGGGTGGTGTTCCCGTTGGCGTCCGTGATTACGGACGGCAGTCCGTACCGGTTGTATTCGGTCTTCCGGCAGTTCCCTTCCGGGTCCACCGTCACTTTCAGTTCCTTGTATGCGTTGTACTGTTTCCGGGTAATCCCCCCGTTGGCATCCACCACCTTGTATATCAGCCTGTCGCTGTCATAGTGGTATTCGGATACGGCTCCCTCTCCGTTGCGTGTCCTTGTCACTCCCTGTGCATATTCGAAGAAGTATTCCATCACGCCTCCGTCGCCCCATGTATGGACGCATCTTGCGTTTTCCCCTTCTCCCTCATATTCCCAGTGGAATGCCATTCCTCCCTGGTTGGTCAGGCGTGTCAGCAGGTGTCCCTTGCCGTACTCGAAGTGCTTGCTCACGCCCCTTGCATCGGTGGTCTGCACCATGTCTCCGTGTCCGTCATACCTGTATCCTACGAGCAGTGTCTCTTCCGCGTCCGTCACGAGCGTTACGGCTGTCACCCTTCCCTTGTCGTCGGTGTCCACCCGTAGCGTTTCATCCCTCGACGTGGCTATCTCCTTCAGGCTTCCTGCGGCCCCGTAGGTGAACCTTACGGCAAATCCGTCCCTTGTCGACACGGAGGAGACCATCCTGTATCCCTGTCTGTTTTCAGGTCCGTTGAAACGGTACAGCATACCGTCTGCGTCCTCCAGCAGGTATCCCTCTGCGTCTCTTGTCCATGTCAGCTGTTCCTCACGGTCGAAGTGGCTTTCCCCCTCGCCGAGTGCGGGCAGTGCGGATTCTCTTCCGTCCGCATGTCTGAACAGGAAGGCTTCGTCTCCCAGCGGATGTATTCCCATGTTGTAGCTGTGGTGCCAGTTGTATCCCAGCGGTCCGTCCACGGCCGCGTCGCTGTAGTAGGTGCGTTCCCACACGACGGGAATCGGTCCCGGCAGCTCGAAGTCCGTGTTCGTATGGTACACCCTTCCTGTGGCCACGTCCACCGGTTCACCCAGTACGGTGCAGGCGGTCTTCTTCAGTATCTTCGTCAGCTTCGGGTTCAGCCCGAGGCTTTCTATGTATGCGTGTACGGCGTGCGTGAACTTTCTGGTGAAGTTCCTGAATTTCTTTCCCATCTTTCCGAGTCCCTTCAGCCCGAGCTTCATTCCTGCGGCGAAGAGGTCTATTGTGGGCGGTCCTCCCACCATCACGGGTTTTCCTGCCGACGTTGCGGTCGTCAGTATGGCCGTCGGTGCGAGCAGCGCCTTTGCCGCCTTCTTTGGCTTGTTTGCCCTGGGTATGGAGGGTATTCCGGCTATGTTGCACGACAGCGTGGGGTGCGTCAGTGTCGAGCACGGCGCCCCGTCAGCCAGCACGGTCGAGCTTCCCATGTACATTTCGGCTTCTGCCGTCCCGCTCACCATGGGTGCGGGGTGTATGACGTATGCCGGCAGCAGGAGCACTCCCACGCCGGCCTGTGCTATCCACTTTCCGTGTACCTTTACCGATGGTGCCATCCCCTTGGCCATTGCAGCCGCCACGGCACCTATGCCTCCCGTCTGTTCGGGCATTGCAGCCGCCAGCCCCGCCATGATTTCGGCCATGATGTCATATACCTTTCCCACATGTGGTACGGCCATGACCGGCGATGGCGGCGTTACGGTCGGGTGCATGTCAATCCCTACCGACAGGTCGCCGAACTTCCCTACGGGCATTCCGGGCATGGAGGGGAGGAACCCGGCCAGTTCCTTCTGCAGGCCGTCAAACGTCTCCTTGGCACCGGAGAACAGTTCTCCGAAGGCGCGGGAGAGGGTTGCACTGTCCGGTACTTCGGACATCATGTTTCCTGATAATGACATAGAGGATTAACGTTTTTAAAGTTGATGGAATAAGGATAGTAGTAATAAGAAATTAACAAGAAATCAAGGGATCCCTTGATTTCTTGTCTATAGTGGATTTACGCATTCTGATAGTCTGCGTTCCATTCAGTTTCATCGTCCCCTTTGGTTCCGTCCAGCTTGATGACGAAACTCTTGGCCGGGAAGAATGGAGTGATGTGAATGTCAAGGAATATACGGTCCTTCTGTTTCGGATCGCGTTCGAATCTTAGAATTTTGAATTTTTCTATCAGACGGTCTGCTCCTTGAATGCCGTCCAGGAATTTTATAATCTGACGGCGAAGATCTTTTTCGGTATTGTTTGTCCAGTTTTCAAAGGCTCTTCTGTTGAGGAAATCAAACAGGACTTTGGTTATCCAGTCAAATACTCTCACTACGGAATAGGTCTGCAATCCCAGATTGTCTCCGTTGAACAGTGTCTTGGCAGAGAAGGCCATCACTTTGCCGTATTCATTTACCATCGGTATCAGTCCCATCTTTTCTATTTCGGAAATTTCCGTTTTCTTCAGCGGGAATGCTACGCCGTTAACCTCGCTCAGACCTCCATGTTTCTTTCCTGCAGTCACTTGCGACATCAGTGTTTTGTACACACTTCCTGCCAGGGCTGCTGATGGAGGGATTCTCAAGTCTTCTTCTTCACCGAGTTCTGCATACTTTCCACGACCAATCAGATAGTTGCAGGTCATACATACGTTTGATCTGTAGGCATCTCCTCCGGTGAGGTTGGAGTTGAAGAAGAGTTCTATTACATCATCCGGTTTGTCAAGGTCTGCAAAGTCTGTAATTATCATTACCTTGTTTTCATGAGCTATTTTTGCCCATTTCTCGAGCACCATGTTCGAGCCCAGATAGCCTGGCAAAACCAGCAGTGAATAGTTGGTTCTCAGGTCAAGGCGGTCAAAGTGAGCACGCAGCTCATTGGCAATGGCATCAATGTAGATGGAATTGTCAAGATCAGTCAATTGCTCCATGGAGGCATTGATGATGGAGATGTTCTTGATTTTGTCAGATTCTGTATTCTTGTAGAAAAGCATGACCGTTCTGTATGATGTTTCCAGCGGTTTTATCTCTTCTATCGCTTTCATCTGGTTCTTTTTCAGCAAATCAGCTACTAAGTTTGATTTTTCCTTGCAGATATCAATCATTTCGCTGATACTCTTGCCTTCTTTCAGCATGTTCAGCCACATTTCCAGTCGCTTGATCAGCTCTTTGCGTTCTTTTGCCCTTTCTGGGTCTGTTAAGAACATTTTGCGTCGAGCTTTGCGTTCCGGGTTCATACTGGCTATTCCGTCAATCGATGATTCCAATGCGTTGAATCCTCCGAACTTGACCAGCTTCTGCAGCTCGCTTGAAAAATCTGATGGGCGTTCCGCCTGTTTCTGTACAGAAATGCCCTCTTGCTGTTGTTTATTTTCGCTCATAGTCATTCCTTATTTTCTGCATTAGACTTTTCGTTATTTTTCAGTTCCTGGAGTGTCATATCCAGGAGGTTTATATATGCTTTCCGTGTTTCAGGATTATCCAGAATACGTTGCAGCACCTTATTGTTGCGCAATGCTTTTTCCTGACGGTCTGAAAATTCCTTTTCAGTATTAAGCCCCGAAAGGAACTTGCTTTGTTCGGTTATCTTGTTTACTGAAAAATCCCCAACATTGTGGAACTGGAAATTTTCTTCTACCGGGCGTCCTTCTGCATCGGAAAACTCAATGTCTATTTCCGGCTTGAAATGCTCAAATACGTCCTCGATTTTTGTCAGTCCTTCAATGATTTCAGGAGAGACGGACTCATCTTTTGTTAACTGCGCAGCCAATATCGTGCGATTCTGCGGGATGTCCGCGATACCTTCGGATACATCATTTTTCTTTTCATTACCGCCAATTCCGTAATTGTCAATCATAATTTCCGAATTTAAATTTATAATTTGTTCTTATATCTCTCAACTGAATATGGATGCTCTTCTGCGGGCAGAAGCGTTTTCCATATCAGGGTTATCTATTAGTTCACGCCAGTCTTGCCCTAACCAGACTTCAAGTTGTTTTTCCAGTACGCCTATCTCATAGGGTGAGCGTATTTTTCTTCCGATATGAAGGGCAAGATGAGAAGCATACAGGAAATTCGAACTCCTTCTTATATCTTTTGCAAGATAGTTCCCTCCCGTGAGCGAAAGAAGCAAATATTCGAATGATTTCTCCAGTTTGCCTAGCTCGTAGTACAGAAATCCCGCCATGCAATAACTTTCCATGATGGCAAAAGGATCTTTTCTTTTCGTTGCTTCTTGCGCTACGCGTGTATATAGCTGTATTGCTTCATTTCTGTTTTTTTGCGAAGCTAATACCGAAGCTTTCATATATAGTGTCATTTTCCAATAGCTGTATCCCGTTGGGACTTCGTCTGCCATGGCTTGTTCAGTCTCTTTCTCTGTCTTTTCGCAATATTTCATACAGGTGCTGTACTCTTTGATAGCATAATATGCCTGAGTTGCAATAAATAGTGCGGAAATAGAAATGGTCTTGTCTTTAAGTTCGGAAGCATATTCAATCATCTTTCCGACTTCTCTGTCCATCAGCTTCTTGTCTTTCTGTGCGGTACAGTCCATCACAACTGTCACCTGTTTGTTGAAGCGGTTTTCAGGAGCCAGCAGGTCATTCCCGTTATCTTGTTTGGCAAGTCCGTTAGCCAGAGCTTCATTCATGTGCAACCGTGGCTTTAATATTTTTATGGCAGGAGATTCCTCCATTTTGATTTTGGGAGATTCCTTGTAGTCTATGGTTACAAAGCGTATCCCTTGGGGTATTTCTTGTTGCAACATCTGTTTGAATAGCCCGCTGCGCATATCCCCATTAGGGTTACCTGGGGGAAAATAGATACAGAAACTCTTGTCTTCCAGTCCTTTTATGCAGGACTTGAAGCGTAGCATTTCTTTCCAGAGATTCGAAAGGGTTGGCTCTGATTCTGTATTAGGGGCATATTTATGAATAAGCATCCCATCCTTTTCCAAGGCTCTTAAGATATCATATTTTTCTTCTACCTTTTCAGTGAACCAGCTTGCATATTCTTTCCATAAAGAAGCTGCAAACTCTTCTTCCGTGTCTGTAAACCGGCTCTCAAATCTGAAAAATATATCATCAAACTGGCCGTATATGGAGCGTTCAATTTCCAGGAACTTGTCTACCAGATCCACTTCGGCATAGGTAACTTTCCATATAGCCAGCTTCCATGTTCGATCCTTGTCTGTTTCAGCCCAATAATCTACAACATGGTAATACTCTTGTATAATTGATGATGATATAGCCATTTGCTTACGAATTAATATAAACCAAACCTCCTTCAACCGTTACTTTGCTGTTTCCGCTAAGGGACAACTCCGTACTGGCTGTTATTTCACCATTTTGGGTATCCATTTTTGTTGTTTCAGATTCTGTGGATATGGTTTTCCCTTTACAATGAATGCCTTCTCCGGATTTTGTCACTGTTATCTGTTGGTCTTTCGATTGCAGATATAATGTATCGGATGCGTCAATACAGATTTCTTTTGCAGTTATTCCGATACGGTCTTCTTCCATATGTATGGTTGACTTTTCATTTGTCAGCACAATCGTTTTTGTTGCAGTTACAGTGATAGTGTCCTTACCGTCAAGCAACAACATCTGCTTTCCTGTTTGGTCGGCTATTGTGATGCTTCCTTTTTCATCGTCAAATAGGATACGACATCCGCTACGGGTGACAATACTTTTTATTTTGTTGTTCTTGTCACCGCCTTTACCGGTCTTAGCTGTGTATATACTTCCTGCTACATACGGTCGGCTTGGGTCTCCCTGTTCATAATTGACCATTACACGATCATTCTCTTCAGGTATGAACATATATCCTCGGTTTGTTCCGACCTTTTCGCTACATCCGGCGTTTGAGCTTTGTACTCTTATCCAGTTGGTTGTTTGTTCGTCATTTTGCCAGTCCAGGCGTACCTTTACACGGCCTTGATTTTGTTCATCAGCGTTTGATGTAACAGTTGCCATTTCTGGAGTAGCCATAGGCAGAGGAATATTTTCATTTATCGGAATATATTCTGATGATGACGGTATTCCCCAGAATTCGTTACTATAATGACCATCCCTTTTTACGGTATGTTCCATTTCTGTTATTCGGAAACTTCCTAGTGGAGACAGGTTCATCGGCTCAGGAAATGATACTTCTACGATTCCACCTATTTTTATTCTACAGGTATTTCCTTTTCCTCGGATATTCAGCAAATTGGAAGCAGATGTTTTCTTCATAATATCCATTTGCTTTTTTAATTCTCCCGAAGTGGCAGTATACGGATTAGAGGCCTGTATGGCAGGTATTGAATATGCCTTTTCAGACATATCATGGGCTTGTTTTTGATATGAATCCATGGAAGGAACAGAAGGCTCAGCATTTATTGGAGTGTCGTTTTTATCATATTCATAGCTGTAACCTTTATATTTCCCGGGAATTAGATTGGCTATCAGGCGCACTTCTTCCAAATCCATATCATATATGATTTTTGTGGTTTCCGTTTTATTCGGATTACCGAAAAAGATGTCTTTGCCATCATAATAGAACCATTCTCCATATTGCATGGACAGCCTGTTCATAAAATTGAAAACGGTTTCTTTATATTGGGCAAGATAAGGTATGGCAGTTGTATGCTGGGGATTATTCTTTAATGATGGTGACATGCCTTCTACTGCCTTATTCACAATATTTTGTAGTGTTTGATCAGTCCATGAGTTCATGGTCTGATTGTTTTCGTACAGAATCGTCGGACTGCACCCATGTATGGCAATACCTCCACATTCCCCGGCGCTTCCTACCATTTCCACCTGAGTCACTATGCCTGCAAACTCATTTGTTTCTCCTGTTTGCTTGTGTGAAAAAGTTATATTGGCAGTTTCCCCTATATATTGGATGAATTTTTGAGGGGTTTGCTGGAATGCGTTTTTGGGGGATAAGTAATTGACTATGATGGTAAAGGTATGATGCGCATTAAATTTTTGGTGAAGACGAAGAGAAATGAATTTTAAGTCTTCACCTTTAATTGTAACTTTAGTTACTACTGTATTTAAAGGACTTCCTGCCATAATCAATAAATATTGAACAATTTCTTGTTGTTTCAAAGATGCCGAAAAAGTATTGGAAACTTTTCTGGCATCTTCCAATAGTAAACCTTAATGTCATCAGTTGGCATCTGGCCAGTCCTGTACGAACTTGGCATTTTCCATCTGTACAGTTTGGGCAGACACGGCAAACTTGATGGTCATCGGGTAGTCATTCGCTACGCACAGGCTTTCTTCATAATCGGTAATGTAACCGTTTTCGAAAGTAAGCTCTTTCATCTTGGAATCTTCATTGGCTTTCTTGAAGACAACAGAGCCGGAACACGGGGCATACTGCTTGAACATGCGCTCAAGAACAGCCGTGTCAGGAGTAGATTCAATTTCAAGCCAAATCTTACCACCATACACATCAGACGCCGGACGACCTTTAGGATCTACGTCACGGTTGAATTTGACCTTAAAGTTCAGTACATCAAAATTGTCTGAATCACCGAATTTGAAACTTGCTTTAAATGCCATAGTTTTCCAATATTTAAGATTTATACTAAAGTTAATTTTGAAAGAAACACTCCTATTATACCATACAAATAGAATTGCTGTTCTTTCGGCCATAAATATAAGGCTAAAATATAGAAAATGCAAAAATATCTATCCTTTTTTTTCGATTTTTATCCAGATAGACTGAAAAAACAGCCGTAACATCGTGGTTTTCTATATTTATTTATTTATATTTGCGGAGTAGGCAATTAATAAATCGTTGTTGTACTTTAAATAGAATGATTATGGAGACCGGAATAAGATTCATGAATTTGGACGATTCAGTCAAAGCGGCACTAAATATAGCGCAAGCTTTTGCACGCGAAAATGCAAATGGACAATATACTCCTTCACATTTACTCAAGGCTTTGCTTCATAGAGATGTTGGAATAAGGGATTTCATCCTGTGTTTGACCGATGATATCGGATACATTGAAGAATGGGCGGATGTACTGATTGAAGAACTTCCTAAATCAACGGAACTCTCAGAGATTGGGCCGGATCTGCACATGGATAATGTTTTTCAATGTGCTGAGGATGCACGTATCCGTTTCGGTCTTTATAATGTGAATCCTGTTTGTGTGTTGCTGGCTTTGGTTAAACCCGAAATAGCATTTTCTGCAGGGCAGCTGAGATCTTTCCCGATTAAGGAAAGGGACATTCTTGATTTCTATACAGGAGAAAGTCCTGATAAGGAAGTTCCGGCAGGTGGTATGTCATTTAAGTCTGGAGAAGACCATCAAACAGACAACAATGCTTGTATGTCTACATTATATAAATATTGTACAGATCTTACTGCATCCATGCAGTCCGGTACAGATTTTCCGCTTGTTAATCGGGACAAGGAAAATCGTATTATGATGGAAATACTTGGAAGCCGTACCAAATCCAATGTACTGATTACCGGTGATGCCGGAGTTGGAAAAACAGCTTTGATTAACGGACTTGCCTGGAATATTGTCAATGGGCGTGTTCCTTCGTTTTTGAAGGATACAAGGATTTTTGAGCTGGATAATGCTTCACTTATTGCCGGTGCTACTTATAAGGGAGAAATAGAGGACAGATTAAAGAATGTAATCAAAGGTTTGCGGTGTATAGAACACGCTATACTTTTCATTGATGAGATTCATGTTTTATTGGATAGTAAACATGGAAATTCCGGCGCAGGTAATATTCTTAAACCGGAATTGTCACGTGGGGACCTGACTGTAATCGGAGCTACAACCATTGATGAATATAGAAAAGTTATAGAGCCCGATCATGCGTTTAGCCGTCGTTTTGAAGTGATTCAGCTTGATGAGCCTGATATTAAGTCTGCTATTCAGATGGTTCATACCGTTTGCTGTCAATATGTTGACTATCATAAGATTGATGTTACAGATGAAGCGATAGCTGAATGTGTAAGGCTGGCCAAAAGATATGTCAAGGATCGTCGTTTGCCTGACTCAGCAATAGGATTGCTTGATATGGCTTTATCGGCTGTTAAGATGGTCAACGAAACTGGACATCAGGATGTTGCGGAATTCTTGGACAGGTTAGCGGAAATCGAAAAAGAAGAGAGTTCGGATGATGTAAAAATAGAGCATTTGCGTACTTTGTACTTCTCCATGCAGAATCGTTTAAGCCCTATTTTGCTTGGTGTTATTCCTGAAACTAAGGATGTGAATGAGATACATTCCGTAGCAGAAATGATTTCTGGCCTGAGCAAGGCCTTGTCTGCAATACAGGAGTTCACTAAAGGGCGAATCGGGAAAGTTCACGAATACGAAATTGCTGCAGTTGTTGCCAGCAAGACAAGCATTCCAATAGGCAAAATTCAATCTCAGGAAAAGGAACGCCTGCTTAATATGGAAAGTTATTTGCGCCGGCGCGTTGTTGGTCAGGATCATGCCCTGAAAACTTTGGCTGATGCAATCCTGGAGTCCCGTAGTGGTATGAACAAGCCGGGACAGCCTATCGGGTCTTTTTTCTTGTTAGGACCTACGGGAACAGGTAAGACCGAACTTGCAAAGGCTTTGGCAGAGGCCTTGTTTAATGACGAAAAGTCAATGATACGTTTTGATATGTCTGAATTTAAAGAGGAACATTCTGCAGCTACATTATATGGTGCACCTCCGGGATATGTCGGCTATGAGGAAGGTGGTATGCTTGTAAATGCTATTCGTCAGAAACCCTATTCAGTTGTTCTGTTTGATGAAATAGAGAAGGCACATCCGTCCGTTTATGACATATTCCTCCAGATTATGGATGAAGGTAAGCTTCATGATAGACTTGGAAAAGAAGGTGATTTTTCAAATTCAATTGTATTGTTTACTTCTAATGTCGGCAGTGATTGGCTTACCGAAAAGTTAAACTCGGGTAAGATTCCATCCACTACCCAGATCATGGAACAGATGAGCGGATATTTCAGGCCTGAGTTTTTAGCCAGATTGTCAGAGATTGTACCTTTTTTCCCGATAAGTCAGGATATCCTTCTGAAAATTTTTGATATTCAATTCTCTGGTGTCAGAAAATTGCTTGAGAATAAAGGCATAGATATTACCATTACTGATGAAGCAAAGAATATGCTTGCAAACAAAGGCTTTACTCCCAAATACGGTGCTCGTCAGGTATCGGGAGTTGTACGCAGTTATCTAAGAAAACCTATTTCGCGGTTGATTATCGGTGAAAAGCTCACTAGGGGGCAGACTTTAGAAGTAGGTTTGGATGAGCATAATGAGTTAACGTGGAATATTCACTAAAAAATAGAAGCTTATGTTCGGATATACAGTATTTCTAAAAATCGGAAATCTGGGAGCAACCGCATTGACGGATCTGTATCGTGAAAGTTATGAACTTATCGGATGTGAATATGGTTTTTCCCAGGGAGTTGATATAAAAGGTCAGGCTCAGACAGAAGTCAAGGGAGGAAAGTTTTATGTAACGTATCCCAATGTTCCTAATCGGGATATGATACAATGGATGCTGGATGCCAGAAAATACCAGAATGGTGCTATCGTAATATGTGATAATGAAGGTGCTACACTTGAAAAAGTCATATTCGAGAATGCAACTTGTGTGAGTATGGAAATTGTCTATGTCAGACAGGGCAAGGGGTATATCGCAACCAAACTTACCATTCAGGCTCAAAAGTTGGTTTTGGGAACTGAAGATTTTGAGAATGATTGGGTAATTTAATTGATGGGAGGATTTTTATGAATATGTTTAATTTTCCGCAGATTGACAGTAGTATTGACGTGTCTTTTATAGTTGATGGGGACGAATACGAAGTGCAACAGTTCAAAATTGGTTTCCACCAGCCGGTAGATAGCATTAAAAATCAGCCTGAAGGTGAAGTCAGGGGTGGACAAATGATGCTTTTGCTCAGCCAGACAGTCAAAAGTAATATTTATGCTTGGGCTTTGAAACCTTGGACTAAGAAAACCGGAGCTGTTATTCTAAAGACAGGTACATCCGGGGTAATCTTTGAAATAGCATTTACTAATGCATATTGCATCAAGTTCCATCGGAGTGTTAATGCCTTGGGACAGGGATTGAATACTACTTTAATATTGTCACCAGAAAAAGTTTCGGTTAATGGAATAGAGTTTGATAATTGTTGGACCAGCATGTAAGAACAAGAGTATGTTAAAAGGAAACAAATCTCAAACAATATCATTGGAAGCATATCTTCAATTATTGGATTCTGGCCAATTATATGAAGGATATGTGGAAGATTGTGGATATGCTTATTACGAGGCTGTGCCTGTTTCAACTTATGTGAATAGAAACAACTTGAATGTTGGGGTACAGTATTTATGTAAATTGCGTATCACACAGGAGGACTTGCAAAACAGTTCCAAGCAATATGTCTATATGCCTCCCAAAGAAAATGACGGTTTTGTTGATAAATTAACCTCAAGTGCAATGGTTGCCACAGCGGCTTTACTGGCTGATGATGCGGCGGGTGTTACGGTTGTGGACGATTTGGCTATTCCTTTTATTTGGTTTGGTGTGGGAGTTGTCTGTCTGATAGATAAGATCTTTGATGACGACGGACATGAAGAGTTTGAAGTTATAGACTTGACAAAGGATCCTCTGGAAGGAACAAGTATTTCTGTCGACTCCAAGACTTCATTCAATCGTATGCCGCCCATTGAAGGCCCTGATAATGAAAATCACGCGCCACAGGGTGGTGGAAAATTTGTTGGAATTGTATTGGGCTTGTTGGCGTTAAAGGAAGAGTGGAGGTCTGCTGTTACAGTAGATTCTACTGTTTATGACAAGAAGAATATCAGTAAGAAGGTAAACCGAAATATAAATAGGAGTCTGTCTTATTCCGATATGTTAAAGAAAATATCTTCTTGTAAGTCAAATGATAAGAAGGAGAGTGTTGAAAAAATTGTAGACATGGTTTTGCAGTCTGTACATATTGAAAAATGTGATAATACCAGGATTGAAAAACCGGTAATACAAGAAAATTTAATTATTAAAAAGAAAAATGATGGATATAAAACGCCTGATGTATATTTTGAACCAGATAAGTAATGTTTTGATGCTATTGCTTCTACTTGGAAAATTCATTTTTCCTGATATTTTCCATGGAACCTGGTTTGTCTCTTCTGTTATTGTTTTAATGGTTATAATATTTATCTCAATATATTTACAAAAGAATAGATGAAGGACTTTTTACGTTATATTGTGAGATATTCTACTAGAATATATGAATTTGTCTTGATACTGAGTTTTGCTCTTATATGTTTTTTCCCTTCTATTGCAACAAAAGAGTATATCATGTATCTGATATTTATAAGTGGTATATATATAGGGCATTTAGGAGGTATTTATGCATATAAATATCTTGATCGAAAAAAATAAAAAACAATGCGTATGGAAATGTATAAATCTCTGGTTATATGCAAGATATCAAATGAAGAAGAAAGAGAATCATTTGAAAATGAATTGTTGCGACATGGTTTTGAACGCATTTCAGAAGAATCTGTTTATGCCTTATCAATGGAGGTATATCAGGTAAAGGTGCAAGCCATAAAGGCATATTTAAGAGTTTATGGCATGAAGCATTTTTCGGCAGATGATACTTTGCTTTTTATAGAGACTCGTATGAATGAGGAACATACTCTTGTCGGTATGTTGCAGACTGATTTATTAAATGAACAGGAATAATGAATAGTGCTTCGTACATAAAATTATGGAACTCTGGAACTTCAGTCAATGATGAGGTACAGACTTTTGACTTGCTTTCTTATGAATATAAGCTTGAAAAACCTGCATCAGTCAATGGACAAGTGACAGGTCAGACACAGGGTGGAAATGTTGTATGTATGATAAGCGGCTTTCCAGCAAGTACATTGTTAAAATGGATGTTTGATGGTTATTTGCTTAAAGACGCTGAAATATTCGACTCATTGACTGGTACAAGGATCAATGTAAAGGAAGCCAAATGTTCTGATTTCAAAATACAGGTAAATAAAAGAAAAAATCAGGTAATATTCCATCTTAGTGCAATGGTACTTGATTTTGGAGATTCATGTTTTTCTAGACCATAAATGAATCATGGGATGGTTTGATAGATTTTTCAAAAATAAGAAACAGGTTTCGTTACAGGACAAGTTTGAAATGAAACTAATACTCCGGGATGAATTTTATATCTTGAAAGAATTGGATATAAAGTTCAAACGGGAACTTGCACGTAACGGTTATCCTGATAATGATGGCTGTAGCGGTTTCATATCCTGTACTTTATATGGAACAGTTGGAAAACAGTTGCAGGCATGGGCCGTCTATGCCGATAAGCGTGAAGATGGTGAGATTCGTGTGTACAATGCTCAGGGAGACAATGAATGTGTATTTTCACTCAGTTTTTTGGATGCAAATTGCCTTTGCATGCATACAAAGACATTATGTGCTCTAAAGGAAAATAGAATACGTATCATTATAGCACCGCGCATTTTTAATTTTGGTGCCGAGGCGCTTGTTAACGAATGGAGATGAATGATATGAAGACATTTTGTAAACTCCCGTTGAATATTAAGGATCTGCTAAGTGAAGATGTGAAACATAGTCGTCTTCAGACATGTTCTGAAAAAGAATCTATTGATCAGTTCTTGAATCTGCTGATAAGTACTTGCCCTGGAGAACATGACTATGATAAGGAGTTTGGATGTAAGATTTTTGATCTTGATTTTGAACGAATCACTTCGCGTACAAGATGGGAAGGTAAGTTTACAGAATATATCAAGGAGGCTATTTCTCGGTATGAAAAAAGGCTTACCAATGTGGATGTCCGAGTACAGATTAATGACAAAATAAGGCAGGACACCGTTTTTGAAACATCTACGATTAAGAAACAGACGCAAATATGGGTTACAGGCAATCTCCTTCAAACAGGAGAAAGGTGCAGTTTTTATTATGTAATTTACTTAGGTCCCATTTCTACTAAATAAAGAGTAAAGGAGGATAGATCATGAGCAGTGAAAAATATTATAAAGAACAAATAAGGAATCGGATGATGTCATTTGCAACTGCATTCTGGGATGTTCAGAAAGCAGAGAACTTTGATCCGATAGTCAAATTATTGTTGGAAGCCCTGGCTAATGAAATGTATCTGCTCGGGGAAGATTTTAATCATATTGAAAGTCGCCTTTTGGACAAGACGGCACGTATTCTGACACCGGGTATCATGCTAGCCCCTACTCCTGCTCATGGTATAGCACATGCAACTCCTTTTGAAAATGATTATGTTTTTCGAAAGGATACTGGCATTTATTATGATGTCGGTCATTCTGTTTCTGACGACCAGTTAGGAGCTGTCTATTTTTATCCCTCCTGTAATACTCCATTGTACAAGGGGGATGTCAGATTGTTGTTGTATGATGATTTGATTTACAAAGTGGACGCAGCCCTGAATAAGACAATGATTGCAAGGCTGGACCAACATACCTCACCCGAAACCGTTTGGGTTGGTTTGGACTTGGATGACAATATTTCTAATTTGCGGAATATGTCCTTTTATATGGAACTTCCCAATGTTGTCGATAGTTATAAATATCTATATCTTTTGTCTTGTTCAGAATGGTATATTGGAGACAGAAAAATATCTATGAGAAGAGGTATTTATAACATAGAAGGAGAAAATGACAATGAGGTGATGTCTTTTTTTGAAAACTATGAACTGACACATACTGTCGACCGGAATATCTTGAATCTTTATAAAAATAATTATCTCACTGTAAATGAAGATATATCTTTCTCTGCTTCAAGTTTTCTTCCCTTTGGTTTTCCAGAAGAAATTCCGGAAGCATTGGCCATGATGCTTGATAAGAAATTATTTTGGATTAAAATAGTGTTTCCAGGTGTATTTGCAGGGAAAATGTTGGAGGATATTCGCATCGGAATTAATATGATTCCGGTTGAAAACAAATTGTTGCGCCAATCTACATTCATACTTGATGATACTTTTGGAGTAATACCGTTAAAGACTGCTGTTTCTGAATATTTGTTGGATGTACATTCTGTCAGGAATGGTAAAGGAGAACCGTATCATGAATTGCTGTATGGAAAGTCTGGACAGGGTAAAGCGGATAATACATATTCTATCAGACGTGGAGGATGTGAACGGTTTGATTCTCGTTCTGCAAAAGACCAATTGGAGTATCTTTACGATATGCTTAACGATGAGATTCATGCGTTTAGTACCAGGCAAAACATAAAGTTACGTTCTCATATCCAACAGATTGTTCAGACCTTGAGTAAGTTGAAGGAAGTATTGCATGATATGCATGAAACGGGAGAAGTTCCTTGCTATCTGTTCATTGACAAGATGAAGGAAAATGAACGAATCACGGTTGATTACTGGGTTACAAATGCGGATATGGCAAACAATCTGCCTGCAGGAGTTCCTTTAAGTGCACCCAAATCAGCTTTTCTGGAAGCATCGACTCTTTTTTTGGTAACCTCTACTTATGGTGGACGAAAAGAGCCTAAGGAGCAAGAGCGGATTAATTTGTACAAATATGAATTGACCTCCAGAAACCGGATTTTGACAAACAATGATATCTCCTGCTTCTGCAAAAAAGAATTGGGTGAGTTGCTGACTTCTGTTTCCATTAAAAATGGGGTCTGTATTCATCAGTCATCCAATGGAGGATTGGTGCGGACCAAAGATGTTTATTTGCATCTTGCTTCTCCTCTTCAGGATATTCATATTGAAGAACGCTTGAAGAGAGACTTACAGATAAAATTGGAAGAATCTTCACCGGATACTTTTAATTTCCGTATATTTATAGATAAATAATATAATAATAAACTTAAAAACTATCTTATGAGTCCTGTAGTCACACATTTCATATCTTCTTACTTATTGCTGCCTATTTTAACTGTAATATTGGCAGTAGTTGCGTGTATTATAGCTAAAAAGAATCAGATGCTGAACAATAAAAAACTTATTTTTTATGTTTTGCTGAATGGAATCTTATTAGGGTTACCTGGATTGACAGGCTTCCTTAATTATAATTTTATGCCTTATGCTTATTTAATGCTGAGCTTTATTTATCTGATTATTGGATTTTATACTCAATCTCTTCAACTTAAATATCTCACCGGAGGAAAAAAGAGTTTGTCGTTCAGATTCACTTTTTTTCTATCATTGGTAGTTATGTTATTGGGGTGTGGATTGTTTTCTTTAATATTCAATCTTACAAACGAACTGCAATATGGTATTTGGGCTAGTACTTGTCTTTTCCCATTTCTCTTCCCTTTGTTGTATAGAAAGGCTGTTGCATGTTATTTTGATATTCCAATAGAAATATATAAAACATGGCAATATTCTGATGAATATGATTCCGATGATTTCCGGATAAATATGGAACGTATAACTGTTGCAGATTTGGAAATTTTTCGTAATGTCACAGACTTGAGTTCTGAAAGAATCACAGGAAAGGTTTCAGAAGATTCTGTTTTTGGTCAATGGTTTCAGCGTATGATTGATGATTGTAACAGGAAATCACCAAATACTCCGATTGTTTATCGGGATGATAATGGCAAATATTACGAATGGATTTTTTATATAAAGCCATCTTTTTTCAAAAGACGGATTTATATTGATCCGGATGAGACATTTGCTCACAACAACTTGAAAAGAGGATGTGTCATTATAGCCAAGAGGGTGATAAGTGAATATTCATCAGATAACGAATTTTAAAAGCAGGTAGATATGGGAGAATATAATAAATTTAAGAATTTTCTTCTTGTAAATTGGAAAGATGGATTCATGGTTGATAAGACTCATTTTGAGCAGTTGGAAAACTATTTTATCAATCAGGATTGTGAATATCGGAAATCGGATTTGACACGTATAAGTTACGGGTTACTTCCTTTTAGGAAAGAAGAGTCGATGTCTGGAGACTTTGAAATAAGAGATCTCATTACCGGTGTTTTGGAAGTTCGCTTAAAGCGTTGTCATGCGATTACGCCGGGAGGATTGTTGATTGATTTTAATCCGGCTGAAGATGACGAACTTACTGCAACTTTTCCGGTTCCTGACGATGAAAATTTGGAATCGACGAAACAAAGATGGGATGTAATCCTCACAGTGGATCCTTTTGAGCGTATTCCTTGTGGTGTACCTGATGAAAATGAGGTTATCCCAAGGCATCCTAATGCAAAACCTAAATATGTTCTCAATATACTGCCGGCGGGACAAATTAACGCTAAGAATCTCGAACGTTACCATTTGATTATCGGTAGGGTAAGGAGGAATGGAGACCGTTTTGAAGTAGATGGCAATTTCATTCCACCATGTACCAGTGTTTCAAGTCATCCCGAACTTAAAAATTACTATCTGAAATTTGGTAAGTATATAGATTTGATAGAGAAAGCATGTAAGGCTATCATTTCAAAAGTGGAAAATATGGAAAAAAGAACCCCATTGGCCGAAAATATTGAAATGATATGCCGTAATGTGATTATGTATATAGCCAATATATATTTTTCTTATCGGAACGAAGGTCAGTACTATACGCCATTGCGTTTTCTTAATGTATTTTCTGTTCTGGCGCATACATGTTACGTCAGTCTTGATTTCATGCATAAGAATGATAAGGAAGAGATGATGAAGTATTTTTATGAATGGAGTGATATCAAGCCTGGTGAATTTGATGCGATACTGAAACAAAATGCAGGCTTGCTTTACGATCATGAGGATATACGTCACTTGATGGTGACAGTTGAACAATTTATGTATTTGTTCAGCCAGTTATTGACCACTTTAAGTAGTTTGGAATATATTGGCAAGCATAAAGAGAATCTTGTGATTGCAGAACGCAGTAAGTCTCAGAGCGAGAATAAAACAGAGAAATGGAGTTTGTTGGATTAATTTTACAATTAAAAGAATTTGTATGGAAAATTCAGATAAGATTTTTCTTTATGATGAAGAAAAACATCAGTATAATTTGTCCGATACGGATTTTAAGGGAGAGGTTGTGGCCAATACACTTCGGGAAAACCATTACGATGAAAATCGTGTTTTGATTCTCAGACAAGGGAATGCTAGGCGCGGTTATTCCAAGGACATAGATAAAGTTTGTCAGGAATACTCTCAGCATGATTTGAAGGATTATTTGAATATATACGTGAATCGCAAAGGATTATATGATATATTACCTGAAAATATGTTCCACCAACACATATATACGGAAGACCATCATTCTAAGGAAGAAGTTTTGGATGAGATTCGTATTCATCGTGAGGAAGAGTTTTATGCCCGCAGATTTTTCAGGCCCTTTGAAATCTCCATAGATCAGATGCTGGTCGATTTTCAGGGTATGGAAAGAAAAATGGATAAAATGAACGTTTACCGTAATTATGTAAACGTGTTTGTCAAAGAATGGCCGGTATTGGAGTTATTGCCGTTAAAACAGGCTGTAATGCTTGTTAAGATTCTTCCTTACATCGAAAGTATAACGGCCAGTCTGAAGAAAATAGAGCAGATTCTAAGTATACTGTTGGATATTCCTGTTCATTTAAAGGAGGGAAAAAGAGCTGTTACCCATGTTGATAGGCAAATGATACCTCCATTGGGTAAATGTAGATTGGGGGTCGATTTTGTATTGGGTGATAATTTTGAAGATGGCAGCTCGCAGCTTGTTTTGGAAATTGGTCCTATCTCAGCAAATGATTTGCAGGATTTTCTTTCTGGAAGAAAAGGAGATAAGATTCTGTCTGAATTAAAAGAACTTTTCTTGCCAGCCGATAGGCAGATTATTACGAAGTATATTATAAGGCAGGAAGATACCGGATTTAAACTTGGTGAATCTTATTTGGGAATCAATACTTGTTTAACGACTAACAATAATGAAATGGTATGAAACCTAAGAATAATAAGGATGTACGGAATGGATATTTAAGATTTTCATTTCTTTTGGCTGCATGTATTGCATGGAGCGTATTGTTTTTTTCTTGTTTCCTCAAGACTTCTACAATAGAAGTCAAAAGTATTATGGCGAAAACTTTGGATTATGACCGGATTTATACAAAAGAAATAGATTTGGCTACAGGAGTGGATTCTGTATATCAGTATATGAAATTAATGAACACCTCTCCTCGAATAAACGATGTTTTATTGCAAAGTATTGTGAGTACACGCAAAATGGACTTGCTGAAATCAACTCAAAATATCGATAATGCCGACTGTGTCTTATACAGTAATTTATTAAATCAGATCAATACCTTTCTTAGCATAAAGGATTCAATCCGAATAATGAAAATACAGGAGGATATGGTTCGTCAGGATTTGTTGCAATGCATTCGTGACAACAGGAAAACACGTAGAAATATGAATATCGGAACAAATTAAACTTCTGGGATTATGGAAAATGAAAAGAGAAAAGAAATGAATAATCGCGAAGTCTTATGGGGGCGAATCTATGTTTTTGTATTGTTCTTCTTGACAAGTTTGGCTTGCTGCCTGTCAATTTTTTTATGGAATACGGACTTTAGGTTATTTGAGCAAAAGGAATATGTTAAGGTAAAAATGGATCGTATAAGGAATTTCAGACAAGAACAGCAAGGACATAAGATGATGATAGATTCACTTTATCATAAGATCTCAGGCTTCCATCCGGGTATCCATGCTCAATATGAGGAAGAAGATGTAGATTATCTGATAAATAATTTAAGAAATGTATATGAGCAAAATAATTGGGATAAACGCTACAAGGTGTTTTTACACGTTGCTGATTTTTATGAAATGTGGATGAATGATAAAAAACAGTTATGGAGTATTCGTCAGAATATTGATATGTTCAAGGCTAATTTGGAAGAATGTGAAATTGGCTTGCAAAAGAAAATGGATAAACTACAGAATGATATGAAAAAATAGCAGTAGTCATGGGAAAAATATATAATCGCAAATTTCTTTTTGTAATAGCGACTGTTATTACATGCATTGTAATAGCTGTAATAATACGTTTGTGCTTTGCCCAGCGTATAGTGCGTATGAGTATTTCGCCTACAGAACTATATGTCGGTGAGAAAATATATTATTCGGATAGTACCCGCAATGCTGATACATGGCTTTGGGAGTTTGGAGACGGAAATACGTCTTCTCAAAGAACAGGCAACTATACCTTTGAGAATGCCGGTAAATATATGGTGCGTCTTACAGTAGACAATTCTCTTGAGCAACGTCTTCTCGTTACAGTACGACAGAAGAGTAATGACTACGGGAGCGATGGACTGGTGAAAATGAAAGCTCCGTCCACAGCCTTACAAGGTGAGATTGTTTCATTCAGAGGTTATGGACCTTCAAAGGAATGGCGATGGCAATTTGGTGAATCCGGAATAGTGGACTCTCGGGAACAGAATCCTTTATATACTTATAGTATGCCAGGCACTTATGAGGTTCAACTAACTACTGAGAATACGCAATACCCGATTAGACACACCATAGAGATATTGCCACAGTATACAGATAATGATTCAACAGATGTGCTTGTATTGGTCGGTAATGATATTAGGGAGCATTTGCAGGCCATTGTTGATGGTAAGCCGTTTAATGTACATTACAATTACATTCTGAAGACATATCTTTGCAATGATCCGGATATTGCTGTTACTGTTAATAACAATAAGAAAAATGACTTTTATTCTTATTGTCAGGGGTTAAAAATAATTGCTCGTAAGAAGACAATCATTGATGAAGTTTTTGTTGATATGGGTGATGACTTGAATAATAAATGTGTTATGCAATTAATGGTAACGCAACATGAACGTTTTTCTGAATAAAAAAAGTAAGCGATGAAAAAAGATAGGTTATTAAGTTGGTTCCATGCCACATGTATTTGTGGCTGTTTCCTGGGTGTTATGACAGCATGTGGACCGGTTAATCGTTTTACAAGAATAAAGAAAGTACCTCGTGAGTACGTGAACAATTATTGCATAGAAGGATTGAAGGCTCCACTTGATTTTACAGTATTCAAGGGTAGCCCGTGGATAGTATTTGCTCAGGAATCTTTCTCTTCTTACATGAGTCCAAGTGGAAAGAATGAGATGGATAAAGTGGAATATATGGATGCTTTTTTGGTCATAAAGGAGAAAGGCGACTGGTTGAAACTGATAAAATATGATCCGTCTATCTTGAAGAATGGCAGATTGAAAGAGTGGAAAAAGGCAAAATATGTCGGTTGGATTAATAAGGATGAACTTTTGCTGACAAGAAATGGTATTACGGATGTCATGACAGGATTTAAAAACAAAATGCTTCTGTTGCCGAACGATACTTCAATGCTAGTAAATGCCGAAAAATATTTTGCGAATGACTCCATAAAGCTATACGGAAATACAGACCTGACCAAAGAGATTGGTAAGATTCCAATGTATAGTATTGTATATCCTTATAAGAAAGCGGCAGATGGAACACATACACTTGTCGGCTGTAGGCCTGTGATCGATGCGGATAGTATTGATCTGAAAGCTATAGGATGGATTGATAATGGATTATTGACCTCTTCAGGACAGCAGCTGCACATAGATGTAGGGTCATTACCTGATGAATCTCTCACTATAATTGATAAGGCAGATGGCGACACGATTAACTTGTGCGCCTCTGAAAGGGGAAAGAGCCTGAATTTGTCTGTACTGAATCCGGCTATAAAATATAGTCCGGTACTTTCTTATATAGAAAATGATACAACATTCTGTTTTCGTACTCATCTTCCTATGCCGGTTATTGACAAGGGAGACAGTTATGTATTGAATGTAAATGGAAATCCAATCTATTATGATACTTTTAAGAACAAAATCGAACAGGACTTACAGCATATCAATATAGTATTTGTAGTAGAAGGAAAAGATAATACAATTGCACGTTTCCCGGCTTTGGTTAATGCTGTTCAAGGATTGCAGTCTGTTCTGATTAACGATGAGAGTTTCACATTCCGATTTGGATGTGTGCTTACTTTCAACGAAGAGGGAAATCTGGAAGACCCTATTTGTAAACTTACCCCAGATTATATGAAAATGCTTGATTTCCTTTCGGAAAAGGCTGGTAATGTAGATAGGCTTAAACCGGTATATGGAAGATTCGGAAGTTGGTCCGGAGTGAGGATTGGTGTGGATATGTTCGAGAAATATAAGGATGAATCAAATATTTTAGTGGTTGTTGGAGACAAAGGATATAATAGCGAATGGGCAGATTCTACATTGGTAAATAGAATGGTAAGAAATAATTGTCGGTTGTTGGGATTCCAGTTGTATGGTGGAGAGCCCGACAACTTTAACAACTTTGTATTGCAGTTGGGGAATATGATTGACAGTTATGCACCACAGATAAGCCAAAGGAAAAGAGAGTTAATGGTATATCCTGATTTGATAAGAAATGAAAATGAATACATTGAGGTAAACCATAATACATATTGTTTGGATTTTCCTGAGAAAAGTATGACGCAAGGGTGGTTGGTTTTCCCTCAGAAGAATGAATCTTTAGAAATGGGAAGCTTGACTCAGGCTGTGGATTCTATGCTATTACAAATTAAATTGGATAATACAATGTTGTATAATCAGTTGGTAAGGGCCTTTTCAGAAGTGGGAACAAACCGTTACAAACTGGATTCTACATTTGTTGCTTATCATCATATTAAACAAGCTGATAAACAAGCCATAATGTCAGCATGTCCTTCTATAGAACCTGGATGGTCGCTTCCATTATCTCCTGTTGTATTACCTGACAGTCTGTCTTCTATATTGGATTATTATTTACTGGTGAATGAAGATGAATTTAAACGGCTCAGAAAATATATAGAAGAACCAGCTAAGTTGGTGGTTGATTATAAAGTTGAATCTGTAAGAAAAAAGAAACAGGCTAAGGTTAATATCTGTGATTGTCCGGAGGATTATATAACATATAATAACGATGAAACAGCTATTAGTATAAAGAGAGATAGCCTGAATGTTCCTGAGTATGCTTCAACTCGTCGTGTCAGAAGAAAGCTGGTACGGCATTTCCTTTCTGAGAGAAATACAGATAAGTATTGTAAAGTTAAAAGGAAGGCTTTCTTGAGAATGCCTATGTCAGAATCTTTACGAAGATTTACTTCATGTCCGGTGGACTATCCGTTTTTTGAGGTATATCGGATTAAGGACTTGAAGAAAAAGGAGATGATTACCGATGTAGAATTGGAGAAACTGATTGAATATTTTAAGGAAAAGAAGAAGCTGTTGGACGAAGCTGCCGGTAAATCATTCCAATCCAATGGGCAGACCTATTATTGGATTAGTCGTGAGCTGTTACCATAGTCATTCATTTGAAACTTTATCATTATGAAATGCCGGGCTATATTGAAAATCAGAGATAAAGAGATACCGATACTTTATTATAGTTATCGGTGTCATATCCCACATTATGACGATCCTAATTTAAGTCAAATCATACGGCTTCATATCGAGGCTTGTGAAAAGATAGGTAATCGGGAATACTTGCCTGTTGAAGGAGACCTGATTACACTTATGTTTGAATGTAGTGGTGACGAGCAGTTCTTTTATGACTGGCTGAATGAAGGTGTCATGCATAATGGAGAAATCCATTTTGTATACAATGAAGTGGAGATTGCTGATATTTTTCAGTTTTGGGATTGCTTTTGCTTGAAGATAGAGGAAGGTATGAGTACAGGATCTTCTTCGATGATAATGACCATATATCTTTCACCTGGTATTATCAAGAGGAATAATCTGGAGCCTAGGGAAAAGGTTTGGAAGGTAAGTGATATTTTGCAAAAACAATATTTTATAAATGAAGAAAAGGTTGATAAACAAATATTTGACGAACAAGTGTGTATAGTTGATTTTCATGGAAATCCTATTCCAGATCTTCTTTATTATATAGAATATAATGGTATTAAAATAGCTTCTGGTAGGACTAATAATGAAGGAATGATACCTCGTATTGGAGGAGATTCCTTAAAAAAAGAATTTATAATCTATTTAGGAGAAGATGCACTTACTAAAATATTATGTTAAATGGTACAAGTAAAAGTAGAAACAACACCTCAGCGTAATTCTAAGAAAAAAGTAACTGTACATAAAGTTTCTTTTAAAGAATTATGGGATAATTATCCAAGAAAGAAAAGTGAATATATGCATAATGCAAAAGAGATTAGTGATTATTGTGCAATAAAAGTAAGTATATCTCTTATAAAATCTCAAATAAAACTCAAAGGGTCTTTTAGAGGAGCATTTTGTTGGGGATGCAAAGATGGCGGTATACATGCGATTAGAGCTCAAGAATTAGCTAATTGGCTTAAACAACGTCCATTTGCGGGATGTCCTCAAGTTGAAATCCTTACAGGAAAAGAGTTTAGAGAAAAGCTAAATGAACGTACAGGAATTGTTTTTTTTAAAGATTATTGGCAAAGGGATATTGATTCTGGAGAAAATCGTACAGGCGACCATATTGATTTATGGGATGGAAGAGGACTTGATAAACTTGCTAGTCAAGACGCATTAGGTAATTTTTTAGGCAACACATTAGGCTTGTATTGGGATGGTTTATATAGTGATAAGAATAAATCAAAGGAAGTATGGTTTTGGGAGATAAAATAATATGTATAATATCATTTATAATATTATTTGTAAATAATATTATAACGATGAATTCAATTGTTATTGGGATGTTAGATATTTGGGATTTATCTCATATGTTTTTACATTCCAAGGAGGTCGTATATTTATGTTGTTTAATGATTATATCAATATATATATCATATAAATTGATAAAAAGGGAAATCCGATTAGGAAGTCTTATATATTTTTTCTTTGTTCAAATATTTCCATGTTGTGTAATTTTTGTATTCTTATATTTGAAAAATGATTATTTATACGTTCATTATGAATCTGAGGAGTTTTTAACAACGCTTTTGTGGATGTATATTCACCCTATAGCATTTCTTGTAGGTGTATTTATTTATTATTTATGTAGAATGAAGATAAAACTATGATTTAATATGAGTCAATTTAATCAAAAAAATAAGTTTTATTTATCTCTAACTTATGGGGTTTTTATTATTAAAACTTATGACTATACAATGGATTATATGGAAAACGTAGCCCGTAGCTTCACGAAGAAGTATCCGAGCTACCTTATCCATAAGAAAAGCGAAGAAAAAATAAAAGCCTTTTTGACTGACACGGTGAAGGCCAAAGTGGAAAGCTTTGTGAATGCGGAGGCAAAGAGCGTGACGGTGACTGAAGTGCGGGAAATGGCGGATCTGATAGCGGAATACGAAGGAACGGAAAACTCGTCCCTTTATGGAACGCATCCGGCAGATGCCCCCTCGTTGGGAAATACTGGAGTGGAACTTGCCATGAGCATGGATACAGGTGCATCGGATATCCGTCCCGTCAATGTAGCCAAGCCCGCAGGCGCATCGGGGAAGCCCAAGATAATGAAGCGGAGTGTCATCCGTGCAACGGTGGAGCTGGAAGTGCAGATGGAAACCAAGCAATACCTGCAATTCCTGCAACAGATTCCGGATTTGTTAGGCTTACATGAATTCCCTAATTTAAGATGTCGTGTGATATACAACCAGAAAAAGGTAACAATCAATGAGGAATCAGCTCCTATTGAGGTAAAGGTTGTAGATAATAGAAAATACCAGCAATGGTTTGTAGCTTTCACGATATTAATGGTATTCTGCCTTTCCGGAATAGTGACACTGTTCTTTACCATTCCAAATTTATATAAGCAAGATATCCATGTACACCGCAATGACACAATCAGCCAGCACTTCCAGATTGAAGGAAGCCGGTTGGACATGAACTATGTGTCTTTCCCTATTCCTGGTATGAAAGACAGTGTTGTAATAAAAGATAAGAAAGTCCTGATAATAAGATAAAAGACATGAATGTGCTTACAGATAATGTGGAACCAATACTGAAAAGAGCAGGCTGCCCGGATGACCTGATGCAATCTTACTGTATGTTTCTTCATGAAGGCAGACAGGATGTCCAGATTGTAAGAAAAGAAATTTCGTCAGTGTTCCAGAAACATAAGATGCACTGTATGCATCGACATATGCCTATGGAGGGAAGTGTCACTTTTGAACGTAAAAAGAATGAACATTCTGTTTATCCTGACATGGGCCTATATATCGGACTTGAATATGTATTGTGTTGCATCAACAATGGAATTCCTGCCTATATTACAGAATGTAAACGAATTAGAAATGTGATTGAAAGTGTCACCATTGTTTTCGGATTGCGCTGTATGCCTGTTTCCTTTTAATGGAGCGATGTAGGATTCGGCATAAGACAAATGTATGGTTGAGTACAAACAATATCTCCCAATACGGGTTTTGATTTATGGGATACAAGGTTTTGCTAAAGGTTAGAGATGAGGAACGGCAAATAGAATCTTATAATTACAGTTGCCATATTATACCTCATGATCATTCTGACATACAGAAGATTATAAGTCTTCATATTAATACGAAGAGGCAGTCCGATGATTCGGATGATTCTCCTCTTGATATTGAGGGGGATATGATTCAGCTCAGCTTCAACTCAACATCTGATGACCAGTTCTTTTATGATTGGCTGTTGGATGGAGCGATGCATAGAGGAGAAATACATTTTATGCGCAATGAGGTGGAAACAGCTGATGTGTTCAGTTTTGTGGATTGTTTTTGTGTAGGTCTCGAAGAAACGATGAGCATAGGAGGTTTGCCTATGCAACTGACCATTTGGCTTTCTCCCGGTGTAATCAAAAGAATAAACTTGGAGCCGAGAGCAAAGGTCTGGAAGGTTTCGGAGCTGGAAGCACCTATTTCTGTAAAATCACCCGATACAGAAGAACCTTCTCCTGTCGTCACTGACGTTTGCTTTAAGGATAACAAGACGGGCAAAAAACTGAAAATAGTTCCTCTTTCAGGCATTGTAACTGTCTATGCCAAGACAGAAAACACCAAGCCGGGAGACATCGTGCGTTTTTCCATCAAACTTGAGAATGGAAAAACAATCAGTATCTCAGATAAGGTCAACAGGCGGGGATTTATTGAAATAAAGGACTTTAATATCTATAAGGAGTAAGAATATGATAGAGATAACGGCGGAACTTCAGAACGGAAGCAGGAAAAGCAGTACAGTGGAAGAAGCGTGTGCTGTTTCATTAAGATGTTTTTATACTACTGGTGATTCCCGAAAATGTGGGTTTGACTGGTTTAGAATAGGTGATAATGGTGATATTCCTTTTAAGGAATGTGTTGGATATTATTGGGATAAAGGACATAAGATTTCAGATCCATATATTTATGATAAAGCCCTGTTCAAGCCAGATAAAGATCTACAGAATACTCTTCAAGGGAATTATAAAGTTCTTAAAGATGTATTTTGGAGAAATGGTTATAAAGGGGAAAAGATGCCTTATATTGTTCCTATACTGTCAATTGGTGAGGGTGAACATATATCATTGGACATTAAAAGAGATGGCAAACAGAGTTCAGATATATTTGTAGGGTCTGACTTGGAGGACTCAAGCGTATATGATTATCCTAAGACAATAGCTCCAAACCAAGATTCTTTTGCAATTACCTGTCTCAAAATGCAAGATAAAATAAGCCTGTTGAAGTTCTTTTCAGATGAGAGTAAAGAGGAGCAATGTGGTGAATTGGTTATTATTCCTAAATCTTTGGTTTTTTGTAAAAGTGTAGAAATTGTATTTTGCAAAGTATATATTGTAGATTCAGGAAGGAATTTAAATACAGTCTTTGGAAATTATAGATTACAACTGCTTAATAAAAATTCATTAACCTCTTTAGTAGACTGTTTTTCTCAAGCCCTTGTCGATATTCAGTACAATAAGACTTCTTGTTTAGAGTTGGAGGTTTGGGAGGATGATATGCAGCCTTTTTATGTGAAATTAAAAGATAAGAATGCTTTTGATATAGAGAAATCTAATGAGTTGATTGCATTATTAAGAAAGCGTGAGAAAGAAAAATATTTTTCGGTAAAGAAGGACTGTATAAAAGTGTATATTATGCCTGATATCCCTTTTATTAATAAATATGGTAAAGAAACCCGTGCATTCTCTGTAATAGGGCAAAATACAATATTTTGTAAAAATGGTGTAGATGGCATGACACTTGTTCATGAGGTAGGACATGCTTTAGGATTGCCACATACTTTTGTTTATCGTAGTGTTTTGGCTAATAGCTTGAATAATAAGTCCAATAATAGTGAGATGTCATTTTGTTATGAGAAGAAAAAAACTGAAAATTTTATGGATTATAGCAATTATCGGATGTTTTTCTATTATTGGCAATGGAAGGTAATGAATGAGAAACTAAGAAACATAAAATTTTAAAAAATAATATTATGGAATATCCCAGTGTATTATTGAACCATCAATTAAATCCTGAAATTTTCTCAAAAGAGTCTTTGCAGGCATATTTTGAAAAGGAAGGTTGGAGGTTTTATATGTTGGATATACGAGAACTATCAGATCAAGAAATAGCTTTAGGGCATATTCTTCCTATCTTGCCATCTTATGCACAGTATTATGTAAGATATTGGAACAACGGCAAACTTTCAATGATAGTTAAATGCTTGGTCAATCTGCCAGTAGGGATTCAAACTTTTTATGATGAAAATGGCAATATATCCGAACAGGTTGATTATAGTAAAAAATTTGGTAGAGTATCTCCACAAGATGTATTATCTATTCTGGAAAGAGAAAAAGTTATTTCTTTGTCTGAAGAAATATCGCGTAGAGCATCGTCAGAAGGATTTGAATTTTCTTTTAATTTAAATTATGATGAAAAGACAAAAATCTGGCTTGCAGATATTAATCTTGATTTTAAGAAGGGAATAGCAGAGGATACTTTTAACCCATCAAGAAAATTTGTCCATTATAAAATTGATGGAGAGACTGGAAGAATTTTAGATATTTCATACGATGAAGTGGATTTTTGGTAACAATTATCAGACTTACAGATTTATATCACTTCCTCAATATTAATTTGTATGAGAACAGAATTTCTTAATAGGTTAATAAGGAAAAGGTTGAATAATGAAATTATAAAAGAATACTTATTAAAACTGGGCATTGACTTATTTTCCATTGACGATAAAATATCAAATGGATTTGTGCTTCAACGTAAAGAATGGTAGTAGTCTGAACATCTTACGTGTTGAATATATTTAGGATAAATGACCATGGATCTACTTCGGAGTATACTTGTAAATCACTAAACGAATGCACCAAGAAAGAACAGCATGAGATGCACCGGATAGAACGCATAGAATCCATACTTTGCCACTTTGCCATGGATGAAGCCTCTAGTTCCATCATAACAAGCAATTACCAGGCAGGCAAGTAAAGCGCCGACTATCCCATAGTGCATCATCAGCGGAAAGGCACAGAATAGCTGCGCCTTTCTACCCGAGGGAAAAGAAGGATTGCTGACGTTCCCCAAGAGGTAGAACACCACCATCATCAGAATCCCCCGCCACTCATAATCCACTCCGGACCAAGTGGCGAAACCAGCTATAGAAAGGATGACAGCCCCACAAAGGATGCCGTCCTTTTTTAATACTTTTATCGCAGCCAGTGCCATCACACCCAATGCCAGCGTAAAGAGTACGTTGTGCGTTCCGTCCGCTCCGTTCAGCAAGTACCAAGGTACCTCGCTGACTACAGCAAACCCGAGCAGCTGCAAGAAGTACTTCATTCGGTTTCGGGTATGCTGGAAGCCTTCTGCTATGAGAAAGGCGAACACCGGAAAGGCGATGCGACCGAAGCAGCGCATGCCCTCGTAAAGGAGCGTGCCGTGTTCCATCAGGTAGTAGGCACAATGGTCTGTCACCATCGAAAGGACGGCGATGACCTTCAGTGCGCTACCACTCAATGAAGGCCAATGGATTGAATGATTATATGTTGATTGTAAGGATGCCATTATACAAATCATTTATGCCATACCCAGCAGTTCTTTGACCATCTTGTCCACCTCTTCATTCACCCGTTTGAAGTTGCGGTTCAGCATGATTTCCTTCTCGCGGTCGTTCTTGAACTCATAGATTTTCGGCAGCGGCACATAGTGGTCCTCTTCATTCTTAATCTTTTTCATGTCGAAGTGCGTCTTGCAGAAGTACTTCGTAGTCTTGAACTCTTCCGACTGCTCGATGTCGAAATGGTTCAGCATCCGCTCGTCCGTAGCCGTAAAGTCACGGGCAGCCTGACCCGCCAGCCAACCTGTTGCCATGTCCGCAATCTTGGCGGCAGGCACCAGGTAGTCCATCTTCTCGGAGATGGTGGTCGATACCTTGTTGTCGTTGATGGAAATGGACCGGGAAGTCTGCTTCGCCTTGCCGAACACATCATTCTGCGCCCACTCCAGGGTTTCCTTGTTACGGGCAGCACCCATGAAGATGTTACCGCAGGTCGTGATAATCTTCTGCATCCCCACCTTGCCGTAGTCCGCCTCCAGCTGCGGCAGTTCCTGAAAGCCCAGGGTCACCGCCACCTTGTTGGAGCGGGCCGTACCAATCAAGCGGTCTATCTTGTGGAAGTAGAGCGTGGGCAGCTCATCCACGATGATGCTCACCGGGATGTTTCCCTTGGAGTTGACTCGGGTAATCAGACGGTTCAGCACCAGTGCATTCAACGAGCCGATGACCTGCTCCTTCTCCGGGTCGTTGGCAATCACCAGATAGCTCGGATTTGCCTTGTCCGAAATCTTCAAGTCGAAGTCATCCCCCGTAAACACCCAGTAGGCTTCCGGAGATACCAATCGGGCGGCATTGACACGCAGTGTACCCACCATACCTTCCAGCTGGTCGTTCGCCTTGTTCTCGTAGGCACTCTTGAACGGAGCCATGAGGGAAGCAATCTTATCGTCCTGCATGAGGATGTTGAACACCTGGTCGTAGGACCTTCCTAAGAAGGAAAGCACATGCGGCATGTCCGAGAACTCCCCGGTGATGGTGTCCGGCTCCACCTCCTTACCGTCTTCATCCTCGTACCAGCAGCGTTCAATCTTCACCTGCTTACCAGTTCTATCTTTGTAAGAGAATCCGTTTAAATCCACAAACATCCGGTCTTCATCCGTTGACACGTCGTTGCCGTTCTCATCCACGAAATCCAGCACTACATTTCCGTCCCGGTCAACCGCATTGAAATCATCCCAATTCCGAATCACAATCTCATACTTGTGAACCTTCCCGTCCGTATTCTTCGGGTCATCCACTAAAGAAACAAAGCGTTTCAGCTTCTTGCCTTGCTTGAAGCCCACCGGATGGAAGTTCACAAAGAAATAGATAATTGCCGCCAGGAAGTTCTCTGCCGAGTTGGTGAAGAACGCCTCAGAACCCCCTTTCTTCTCACCGCCACCCTTGTTCAGGGAAGCCAGCAAGGTGGCAGCGGTTTCCGATGCTGCCGCCAGGTCCGGAATGTACTTGCGCTGAATCGGATTGATGCGGTCCGAATACTCTACATCCGTAAAGTTGATGGTACGGAAACCACAGTTCTGCGGCAGTCTGCCAGCCTTTCGGTTCTTGCAATACTGATAGAAAAGCGTCTTGGCGAGCGTCGGGTACTTGAAGTCATATACCATCATAGAAAAACCCTTGGCAGCGTGCTGACGGATGAACGGGTCGATGATACCGAACGACTTACCTGAACCCGGTGTACCCAGTACAATCGTCCCACGGAAGGGATTGATGATGTTGATCCAGCCCTTGTGCATCTTCTGCTTCCAGTAGTATATCATCGGGATGTTCACCGAATAGTCATTGGCTACCAGAGTTTCCGACTGCTGGAACGATTCGTTCTCGAAGTTGAAGCGGTCTTCACCCACCTTGTAGTTGTAATACTTGGCGATGCCGTCCAGTCCCTGATGCACCAGCATGGTACCTACAACCGAGCAGAGCGCGTAAAGAATGCGGTTGGCCGGGAAGCCGAACCAGCTCATGCCGATATTCATGCCGTGAAAGATAAAGCACATGCCGACCAACGTCAATCCGGCCAGCACCGGATAGATGACCATCGTCTTGACATTGAACTTCAGCGCCTTCTTTGCCTTGGTCCCGATGCAGACTACACAGATACAGATCAGCTCTGCCACCTTGCAGCCCGACACGGAATTGAACACCTTGAATCTGCCCAACAAGTCCAGAACAAACTGCGTGACACGGTTATCCGCCGTGATGGGAAGATTCATCACAATCTCGATGATGAGAAAGATGTAGATGCAACTGCGGAAGTAGTTGTACATCTGCTGTTGTTCCCGGGTTTCTTCGAATGCCATTGTTATTGCATTTAAAATACACGTTAAACGATAATCAGAACGGAATTTTTACACCCAGTAAGAGTCCGTTGCGAAAGGTATCTCCATGCAGGAAGTTCACGTTGTTCTTCTGGATCAGGGCAAATTCCCATCCGTTACGGAACACGTAGCAATACTCAAATCCGGCTTCCAGCCCGAAGAAGAACTTCTTCTCAGTCGCTCCGAACTGCGGTCCGAAACGGAAGCGGAGCATACCGTTCTTGTAACGTACCAGGCGGTGCTTGTAGAGGATGCCGCCGTCCCAATAATAGCCTTTCCAGAAGTCGTCCTTCTGCCAGTGGTTGCCCACTTCACCGAAGAGTTCCACCGCATTCCCGTAGGAAAGGGGACGTTCGTAACCGACGGTTGCGTTCAACGTAGAGGGAAACAGGAACCCCGCATTCAGGGTCAGCTTGCTGTCTTGTGCGGAAGCAGCGAGAGAAAGCGCCGCACAACAGAGAATCAACAGGTATTTTTTCATGGCTGTGTAGGATAAGAGATGTAATAATAAGGATAGTAAGCCGCCTCCTTCAGGATGTCCGAATCAAATCCGTCTGCATGAAGGATATCTTCGTATTCAATGGTCAGCACAATCACGCGACCGCTAATCTGGTTCTCCGATATTTCCAGGCGGAGCACCTTCTCGTCCGGGAACGTCAGTTTGGGAAGCACCATCACATTGCGGTAGTTCTTCTTGAATTTGCGTGAAGAGTTGAGCGTAAAGACCGGTGCCAGCTCGATGGTCTGCGAGTTGGTGGCTTTCGTTTCCTTCTTGTCCGTCAGCTTCACCCGGATTTCCTCGATGTCGTAGGGAATCTTCGTCCTGTTCTGCAGGGAATAGTCGATGAAGAAATAATCCCCCACGGCATAGATGTTGTTGACCACGGCTTTCATGCCGTGCGCCTTGGACACAATCTGGTTGAATTTTCTATCGCTGCTGTAAACCGCCCAGGCATAGCGTGCCATTTCCGCCATGGGCATGGACACCTCCGGGTTGATGTAGGACTTCGTATGGCTGTAGGGCACTTCGAAGATGGAAGCCGCCAGGGCGGGAACACTGGTGTAGAGAACATCATACTGGGCGATGTGCCGTTCACCGATCAGGGTGACCGTTCCCAGCAGTTCATTGTCCTGGTAGCCAGCCGTCTGCAGGGAGTCCCCGGCAGCCTCCATAAAAGGCTTGATGCGTACCATGTTGTCGGCGCACTGATTGCCGATAATCTTGGGTGTGGAAATGTCCACCAGCTTGATGTTCTCGGGCATGACGATGTGGGTGGTTACCTCGCTGTTCACGTAGATCTTCTCTTTGGCGGAAACGTGTCCGATGATACCGAGAAGAGCGAAGAAAAGTAAAAATAATTTTGTTTTCATATTGGGTAATTTTTATGATTTGCTGATTGTGTGATTTGGTTACTTGTAAACTTACTTACTTTATGCTTTGTAATCTTGTTGACTATATGATTAGTAAGTTAGTTTACCTATTTCCATCCTTGTTCTTTACCGGGCATCCTCCGAATTGATCAGATAGACAATCGTATTGTACTTGATTTTCGCCTTGTTTTTGCGGATATTCGATGAAATGGCAGAGGTTGCCGAATTGTACATGTTCTGCAAGGCCTGCAGGGCAATGGCTTCGCCAGATATGCCCGATCCGTAGCCGTTCTCCGATTCGAAGCTGATGTTCTGCTGCACTGTGCTGGAACCGGCATCCTTCACAAAGTCACGGAAAGCCGATTCAGGTACATAGAACCCTTCCATGCCGTCGTTGTCGAACACCGAGAGCTTCACCTTGATGAACTTGTCCCCAGCCAGAATGTTCGTGATGGTGGCCCGTACACGCTGCTGTCCGAAGCCCGACACCGTACCATAGAGATAGGTCCCTTTCCGCAGTTTCGTTCCGCTCACCGTCACGTCGTCCAGCAGCTTGAAGCGAAGCCGGGTTCCCTCCTTTGCCTTGGTGGTCTGGTCAATCATTGCCCGGATCAGTTTCGCTTCCACGGCATCCTCCGAGGCGGTGACCGTATGGAACTTGTCCGCATTCGTGTCAGAAGACTTGATGACCAGGTTCGGCCGGTTGCGTTCCCTTTCCGCCTGTCTGACCTTGGCAATCGAGTCCGCCCGTTGCTTCTTTGCCGCTTCCTCCGCATCCTCGCTGCCGAAGCCCAGTCCCTTTTCGATGGCTTTCTGCCGTTCGTAGCTGCGCCGTTGGATTTCCTCCAGGTCACGGGCAAAATCATCCTGTGAGGTATAGCCCGGCGAGGCACCGCTTCCCTGCGTGCCGCCTGCGGTCCGGGGGGAAGCATGGTCCCCGTAGGCGTAGGAGTTGATATGCCGCTTGGACTCAGCCAGCGACCGTTCCAGCTCCTCCATTTCCCGTTGCTGACGGAGCCGTTCCGCTTCCGCCGCATCCAGTCTGTTCAGTTCCTCCTCGCTGTAGCCGTGCTCCAGCTCCTCGTCCGTTTGTTTTTCCTCGCCGATGCCGCCCACGGCAGTAAAGGCATCCTCGTCCCCGAAACGTCGGGACATCTCATACATCTTGTCTCCGGCTTCCTCCGCCTGCGCTTTGGGAAGCTCCGTATTGATGCGGTCGGTGGCTACCGTCTGTTTCGTTTCACTGCCGCCCCCGAAGGTCTGCATCACAAAATACACCAGGGCGCACAGTGGGATGAACACCACCAGCGGAAAGATGTACTTGGGCTGTTTGAAGTTAATTTTCATCATGGGTTATCATTGTTTTTTAGTGATTGGACGATGTGTTCCAGTTGCTGGTAGCGTTGGACGATCCGGATGGAGTCCGCATGGCTTTTACGGGGAAGGGCGATGAGCGAATCCAGTTCCTCCCGCAGTTTCTGTCCCCGGCCAGTCAGTTCCATCAGCGTGGTACGGTGCACGTTCTTGTTTGCCTGTATGGTGCGGAACCCCTGAAACATCGGTTCCACCAGTGCGATGCCGTTCAGGCTTTCCGTGCCTGTCCACGCTGCTTCGTCCGTTTCCCGGTTGCCCGTCAGCAGGACATCCCCTGCGATGTTTCCCGCCAACAGGAAAGCCAGCGACCCCACCACACAGGCAAAGGTGCGCCGGGGATGCTTCCTTGCCCAGCGGTTGGCCAGCCGGATGCGACCACCCAGCCGGAAGCGGTTGCCCACTTCACCCAGCCGGGGTTGCAGCCATGCCCGTATCAGCCGGTGCATGTTCAGCCGGCTCTCTTGTAAGCTACGTTTAATCGACTTCATTGTATCTCATTTAGGGGTTGTCGGTTCAATAATCCAAATCCTTGTTCTCCAGTGTCCTCCAGTTCGTAATCATCAATCCGTGCGGATTGTTCCGGGTACGGGGGACTGATTCGATGTAGCCTGTAGTGACCATGGAGCGTTTCAGGTCCCGAGTACGGCGCTTGATGAGCTGCGTCCCGTAGTAGGTAAATTTCCGTTCGTGTTCGTCGAACCGGATGGAATCACACATGATGGTACACACCGCCGAAGAGGAGATGATGTCGGAATAGAATCCGTTCTCATCCAACGCCTGCTTCTGCTTGAGAGCCGTACCGTCCGCCATGTACATCGCCTTGCCGACCGTCCACTTGATGTAGTCGTTGTCAGGAGGCAGGTTGAAAAAGTACTGATGGAAGAGCTGGATATGGGCCTTGGCTTCCATCGTGAAGTTCGCTTCCAGCTGGGCACGCTGTGCCAGGAAGGGAATGTCACCATCCAGTATGTAAATCTGCTCGCGTTCTTTTGTCACGAGCGAGATGCAGCACCAGACGGTGAACCCGCAGATGAGGGTGCAGCCACCTATCGTGGCCAGCACCGTCATCAGGGCGAGTTTCGTTTTCTGTGCTAATGATTCGATAAGCATATTCGTTGGGATTAGAATTTATTTGCTGTTCTTGCCTGCGCTGGGCTTCACGATGGACACGGCACCGCTTACGGCAGCTCCTGCTATTGCCCCTGCTGCACCGCCAGCCATGGAAGACATGCCCATCACGGCACCGCCTGCTGCACTTCCTGCACCGGAGCTGACACCGCCCGGAATCAGCCAGGAAGCCACTTCGGGCACAAAGCGTATGATGTAGGCACCCACCAGCATCCCCATGGCATACATACAGTTGGAACCGATGCCCTGCAGTCCCAGTGCTCCGATCTGTTCCCAGGAGTTTACCGAGCCGTGAAGCAGGTGGTTGTAAGCTATGAGGTCCTGCTGCAGGTTATAGAGCAGGATGAAATCAATGTAGTAGATGCACATATAGGTGACAAAGCCCCACAGCGAGAGGGATAGGAACTTCGACATCCACTGGCTCCAGGCCGAGTTCCAAGGCGGAGCCAGAGACAGGGCGAACATGATGGGACAGAAAATCATCATGATGGCCATGAAGATGCGCTGCGCCACCAGAATGCCGTAGTAGGACATCTGGAATATCAGTTCCCCCACAAAGCGGATGACATCGTTGATCCATTCGCTCATCTTGGTTTCAGCCGCCACCGCTGCCCGCTGCGCATAGTTGTTGATGGTGTTGCCCAGATTCTCCACGTTGTAGATGAGCTTGTCCCACCAGGCAGCATCCTGTCCGATGGCAGCTACCTGCTGGGCGGTGGAAATGGAGTCCTGCACCTCCCGCAGGCGGTCGAGGTATTCACTCTGTTTCTGTGCCACCTTCAGCTCGAAAGCGGCCACCTCCTTGTTCTTGGCTTTTGCCATGGCCTTGGTCGCGGTTTCCAGTCCTTTGCCGGGAACCTGCAGGGCCTGACAGATCCACGAGGAAGAAGAGATACAGATGGAAATGCCGATGATGCGCAGGAGTTTCATCACGTCCATGCCGCGCCGTCCGAGCATCATCATCCAGCACTCGTAGGAGCCTACACAGAGCGCCAGCAGCAAGCCGATGATGCGTGCCAGTCCGATGGCATCCCCCAGTATTGCCACATTCGGGAAGGTTTCCATGGCGACCAGCAGCTTGTCCAGACTCTCGTCAATGGCAGGCAGTCCGATGGTTAAGGGAACAAACAGTAGATTCATTTGCTTCAATAATTTGTTGGTTATACGTTCGTTGTTTCATCTCAGTTTAATAATGGGTAGCCGCTACGGCGCAGAGGTTGGCAGTCCGTTTGACCAGCGTTTCCATCTTCTGCCGGGCTTCCTCGTAAGCCTGCTGCCGTTTGGCATTCTCCAGTCCGTAGCCCACTCCGGTCTTGTGGATGTAGGCGATGTCGGCACAGAGAATCTCATTCTCCCGGCTCAGCTCATCCACCTGGTATTTGAGCTTTCCACCGCTCTTCTTCAGGCAGTAGAGCAACCCTTCGGTGATGCAGTCCTGCATCCGGTTGAATTCATCCTTGTATGCCGGATAAGCCAGGTCTACCGCCCGGTCAGCTTCCCGCAGCAGTTCCTCCTTGTAGAGTTCCTCCAGGTATTTCCGTTCTTCTTCCACCTTCTTCACCTTCTGCCGCTGGGTCTCTTCAGATACCACCCGGGTGGGCATGATGCGTTTGATGTTCGACTTGGATTCCTTGAAACGTACCCGGAATCCCGAGTTGAACCCTGCCCATTTCCAGTACATTTCCGCACCCGAGTATTTCTTGTGCAGCAGGAAGTAGTACCAGTCCGGTGCAAAGTCCCAGGGTCCGTTCTCCATCGACTGCCACTGCCGGGCTTTTTCCTTGTCCCTGGCCGGACGCTGGGCATGCAGACCGGAAGCCACCGTCATGCCCAGCAAGCAGAGTAATATAATTTTATACCGCATATCCTTGATTCCATTTGTTGACCACCTTGTTTACAATCTCGTCCTTCACGCTGGAGTTGAGAATCTCCCAGATGTAATCCGGCTTCCATCCGCCCTGCGTCATGAGGTAACAGTAGAGGTTGGCATTGTCGATGATATACCTTGCCTTGTCGATGGTGCTTTTCAGCGTCATCACCAGGTTCAGCTTCTCGTCCATGGAAGCCTTCATCAGGTTGATGCCCGAGGCAGCTACGGAAGCATACAGCTTGTAGCAGTGCTTCACTTCCCGGGAGATAGCCAGGTTGGCATCCGCATAATACCATGCGACAAAAGGCTTTTTCTTCACGTGCTTGAAGGTGTTGGACGTAAAGTCCTTGTACTCCTTGACCAGCATGTAGAGCGAGTTCGCCGTGGAAGAGACAGCCCCTGCCAGCACCAGGTAGGAATGGGCATTGTTCATCTTCGTGTTCAGGGTGGTTCGTACCTCGTTGAAGCGGTTCGCTCCCTTGGTGACCAGCGACTGTTCCCCGAAGCTCGTTGCCACCCGCTGCATGGCTTTGTCCTCGTCCTTCTTCACCGCCTTGTGGAGGGCAATCAAGGCTTCGATGGTCGGCAGGTCCTTGGGGACGACACCTGCCAGGCTCCTGCCTGGAACCAGTAAGGTCAGCAGGCAGAGTGCAACACTCAGGATAGTGATTCGTTTCATAGCCTATCCGGTTTTAAGTTAGGAACGGGCAGCCAGTCCGTTCCAGTCCTGGACCAGACCGCCCACCTGGTTGTGCATGGTCATTACGTTTGCCCATCCCTCCGGGTCGATGGCAAAGAAGAGGTCATTGGCTGTGGCAAACTGCGCCATGAGCATCATTCCCTCCACCTTATAGCGAATCTCCATGAGGTCGGTATAGATGTGGTTGGCGAGCGTCAGCCGTTCGTAGCGGTCGAGCAGGTTGTGTCCGTCGTTCTTCTTCTCGGCGGTGCCTTGTCCCTTGAGCGGATTCTGCACCCGGGCATTGTTTACGATGTTCACGAAGTTGCCCACCAGCTGTTGCGTTTCCATCACCAGCCCGCCCAGTTCTGTCAGGCAGTAGAGCTTGTTGGTGAACTTAGCCCCGTTGACCGTTTTAATCAGTTCCGGCACATCCTTCAGGATGTCGAAGGCACACAAGCCAATTTCCTTGTAGTAGCGGCTCTCCGTGCCGAATCCGGAAATGTTCTGCATCGACAGCTTGTAGAGTTCCTTGATGGTTGCCATGCTCACCGAGTAGAGTTCCACCTTCTGCTGCTTGGCAGCGATGGAATCCAGGCGCAGGTTATGCTGGTCTTCAATCAGTTTCTGGGAAGCCGTATTGGCGGCTACCACCTTGATGCAGTTCTTGTCAATGACAATGCGCCAGCCTGCAAAAGTTTGGACGGAGGCTGCTGTCACCAGCGCCACCGTCAGAAATAATCGTAGCTTTACCATAATGACATGACTTTTTGATGTTCGTTGACTTGGCGGGCAAACTCCATGTACTTGGGGCTGCCTGCTTGATGACGGTCTGCCTCCATACGGGTGATGGCTTCCTGCATCGTTCCGTAGTGGGCCAGATAGAGCTTGAGGGCTTCCTTCTCCGTGCGTTCGGTGGTGTAGGCCCAGTAGCATTCCGGTGCTTCCTCCACACCGTACACATCCGAGTTCTGTCCCCGGCATATCCATACCTCCTTGAAGTAGCTGCGACCTTCCCGGTTGTTCAGGGCATTGATGGTGAATATCTGCTGCCGCTGGATGGGTGTCAGTCCCAGGATGGCAGCAATGTCCTCGTAGCGGTCCTTGAACTTGGTCTGGTCGAGCAGTATCTTCACATCGGAATTGTTGATGATGGCTTCCTTCACGATGGGCGAATCTATCACATCGTTCAACTCCTGGGTAACGACACCTGCAATACCGTGGAACTTTCTCACCGTTTTGTACAGATATTTTATATATTCTGCCATGGTGGGCGAAGCAATCGCCTTCCACGCTTCCTCGATGATGAGTGCCTTGCGTCCTTTCTTGATGCGCATCTTCTGCAGGAACACATCCATGATAATCAAGACAACTATCGGGAAAAGCACGGGGTCATCTTTAATCTTGTCAATCTCGAAGACAATGAACTGCTCATCGAAGAGGTTCACGTCCAGGTCGGAGTTCAGGGTCATCTCCAGTTCGCCGCCTCGGTAGAACTGCTTCAGGATAGCTGCGAAGTCGCGGATGTTGAACTGAATCTTCTCCTGTGCCACGATTTGCGGAATGCGTTCCAGGGCAAACTCGTAGTAGGAATTGAAGGACAGTTCCCGGACTTTCAGTCTGCGTTTCTGTTCCTCAATGTGGTCTATCTGCTTGTCTATCTTGATAAGCATGGAGTTGTTGTAGAGTTCCTTCTTGTAGTTCTCGATAATTTGCAGGGCACGTTCCTTTTCCCCTTTGCTGGCAGCTTCATCCTGGGCAAGGGCATAGAGCGAACGGCACTGGCGGAGCAGCTTGAGTCGCCGGGCTTCTGCAGGAAGCATGAGTGCCCTGCTTTCCGCCTGCTTGTCCATTTCAGCTTCTCTGATTTGGGCATCAATGTCTTCCATGCTGTGGGAGAACTTGTCGTAGTCTTCTTCCATCTTGGAGGCAACCAACAGCTTTTGTCTCAACCCTTCACGTTCCTTTTCGGTGAACTTGGTGAAGGGATGGAAGTAGGCTTCATAGTATTCCACGATGGTCTGGTTGATGAGCATATCTTCAATCTTACTCGGAAACTCATTGCCTTTGAAGATGAGAAAGATGAGTGACTTGAGGAAGTTCTTCTTCTCCCCGAAGTTCAGGTCATACTCTTCCTTTGTCACCTTGAAAGGGTTCATGGAAATAGGCTTCTCCTTCGAGTAAGAAATATAGGTTCCCTTGTAGTAACCACAGATACCTTCATAGGAATCACCCGTATCAACCATGACCACATCTGTTTTTTGCTCCAGCAGCTGTCTGACCACGCTGTTCATGTGGAAGCTCTTGCCACTGCCACTTGGTCCGATGCAGAAGAAGTTGGCATTATCCGTCATCTTCACCTTGCCCTCTTTCCCCGTGATGTCGATACACACCGGCAGCCCCTGGCGGTCGGTGTAGTAAGTAGTCAAGGGAGTATCTTCCGAGCCTTTCAGGTGTTCCTTGAAGAAGAAGCACAAAGCGGCATCGGAGAGCGTCAAAAAGAGGTCATAGTCCGGATTGAAGGCATAGCCGTTGCCGGGGAAGCTGTCCGTAAACAATTCCAGCTGATTGTAGGCAGTACGGGACGGCATGATGCCGCATTCATACAGCTTGGTTTCCAGATAAGAAGTGACCGGGGTGACCTTATCCACTGGGCAGCTCACCAGGATATTGAAATTGGTATAGACCAGCAGGGTGCTGTCCACAGCCAGCTGTTGCAACACTTCCTCGATGTCCGCCTTAGCAATCTTGTTGCTCGGGTCGGGCATGGAGCCGTGACGTTTGGCTTTACCCTGGAGCTTGCGGAGCAGCTTGCGCTGTTCGGGTATCTGTACCACCTGATTATACACCACACAATCCGCATGCGGAACCTGTGTCAGAAAGGAAAGCAGGTCGGTAGCGATGGCATAGCCGTTGATGGAAGTCTGCGTGTAGGGCTTCACCAGGGACGGCAGGTTAATCTCGTCTATATCCACCAGCGGATAGGAGCGGACCACCCGGTTGCCGATTTTCAGATACTCGTCCGATGCCTTGAAGTTGCTCATGGAGAACGGACCGTGACGGAACTGAAAAGCCATGAAGCGGTGGCAGTATTCGTTGACCTCCTCCTTGGACAGCATCCGGTGCCGGATATGCTTCTCGCTGAGAATGTCGGAAACCTTGTTGACCTTGGCATGGAAGTCCAGCCATTTTTTCGGGTCGTACTGCACGAACTGGCTGCGCTGTGCCTCCTGCGTCAGGATAAGGTAGGTACGTATCTCCGTAAATTCTCTTCCCTCAAAGTAACGGAAGTAGCTTTTGGTCAGGAACTCCGCATCCTCCGGCACCTCGTGTTGATAGGACTGTTTGCAGAAGACATCCTGTTTCTGCAGGGAATATCCCTCGCCAAGAGTCTGTACGATGTTGGAGAGTACATCCTGAAAGCGCAGGTACTGCTCTGCATCCGTACAGAGCTGCTGCACGGGATTGGTCATTTCAAAGATTACGGAAGGTTCGCCTTTTGCAGCGAAAAGAACAACATGGTTGTTCACCTCTTCCAATTGGGCATAGAGCCCGTCAAATGCGCGTTTTTTGTTGGCAGCCATAGGATGATGTTTGTTAGGATTTCTTTCTCAGGTTTCTGTACACGAAGATGCCTCTCGACCTCCGTTTGTTATGCAGTCCGCCCCGTTGCTTTACAAAGATGGTGACCAGACCCGCCAGTGCCATCACCAGCATGGCGATGAATCCGGCAAGCTTGCCCAAAACAATGGAGAAGCCGATAAAGCCGACAAACGACACACCGATTGCCCCAGCAGCCAGTGTCAGGAAACGCCCTCGGATGCCCATAAACTCCAACGGCTTCTGCAGTCCCTTGAATACAGGATAGCCTTCGTGATTCATCGTCATACGGTATATTTTTTTGAGTGGATTATTTGAAAAACAACGGCAATGCCTCGGACAGTGCGATAAAAGCAATACAGCCTCCAATGGTCAGCATGATAGTCTTTTTTACGTCCTGGTCGCCGTTTTGCATTTTAAAATAAACGTTAAAAGCTCCTACTAAAACGATAACGGCAGCAATGGCTTTCATCAGGTTGGAAACTGGTGTCTGATAGGAACTTACTTCCTGCGTGGCTTTGGTGAAGCCGGCGGCACCTTTACTGGCAGCCATGGCTTCTCCTGCGGAAATCGTGAGGGCAATGAGGGCCATAGTCGTTTTCTGAGCGAATCGGGAACAAAGGATGCGATTGAATGCATCTTGTACTTTTTGTCTTGAAATTTGCATGATTGTAAACTTGTTTATAGGTTTTATCGCCAAAGAAACAGAGGTCGCTCAAGTATCAGATGTTATTCAAGTAAAAGCGGATTCAAACCGACGGTCCGGTCTGTTTCCGGTAGGGTGAAATGCTTTATCGTGCGGTTTCGCACTGATAGATAACGTTTCCTAAATCGCTGCAGCCGGTTTCTGCCAGCTTCTCGATTTGCTTAAACAGTTCCTCCACCAAAATGCCGTCTGTCATGATGGCTTCCCGGTAGCCCGGTCGGTGGAAAGGTTTTTCAGGTTCTGCCGTTTTTTCCTGGCGGTTTGCCGCTGGGACGGGGTCTGATGTGGATACAGGATTCTGCGGAGAATCTGCAGCGGCTGATTCCTTCTGGTCTTTCGGCTGCTCTTCCTTTTTCTCCTCCTCTCGTCCCACCTTTTTCGGTTGGAAACTCTGCGCTTCGTCCGAAATATCTATGTCCTCTTCCATGTGGTTCTCCTGTTCTGCCATCTGTGCTGCCTTTGCCTTCTGCAAGTCCGTTACAATCAGAAAGACATAATAGCCGAGCAGGGCAACAAATAGAAGAGTTACTACTTGTCCGTATTCCATGGTGCGTGTTATATGGCATTGGGTAATAGAATCACTTCATCATCAGGAAAAGGCTGGAAGGTCAGTCCCAGTTTGGTCGCTTTGTTTTCCAGCTTTTCCTTCCGTTGGGTATGATCGGTGAAATACATCACGTTCTTATGTCCGCTGATGACGTAACCTTTGGATTTGAGTCTGGAGCGCAGCCTTACCTTGGCTCGGTGTGAGATGACCTTTATCCGTGTGACCGGATCCAGTCCGAAAATCACCCTCCGCCTTTCCCTGCGGATCATTTCCATCCTGACACGGGAACTTACCTGATAGCTTTCCGGCTTGCTCCGTTTCAGTCCCAGCTTTCCGGCAATCCGGCTTACGCTGTGCCGGGTGATGCCCAGTTCCCGGGCAATCTCGGTAAACGAGCGTTCCTCGAAATGGCTGCGGATGTGTTCAGCCCGGTTCAGCCACTTGCTCTTCACCACTTTCACCAGTCCCAGCTCCCGGGCTTTCTCCTTGACAGCCGTTTCACCCACCTGCAGCACGGAAGCTGTAAAGGCGTTGGTTTCCATAGGGTAGAGTTCGGCAAGGGTGCGAAGCATTTCTTCAGTCCATAGATTCTTTTTCATACGCAGATTGATTGTAGTGAATAAAGAGTGATTTCTTCTCCCGGCGGTATTGTGCCAGTTCGGGAAGATAGTTCTTGAAGAAGGCGCGGACAATGGCATTGACCAGATCCGAACGGCAACGGTTGCGGATGTTGCAGTCATCCAGCGAATCCGCCAGGTCGCGGTCCAGTTTGCAGACCAGCCGTTCCGTTTTGTCGGGATTGCTTTCATCGTTCTCCAGGTAGGTCATAAAGTCCTTCCAGCAGTTGTCCTTCTCTTCCGGCTGCAGGGATCCCGTTGCCGGTTCAAGCAAGTCCGTTCGGCTTCCTTCTTCGTGGGGTTCGTTGACTGTACCCTCAGTGTGCAGTGTCTGTTCCTGCAGGATGAGTTCATCATCATTGATTCCTTTCATAAGGTCATCTATTTGAATATCCTTTTTCATTGTGCTATGAATGTTGATGGTTTATATATCTTGGGATTGTTTTTCATCGGCATCCTGCTGGGCTTCCTCATTCTGATTCAGGTTGGCAGTCAACTGGATGCCCGACAGTGTGGGTTCCCGAATAGGCTGTAGGGTGTCGAAGATGCCGGAATAGATTTTGTCGAATACCGGAGAAACGATTCCTGCCTGTCTGTCCAATGCCGCCATGGTGCTGAAACGTTCCATATCTGCCCGCTTGGGAATCTTGGCGGTGACATAGCCGTAGTTGGAGAAGGCTTCCCTGGTATTCTCCCACAGCACCAGTTCGTGGCGTTTGCCCACTCTGCCGTCATTCAGGTTGGGAACCATGAAGAGCCGTGCCTTCATCTGTTCTCCCACCGCTTTTTTTAGTCGGTCAATGAAGAGCAGGAAGCTGGCGGTGGAAGGTACTGTCACCAAGTCATAGTGAAACGGTACCACGATGACATCCGTGTTGACGAACAGGGGTATCAGCCCGTCCACTTTCAGACTGCCGGGAGAATCCATGAGAACCACGTCGATGCTCGGATCATTATGCAGTTTCTCCATGAGGGTTGTCATGGCTTGCTTGTCGTTGGCTTCATAAGCCAGCACGTCATAGGGAGTGACGGTTTCTCCGTACTTCTTGATATCCGCCTTTCTGCATTTCAGGATGGAATGTTGGGAGTCACAGTCAATCACCACGACACGGGCTCCTTTCATCACCAGGTAATTGGCAAAGGTCACGCAGAGGGTCGTTTTGCCGACTCCTCCTTTCTGGTTGGCGAATGTCACGATAACGGGTGTCTGTACCATGTTGCTTTTCTACATATTTGATTCGGCAGCAAAAATAGGTTCCGGGTACGGCGGTAACAAAATGCACAACACTTTTATGCTTTCAGTAGGCATAACCCGGGTGCTTGGGTGAAACTGTCGGGGGTATTGCGGTATTATCCGACTAAAAAAGTGACAACAGGAAGTCCTCTTCCTGCTGCCACTTCATCGGAAAGGTATCAGTATCTACCTTTTCAGCGAACGTCCGTCATCTATATCCTCGTAGTGGGTCTTTTGTCCCACTTCCCATTCGCGGTTGGCGCCGTGGCTGCCGACACCTTCTTTCCGGAGTTTGCCCAGTCCTTGATGGGACTTCCGCTGCAGACTCTTGATCGGATTGAGCGTCGTCTTGGACTTCTTGAACGGAACTCCATTTCGTTGTGGCTTCTTGGATTTCTTCTTCACCCGTTCCACATCGAGGCCTTCTTCATTCAGGTTGATTAGGATATGTTCCTTGAAGTTGATGGCATAGTAGGTATCATCGACCTGACGGATAATGAAGCCTTCCTGATACATGGCGCTGCGGGGGGACTTTACTTCGGGATTCTGGAATATATCACGCAGTTTGCCTGCGGCATCGGCATACGTGGGAGGACGTTCCGTAGAAATGTCCACCAGGTCCGGACGGTCCACTTTGAAAATCTTGCAGAGCAGTTCCCGTTCTGCCTCTGTAGCGGGATGGAACATTTCGATGTAATGGATGCGGTTGTTCCGGTTGATGGCTTCTGCCATGAACGGTTTCAAGGGTCGGGACTTACCGTCAAAGTAAATCACGCCTTTCTTTATATATGCCCGTTGCTTGCGCAGTTTCTGGAAAATCTCTCCCTGTGTTATTTTGGGATTCAGGGTCAGTAGCTGGTCAATGTAGTTTTCGATGCGTTCAAACCGTTCTTCGGGTGTGGCAAAATCCAGCAGCTCATCCATTGCTAACACCTTGGCTCCATGGATGACCGTCTTGTTGGCATGGTCCACAATCAGATAGCCGTAAGGGGCATCTTTCTTGCCGAAGAACACCAGGTCTATTCCGAATTTGCTCTTCAGTTCTTTCTGCAAATCCTCCCGGTCTGCACTCACGTCCCTGTATTTTTTGAGGATGCTACGCAGTTGCTGGCAGCGTGCCCGTTCCCGGTAACTGTTCTTGTAGAGCGATTCAATTTCCGCCAGCGGAATCCGTTCCTGTACCTTTCCTCCCCGTTTGACAAACACCGTGCCGTCCTTCTGGTAGGCTTCATATCCCATGGAGGTCAGCACCGCTTTGAATTGGGCGAAGGACGAAAAAGTATATTGTTTGGCTGCGTCGATGTCCGCTGCCGTTTTCTTTTTCCGGTCCATGCCCAGCAACTTGTCTATCACTTCCTGAGAACGCCTGCGCTCATGGGCATGGGGTATCTTGCGCCCGTCGGGTGCGATTCTGGAAGTCACCACGTGCAGGTGGGTGTTGTCGGTATCGTGGTGCGCATAGATGAGCCAGGGTTGTCCGGGTTCGGCATATCCCATCTCCTGGAGATATTGGTGCGTAAAGCCCAGCAGCTGGGCTTCTGTCATTTCATGTCCCTTGCAACTGATGGCTACATGGAACTGCGCCTTTTGGATGCGGTTGTTGGCAGAACTGTATTTCTTCAGGAAGTCAATCTTGTCGTCCGTGGTGGGTGGGCGCACGATACCGAGTGCACCGAAATTCTTCATCTCGATGAGCCGGGCAAGTCCTTTCGAAACCTTATGTTCATTGTAACCGACGGCATGGAAGTTGGTGCTTCCGGGTAAAATGGTTGCGATCATATCCGTATAGTATTTTCAAGTGAATGGAATGCTGGAGGAACAAGGATGCAGCAACTTCGGGATTTTGAAATCCTGCTGCTCCGTTGCCTGGATTACTCTTCATCAGAGGTTTCGGGTTGGGCAGACCTGATACTCTTCAGCATTAAGGTTTCCAGTTCTCGCTTTATCAAGGTCAGTGTGTGCTGGGTTTCCTGGATGGTGGGCAGCAGCACCTCCCGAAAATAGCCGGGTGCAAGCAACCCTGCAACGGACAGTTCATTGGCTCTCTTCATCGCCTGATTCAGGTTACTTCCTGCCCAGGACAGTTCGTTCTGATACTTTTGGTAAAACGTACCCAGGTCATTCATGAGTTCAATCTGCTGTCGGATGTTCATGTTCGAATATTCTTCGAGAGCCCTGCGGACGTAGTGGCTTACCGTTTTGTATTCTTTTGCCTTTTTCTTGAACTGTTCCACTTCTTCCAAGGTCATCCGGACCTTGATGTATTTGGTCTTTTGTTTCTTCATACGATACTAACAGGGTTATCGGGTTTACCAAACCTTTTTTCGCAAGGCGAAACAGCGATGAAATCGCTCCGATGCGGTAGCATTCGGCAAGTCACTTTTGTGAAGACGAAACGGAGTTTTGTGGCCACAAAAGTACAACTTGCTTGGAAAATCCTGCAACGCAGTTCGATGTCTCCCGAGGTTCATTCTGACACCAAAATTACCGTGCAAACCAGTTTCCCGACAAAATGTACAACAGAAATTTTCCAGCGAAACTTCATTTTGACCGAGATGTCAGAAACCGGATATTCATGGTAACTTGGTGGCGCATTTTCTGCGACTGAAGAACCGAGGAACTGCGGTTCCCTGTCTATGGACATCCGAAATACCCAGGTCTCTGAACATGCCATGCGAAACTGTTCATGTAAACTTTTGTATGGGTTATCCTACACCGCGCACTAGCAAATGCGGGAAACACGGATAGAAGGCAGGTCGGTTCATTAGTCTTGAAAGCCTTGACATCAAGGGATAGGATGAAAGCAGACTTGCAGCATACCTCACAGGCATAATTCGGATTATTTGTGTATCTTCGCCAAGAAGCAACGAACTGATTTATGGAACAAATGAAGATTCAAGAAATACAGGGAAGCAGAGATTCTGGCTTGTTGGATGCCTTGACCGGAGTGTGGAATGAATCCGTGCGGACCAGCCACCATTTTCTCAGTGAGCCGGATATTGAACAACTCAAGCCATATGTAGGCATGGCACTTAGGGAAGTGGGGCATCTGGTTGTAGTGTACTGCGGTCTGCAGGCTAAAGGGATTATGGGCATTCAGGGTGACAAGGTTGAGATGCTGTTCTTGTCACCGGAGTGCACCGGTCAGGGATGGGGCAGTATTTGGGTTGACCGGGCGATAGGTTCCTATGGTGCAACGAAGGTGGATGTCAATGAGCAGAATGACCAGGCAACCCGTTTCTATCTGCACAAAGGTTTTCGGACAATGAGTCGGGATGCTCTCGATGAGCAGGGCAATCCGTTTCCGATTCTCCATTTAACACGATAACTAAGTTCTGTCAATCAGGGAAACAAACACGTAAGGACATCCCGTAAATTCTTGTGTTTTACAGGAAAAAAACTTCAGAATAAATTTCTATATATCGTTGATTATTAGTATATTTAAGGTGATAAACAGCCCTGTTTCGAGGCTTGGTATTCACTAAAATGGAGTCTTATGTTTGAGTTGTTGTTACTGATATATCTGTTGCCGGTCATCTTTGTGGCAGCACTGCTTTTAAAGCTGGCTTTGTGGTTGGTAAAGAAAATCTTTCAGCTTGCCGGATGGCTGATAAAGCATCTGTGTGTGCTTGTTTGGAAGTGCTTGTTGCTCATATTGGGTGTGATTGTCGGAGCACGGTGCATCAACCGTCCTCCGGATTCAAGATAGCTGATGGCAAAAAAGTCGTACCCGACGAAGAGGTGGGGTACGACTTTATGCTGTCTATGTTCTGAGGTGTGTTTTCCCTCACGTAAGCAATTTTTGTGACAACCCTGCAGATGAAGATTTTTTGCAGTGAAAAGAAAAACAGCTTTTCGTGAAAGCGGACTACATTTTATATATCGTTTTCATCAGTCAGTCTTTTCTTTTCATCTTTTCACGCCATGCCTGTTTCCTTTGAATAAACTCATTGTATTCATTGGCGGTGCGGTTCATCGTGTTGATGAGATACTGAGCCATTTCGTGCATTTGTGTAGCATACAGCAAAGGGATGCGCTGTTCGTCTTCGGCATAATGTTCCCGGCTGTGTGCGATGCCTTCAGCCATTTGCTCGAATGCCCGTAGTGGATTCAGCCCACCGGGCACCAGCGTATTTCCCAAATGTTTCATCTCCTGGCTGCGCTTGGCTGCATCGAATGACTTGAGACTTTCCAAATCGGTTTCCGGGTCATTCTTAAAGCAGTAGTAAAGCCAGATTTCGAAGCAGGGATTGCTGACAATCCATTGTGCTTCTTCCTGATTATCAGATTCGTTGCTTATCTTGACAAGCTGGTCGTAGAACTCATCCACATCACTCAGCAGGAATACCTTATCCATCTCGTCCAGCTGATAATGCTGGTTGGCAAGTGCAACTTCTCCCGACTGCCGGATGGCAGCCCAAATTGCTTCCATCTGGTAAGGTTGCAGCCCTTGTCCCTCCTTGGAAACAAAAGCCACTCTCAGCGAACGGAGTTCCTTTTGACGGATCAGTTCACGCAGGAAATCCTTTTCCTTACGTTCACCGCCTGAGATGACACAGACAATGCTATAGGAAAGCGTACCATCTGTCTTTTCATACCCTTTCAAAGCACGGACAGGCATCGCTCCGGCTTCACTTGGCTGAGCCGGTACTTCGGCCAACGATGGCGACTGAGATTGAAGATCCAGTTCCCTTGTCCTTCTTCCGTAAGTGAGTTTCCGATCAGTTGGCATAGTCCTTCAGCAAATTAACAAACCGTATGGCTCCGTAGCGTCCTTCGTTATACCCCCTGAAGGGCGAAATGGTGTGGTGCTCTTTGAAATCATTGTGCGAGTAGAGCACCGAAGCCCCTTCACGCTTATCTACAAACCAGATTTCATCCGAGCGGAGAATGTCGCGCTCATCAAGCAGCTGGTTGTCGTGGGTGGTAAAGATGAGCTGGCCGTTGGTGTCGGCTGTTTTTGCAAAATATTCCACAATGCCCTTGACCATGGTGGGACTCAGGCAGCAGTTGATTTCGTCCACCACTACCGTCTTGCCTTGCTTGCAGGCATAGTAGAGTGCCGGAAGCAGTGTCAAGGCACGCAGCGTTCCGTCCGACTGCATACTGGTGTCCAAAGTGCCCACAAACCCACCCTTGCCGATGTTGTCGAATATCAGCTGATAGACCTTGCGCACCCCATTTTCTACATTGATGGACAGTACCGGAGTGGTGTTGGCATTCAGCGAAAGCGATTTCACTTTGTCCAGATCACCCGGCAGGTTTTGGGCGATGGCGATGTGCTGTTTAGCCCAACTGTCGAAATCCGTTTCCTGTAAGGTCATGTCGTTGACACCCACTTCCAGGCTGCTGACCAACTGACGGACAAACTCCATCATGGGCTGATTGTCGCGCAGCAAATCAATTAAGGTCGGTAGGAAAGTGTGTACACCGATGATTTCCAACTGTCCGTTGAACCATTGGGCAGCCAATGCACAACGGGTGTCCGCAATAATCGGGAACTCCCGGTTCAGTGCCATCAACGATGCGAGCGGATTCTTTTCCAGCATTTTCCGGGTTGCTTCCGCAATGGCTTCATCCGCTGCTTGTGCAAATTCCACCTCCTCCTGCTTACGCTCGTAAATCAAGTCCAACTTTCCTTCCTTCGGGAACGACTCATACAACCCTTCCTTGGCTACAAAGGTTTCGGTCAGTTCCACTTCGTAAAAGAAGAAATGCTGCTGTATCTCAAATTCCACAGCCAATGAAATAGGCTCTTTGCCTGCATCTTTCTTCAGCAGATAAAAGAACTTGCCAAGTTCCAAGTTTTTGGCAAAGTCCTTGTCCAACGCAAAGGCACGCAAAAACTCCATGGCTTTGACCACGTTGGACTTTCCGGCACCGTTGGAGCCGTAGATAGCCGCCTGCTTCAGCAGGGGAACCTCACAAAGGTCTGTATAGACATGCCCAGCCAGCTGGGTACGTTTCATATTGGGAAACATATCGAACTGAGCTTCGTCGTCAAACGAAAGAAAGTTCTTCAAAATCAGGCGGAGTATCATAGTGTTTCTATTTAATGAGGATTCTGATATGTTGTTTATTTGTATAAAGGACAAAGCCTTCTCACTTGCAAAGATAATCATATTTTTCGTAGGGTGAAATTTTCACGTGAAATAATCACTTTAGGATATCCATTTTTGTTTTGGAAACGCAAGAATGCTGTAAAAGAGCTTTTTGCAGTGAAAAGAAAAATAAAGCCGTTGGCTGAAACAACGCCGTCTGTAAAAACAGTTTAGTTTACGTGGGTTAGCTTTATATATGCGCTAACCTAAAGTAAAGTATTTATGTCTATCGAAAAATGCAGTTGTATTGCCACAAGAAAAACGGGAAGAGCCACATTTCGACTTCTTCCCGCTATGCACCGGATGATAGGTACTGAGCCTTGGAGAATCATTTTTTCTTTTCACTGCAAAATTACAGAATGTGTTCGTCAATCTCAATAACATGCTTTCCGGTTGTGGTGCGTAGGTTTTTCCGCACTGTAGCGAATGTCGTATTGCTGAACCATTCATTAAAGGTGGCAATGACAAATCTGGCGGCATGGTCGCCACTGATATTGTACTGGAAAGCGATGTTCCAGGCAAAATTTTTGAGTGCAATCTGCGTAACGTTCATCCGCCTTTTGATGTGCACCTCTGTTTGATTCAATACCTGCTGATTGGTCACAAAGTAGCGTACACACTCACAGATCTGGAAGATTTCTGTTTCATCGAAGTCCAGACGTTTAAATGTATCACGGGTGTATTTAAGGATAGCTGCCAGCTTCAGGTCATTCTCTTTTTCCTTTTGGAGCAAGTAGGATTGTTGTTCCAATTGAAATTCGTGATGGAACAGTTCCATGCGTTTCTTTTGTACTTCAGCTTTACCCAATGGATGATCGAATCGCTCTATTTCTGTAGAAAGATTGGCTACACTTCCTTTAGAAGTTGCATGCCGATGAATCCAAGAAGTTCCTTTGCGATAGAAAAACTTCAATAGGATATAGACCGCAAGTAGGGTGATCGGTATGATGTATGTCATCATGCCTGGCACTTCTCTCAGCAGTAAAGTTAGCATGGAGGTTGTAAGTATGATGAGAGCTTCAATAATCGCTGGTAGGATGCTGTATTTATTCTGCTTCATATTTATCGTTGTTTATCATTCTGCGCAAAAATACGAAGCAAATCCATAACTATCTAAAGACAAATAGTAGTGCCATGAGCGCCATTCAATCGGGAATGAGAGTGTCATGAAAACAAAATATGAACAAGTGAAATCAATGCCAAGTCAGTGCAAACAAGTGAAAGATAAAAGATGAATAGTTAATTATTTATAAATTTTCAGAAGGGAGTAGTCCTATAGGTATCTTTATGGGCAAATAAATACCTCAAGTTCTCTATTGCATGGTATCAGAAATACCCTTCATAAAATTACCATATTTGTACCATGGTATAGTAAAGTGTCTGATTATCAATATTGTTTAGTTTTGAGGAGGTGAAGTAAGTTGCAATAGGTGATTTTATAGAAAAAAGAGGCGTGTAATCCATTAAGTTGCACGCCTCTTGTGTTTTTGAATTTCAAGTCAATCTTATATACTTATTTTTCAGTTTGAGGATTAATGACAATGCGCCAATAGCCACCAAAGTCCGCACCTTCACGAGATAAGATACCCATAGACCGCAATTTTGCAATTTGTTTTTCTACGGCACGAGAACTTATACCAATCTTGTAAGCCATAGTTTCGGCTGACATAGGAGGATCGGAAATGACGAAATCGATAATCTTCTGTGCTGTCTTTCCTATGTTTTTAGGGGCATCTGTGCTCTCTCCGAACCTTGTCTCCGAACTTTTGTCGTTTACACCGAACATTTTCGCATTTACACCGAACTTTTCGACCGAACTTTCTTCGTTTGCAGGATACTTTTTGAGGGGACTGTTTACCCTTTCGGCCACTTCTTCTACGGGTATTCTTTCGTTCTTTCCCCAATTCAGATTATAGAATGTAGTGAAGAAAGAAGATGCTTCCGTATTGGCAAAAGCCGACACGGATTTAAGCCATGACTTCACTTTCTTACGTTCCA
>ENA-OPTX01000055-OPTX01000055.1-human-gut-metagenome-genome-assembly--contig:-NODE-55-length-82636-cov-6.113271_pt1 | contig 82636 bp, 102 predicted proteins | sample MGYA00241465_ERZ501922 | MGnify/ENA primary metagenome ERZ501922 (study PRJEB25962, sample SAMEA2042399) | human gut metagenome | biome: human gut; feature: human-associated habitat; material: faeces...
TGGTACTCGATAAGAACGGTAACAAGATGTCTAAGCGTTTGAATAACGCTGTCGATCCGTTTACTACGATTGAAAAGTATGGTTCCGACCCGTTGCGTTGGTACATGATTACCAATTCTTCTCCGTGGGATAACCTGAAATTTGACGTTGAAGGAGTGGAAGAGGTTCGTCGTAAATTCTTCGGTACCTTATATAATACGTATTCATTCTTTGCGCTTTATGCGAATGTAGACGGATTTGAGTATAAAGAAGCGGATGTACCGATGGCAGAACGTCCGGAGATCGACCGCTGGATCTTGTCTGTATTGAATACATTAATAAAGGAGGTAGATACATGCTATAATGAATATGAACCGACAAAGGCAGGACGTTTGATTTCTGATTTTGTGAATGATAATTTGTCCAACTGGTATGTTCGCCTGAATCGTAAACGTTTCTGGGGTGGTGAATTTACACAGGATAAATTGTCTGCTTATCAGACATTGTACACTTGTCTTGAAACAGTGGCCAGGCTGATGGCGCCTATCGCTCCGTTCTATGCCGATCAGTTATTCTTAGACTTGGTCGCTGTTACGGGACGTGAGAACGTTGAGTCCGTACACTTGTCCGATTTCCCGGTTTACGACGAGTCTAAGATCGACAAGAATTTGGAAGAGCGTATGCAAATGGCTCAAGATGTTTCTTCTATGGTATTGGCTCTTCGCCGCAAGGTGAATATCAAGGTTCGCCAGCCGTTGCATACGGTAATGATTCCGGTTGTAGACGCTCATCAACAAGAGAGTATCGAGGCCGTTAAGAACCTGATCTTGAACGAGGTGAACGTGAAGGAGCTGAAGTTCGTGGATAATACGGCAGGTATCTTGGTGAAGAAGATCAAACCGGACTTTAAGAAGTTGGGCCCGCGCTACGGAAAGATCATGAAGGCGTTGGCCGCCACGATTCAATCGATGAGCCAAGAAGATATCAACGCTTTCGAGAAAGCCGGAACGTTTACCTTGATGGTAGATGGACAGGAGGCCGTTTTGGAGCGTACGGATGTAGAGATCATCTCTGAGGATATCCCGGGTTGGTTGGTCGCTAATGAAGGTCGCTTGACAGTCGCTTTGGATATTACCGTAACCGAGGATTTGCGTAAGGAGGGGCCCGTGAGTTGGTGAATCGTATCCAGAACTTGCGTAAGAGCAGCGGTTTCGATATAACGGATAAGATCCATGTATCCATTCTTTCTTGCGAGGAGATGGATGAGGCGATCTATGATTATAAGGATTATATCGCTAACCAAGTATTGGCGGAGTCTATCGAAATCATGGATAATGCGATCAGCGACGCTACGGAACTCGATTTCGAGGACTTTAAATTGTCCGTAAAGATCGAGAAAGCTTAAAAATAGAATAGCATTTCTTGCGGAAGAATTAGGAATGAAATATAGGAAAATCGATAATTATATTATCTTTGCATGCAAAGAAGAAATAATATGATTTTATATTCATTCTTAATTCTTCTTTTTGATTGATATTTGAACGATTGTTGAACCTAAATTTTTTTAGAACCATGGCAGAGAAGACAAGATATTCAGACGCTGAGCTCGAGGAGTTCCGCGCTATTATATTAGAGAAACTGGAAATCGCGAAGAGGGATTACGAGCTTTTGCGATCAGGGGTTACGAATTCCGACGGTAACGACGTGGCTGATACGTCTCCTACATTCAAGGTGCTGGAGGAAGGCGCTTCTACGTTATCGAAGGAAGAGGCGGGCCGTTTGGCGCAACGCCAGATGAAATTCATCCAGAATTTACAGGCCGCTTTGATCCGTATCGAGAATAAGACCTACGGTATTTGCCGGGAGACTGGTAAATTGATCCCGAAAGAAAGGCTACGTGCTGTGCCTCATGCGACTTTAAGTATCGAAGCAAAACAAGGAGGTGTAAAGTAAATGAGATATTCTAAAGGTTGGGGAGCAGTGTTAATCATAATACTGCTCCTTCTTCTTGACCAAGCGCTGAAAATATGGATTAAGACCCACATGCAGTTGCATGAGAGTATAGAGATAACTCCGTGGTTTTATCTCTATTTTACTGAGAATCCGGGTATGGCATTCGGTATAGAGGTGATTGGGAAATTATTCCTTTCCGTATTCCGTATCGTGGCTGTATTGTTTATCGGATATTATTTGTATAAGCTGGTTAAAGAAAATTATGAATTCGGTTTTATTGCCTGTATATCTTTGGTTTTTGCGGGGGCGGTGGGTAATATAATCGACTCGATATTCTATGGCGTGATCTTCGACCATAGTTTCGGGCAACTCGCTACTTTTATGCCGGAGGGAGGTGGTTATGCCTCTTGGCTGCATGGTAAGGTGGTGGATATGTTCTATTTCCCATTGATAGAGACCGTATTCCCGGATTGGGTTCCGATCTGGGGTGGACAGGAGTTCGTTTTCTTCCGTCCGATCTTTAATTTGGCGGACTCGGCGATTTGCGTGGGAGTTTTCCTTTTGTTAATATTTTATCGGCATACTTTGTCGGCTAGCCTTTCGAAAGAAGAGAAATAAATGCGGAGAAAATTACGGATATATGGTATGGCTTTATTAGCCACGACGTTGCTGGCGGCATGTAGTAAGGTTCCGGATGGTATTCTGTCGGAGAAAAAGATGCAGGGTGTCTTGACGGATATGTTGCTGGCTGAGGCCATGGTAAATGTGGATTATAATACTTATAAATCCGATACCATGAAGCTTGCCTTGTATGAGTCTGTATTCCGTAAGCATGATATTACACAAGCGGTGTATGATAGCTCGTTGGTGTGGTACGGCCGTAACTTGGATATTTATATGGAGGTCTACAACCGGGTCTTGGCCGATCTTAATAAACGGATCAATAACTTAGGGGATGTGCAGGCGGACGCTGCGCCGGTATCGAACCGGGATTCTGTGGATATTTGGCCTCGCCGTTCTTATCTGGTCTTGTCTCCTACCTCTGTATTTAATGGGGTGACTTTCGATATACGTCCGGAAACGAATTATTCCTCGGGCAGTAGTTTCGTGCTGGGCGTGCGTGTCTGGGGATTGAATAACAAAATGGCTTATAAGCCGGAGGTACGTTTAAGCGCAGACCAAGGTGATACGACCTTGACGGTGAATAGTAAGATCACGAAAGATGGATATCACGAGACGATCTTGAAGACTATACCAACTAAGAAAGTAAAGCGTGTGTTTGGATATATCCGTATGGATAATATGGATACGACTTATTATAAGGTGTATATAGATAGCTTAAGCTTGATGAAATATAACTATGGTAAGGAGCTTGCCGAATTACCTAAGGATTCTATTAAGTAATCTCTCTATTTGTTTATTATACTTATGAGAAGAATTGCCGCTCATTACGTTTGGTGTAAGCAGGTTTATCGTATGCATTATATCGAACTGGATGATAATGGTGCGTTTCATGGTGTTTACCCGTTGAATGAGGAGATAGCTGGAACCGCTTTTTATGATGGAGTGCTGGTGCCGGTTCTTTCCTCGGAACCGGCGATTGGTTTTAAGCAGGTGATGGGATCTTGGCCGGCGTTAACCGAAAAGATTACGCCGGGTTGTTCAGTCCATATATATCGTTTAAGCGGGATTCCCTTGGCGTCTGCGAAACTCGGCACAGACCACAGCTGTAGCGATGGCCACATTGAGAGACTCTGAGGTGTCTCTTCCTTCCGGATAGTTCGGGATATATAATTTTTCGTTTACAAAAGCCTCTATGGCGGGACGTATTCCATTTCCTTCATTACCCATTATCAAGATACCGTTTCCGGATAAGGTTTTCTCATATAAGTTTTCTCCGCCAAGGAAGGTGCCGTATAAAGGTATGGCTTGGGCTGATTGGGCCTGTAAGAACGTTTCCAGATCGGTGTAATGTATTTTTACGTGGGCGAGCGCACCCATAGTGGCTTGTACGGTTTTTGGACTGAAAACATCGGCGGTATCTTTGCTGCATACGATATGGGAAATACCGAACCAGTCCGCTAACCGGATGATCGTACCTAAGTTGCCCGGATCTTGGATTCCGTCTAATGCGAGAACAAGCTCCTTTTCCGGCGTTATTTCCGTTATATCCCAATTGGGGCGTTTAAAGATTGCGAGTACATCTTGGGGATTTTTCAGGAAGCTGGCTTTACGAATATCATCTTCTTCCGCTACCAATAACTCCTTGGCCGGAATATCGCCTTGTGTAGCCATCCAAGATGGCTTGGCTATTAATAACTCACATTCAAAGGCCGGTAACATATCGGCTACCAATTTATTTCCTTCGGCTACAAAAACATTATTTTCATTCCGGAATTTCTTTAATTCCAGAGAACGGATGTATTTGACTTTGGTCTTGCTTAGCATCTTAGTTCTTTTTACAAAACAAAAGTACGGTAAATTCTTTAAATTCCAGTACATTCGCGATCGTAAAAAGCTTGGAATGATGAATCGATCTCTACGTATATGCTATTTTATCTGTATCGTACTACTACTAACCTCTTGTAGTACGACCAAGTTTGTGCCGGATGGGGAATATTTGCTGGATAAGGTGGAGATCGTGTCGGATAACAGGGACTATAAGTCTGCGGATTTAAAATCTTATCTTAGGCAGCAACCAAACTTCAAGGTGTTTGGTCTGATGAAGTGGCAGTTGTTTGTCTATGATTGGTCTGGTAAGAATGAGAAGAAATGGATCAATAAACAGTTACGTAGGATTGGTGAGCCTCCCGTGGTGCTGGATACGATGTTGGTGGAACAGTCCGCCATGGAACTAGAGCGTTTTTACATTAATAAAGGGTATGTCCATGCGGATGTATCAACGACGATCGATACGGCACGCCATAAGAAAGCGGTTGTAACTTACCATATAAAGGCGAACGATCCGTATAGGATACGCAATTACACGATGAAGTTCCCCGATCCGAAAATTGATAGTTTGGCACATCTGAAAGCGCCTCGCCGCTCTCCCTTAGCTTCTGCGTTCCGGTCCTCACAGGAAGAGTATAACCAATTAGTTAAGGAAGGAACTTTATTTGACCGGGATATATTGGACAAGGAGCGGGAGCGTATTACGACCTTACTTCGCTGGAACGGGTATTATGGTTTTAATCGGGATTATTTAGGATATATCGCTGATAGTTCTTTTAACCAAAATGTCGTGGATCTTGATATGTCCATGAAACCTTATCGGAAGGTGTTGCCCAATGGGTCGGTAGAGGATCAGCCGCATCGTCAGTATTATATTAAGGATGTAACGGTCTTAACCGATTATAATCCGATGGGGGTAGGAGAGGACGCTAGTTTCATGGCTACAGATACGATGCTCAGCGCAGGGGTGAATATCGTATATGGCCGGAACGGGAAGAGTATCCGTCCGAGCGTGCTCCGGAGGAGTACTTATATTCGGCCGGGGCAATTATTTAGTGAGAAGAATATAGAGCAGACCTATTCGGCGTTCGCTTCTCTAAGGGCTTTGAGGAACGTAAATATACGTTTTACGGAAGTAGAGGAGCGGGATACGATGAAGTTGGATTGTTACATTCTCACTTCTCCCGCGAAGATAAATACGGTGGGAGTGGATTTGGAAGGTACTAACTCGGCGGGTGACTATGGGTTTGCCTCCAGCTTGAATTATCAGCATAGGAATATCTTCCGAGGATCGGAGCTGTTCTCGGCGAGGGTGAGAGGGGCTTACGAGGCGTTATCCGGAAATAAGGCGAATGGCTTTGGTAATTACTGGGAGTTAGGTGCGGAAGGGTCTTTGCTGTTTCCTCGTTTTTTGTTCCCGTTCTTGAGTTCGGATTTTCGTAGGCGGCTACGTGCGTCAACTGAAGCGAAAATAAGTTACAACCTGCAAAAACGTCCGGAGTATACGAGGGCGATTCTATCTGGTGGTTGGAGTTATATTTGGCAAGATCGGGGCAATACACAGGCACGCCATACCTTTAAGCTTGTAGACTTGAATTATGTGTATTTGCCGGATAAGAATATGGACTTTATCAATAGCTTGCCGGATTATATGGTGTTGTATAACTATACGAACCATTTTATCATGAGTTCGGGATATACTTATTCCTTCAGTAATTATTCTCCCCAGAATCGTTTGAGAAACACGCATTCCCTACGTGCGTCGGTCGAGGTCGCAGGGAATTTGTTGAGTGCCTTTTCGCATCTTACGGGGGCGAAGAAAAATGATGACGGTTATTATGAGTTGTTTGGTACGGAATATGCGCAATATGTGAAATTGGATTTCGATTTTAGTAAAGGAATCGTGCTTGACAGTCGTAACAAGTTAGCTTTCCATATAGGAGTGGGAGTGGGGATGGCTTATGGTAACTCAAACTATTTACCTTTTGAGCGTGCTTATTTCTCGGGGGGAGCGAATAGTGTCCGGGGATGGTCTGTACGAGAGTTAGGTCCGGGTAGTATGGAAGTTGACAGCACGACTTCTTTCGCTCTTCAATCGGGGGATATCCGCTTGGATTTGAACTTGGAATATCGAACGAAACTTTTTTGGAAGTTTGAATTGGCGGCTTACATAGATGCCGGAAACATATGGACCCGGAATGTATCAGATGAACGCTATAAGGCTGGAAACTTTGATTTCTCTCGTTTTTATAAGGAGATCGCTGTTTCCTATGGTTTGGGACTTCGTTTGGACTTTGATTTCTTTCTACTACGTTTAGATACAGGCTTCAAGGCTTATAATCCTCAGGAGAAAAAGTCTAGGCGTTGGGCGATAACCCGTCCTAATTTCAAGGATAATTTCGCCTTGCATTTTGCCGTTGGTTATCCATTCTAAATTTAATATGTAAAAAAGTGTACTAAAAGTTTGCAAGGAAAAGAAAAATCCTTACCTTTGCACCACGAAAATAAGGATGGTCAGGTAGCTCAGCTGGATAGAGCAACAGCCTTCTAAGCTGTGGGTCATGGGTTCGAATCCCATCCTGATCACGAAGAGCGGAAGTTTATAATTGTTTGATATTTAGCTATTAAACTTCCGCTTTTATTTTAGATCTTTCCCCTTTTGTAGATTAAAAAAAAGGATATAAAGTCCACTTTTGGACATAAAAGCTTATCCTTCGCATATCCTAAAAAATTTAATCTATATGGCTACTTTAAAATTGACACTTTTCAAGGCCAAGGCTCTCAAGGATGGGAGGCACAAGGTCAGGGTGGCGGTCTGCCACAAGAGAGAGACTTGTTATATCGTGACGAACGTGATATTAGATAGCGAGTCCCAGTTTAAGAACGGTCAAGTCGTAAAGAGACCGGACGCTTCTTTTATAAACAAAAGATTGAGGAATATGCTTAATGAGTATCAAGACAAGCTTGACTCGATTAAGAACCAATCGTTATATACATGCGTGCAGATAAAGGGCATGTTGGTTAATTCAACAGGGGATAACGATATCTCTACGTTCAAGGATGTAAGCTCATCCTATGAAAGGGAGTTGATCGATAATGGGAGTATCGGGTACTCAAAGCTGATCGAGCGGAATTGCAGGTATTTTACCGAGTTCGTTAAAGGGGATATATTCCTTTCCGATATCACTCCAGAACTGATAGAAGGTTATTCTAGGTTCTTGAGGAATAAAAAGGGAATTGGGGAGGCCACGAACTCCATGATGATGAGACATACCAAGACTATAATCAATAAGGGTATAAAAAGAAGGCTTGTGAAATATGATGTCCATCCTTTCGTAAACTTCCAGATAGCGACTTCTCCCGTACGTGAGGTTGACATATCTTTCGAGTCATTTAATCGTTTGCGAATGGCCGATCCTTCGGAGCGTCGATTAAAGGTGGCACATGATCTGTTTTGCTTGTCGTTTTATCTTGGAGGTATCAATCTTATAGATCTACTCGGCATTGATTTCCGTGGAATCGATACGCTGGAATATGTAAGGACTAAATCTAGGAATATGACGAGGGGAGGCAATAAGATCGTGTTCTCTATACCAGACCAAGCGAGAGATATTATAGATAGATGGATGGATAAGAGGACTGGCAAGTTGGATTTCGGATATAAGTTTTCCTATCCTAATTTCTCTAGGTATCTTTCTCGTTCGCTATCCAAATTGGCGCATTCGTTAGGGATAACGGAAAAAGTGGTGTATTATTCCGCTCGTAAATCTTTCGCTCAATACGCTTCCGAGATAGGAATCCCGGATGGGGTCATAGATTATTGTTTAGGGCATTCAGATAAGTCGAAAGGCGTGATACGTTATTATACTAAGGTAAAAAAATTTCAAGCGGACATGGCGATATCAAGGGTAATTGATTACGTTAACAATCCGGATCGTTACCGGGATTATGTGGAGATGAGAAGGGATATAATGATGATGCGTGGGTAATATGTTTTTTATCATTAATGCTAAATAATATGTGAATATGATAAACTTTCATAAGCCGACAAAGGTTATAGGAATGGGCATTATAGCAACAGTATTACTTATCGTGCGACAAGAGACTATAGCGTTAACCTTGAGTATAAATTGTGCATGTCTTAAAAAATTATCAATAATAAAACGTAAATGTTATGGAAAAGAGCGATCGTCTTATAGAATTGCTAGAGATTTTGAAAAGGGCTGAATGTATATTTATTGAACAATGGAAAATCTTATATAAAGAGGATGAGATTGACATGGAAGATATTTTCAGTATATTCTATAAAGGTAGTAATGATTGTGAAATTCAAGTTAAAAGATTGATAATTAAAAATATAGATAGTGTAGTATGTAATAGGGTGGAGACTGCATGATAATTCGAGTTATAGAAAAGGAAAAATGGACCAGTAAAAAACGCCCGTGTTTTTTCTGACACGGGCGTTATACTTTGGCGATGCGAAAAATAGAACTATTTTGTCCTTTCTTGCAGGAGTTTCGATATCTTAACCAGTAATTGTTGCAACTCAATATTGCTCAACCCTTCCAGATCTACATTTGCAACCTTTACTTTATTACTGTTATCGTCAAAGGAATTTTTCCTCTCCTCCAAAAGAGCGGTTACTAACTCGTCTATTTGACCCTTGATCTTTTGAGCCTTTAGCTCATAATTGATAGTTCTTGCCATGATATTAGTTTTTAATGTTATTTATTTTCGATGAAATCTAGCTGATATCCTAATGCGTCTCCTATTTTGGACAGGATGTCTATACCAGTGCTGTATTTACCTGTCTCTATCCGGGCGATGTTTCCCGGGGCTAGGCCTGTAAGTTCCGCCAATTTATATTGAGACACGCCAGCCTCCATGCGGAGCTGAGCTATTCTTTTGCCGATTCTTTCTCTATTATTCATCTTGGGCGTCCTCCCAATCGCAGTAATTGCAGTACCATACTGCACATTTTTTCATTATCCCTAATAACATTTCCCGGTCTTCCACAGGATCAAGAGTACAACTATGATGCAAGGCCATCAACAGCCTCTCGGTTCTTGATCCTTCGTTCTTGAATTTAAATGTCAATACATTCGGATTAAGCCCTATCAAGTCAAAATCCCTATCAAACACCTCAAAAACGGAAGCCGAGCGTACATGCTCGATGATTGTCCGATCTCCCAATAAGTTCCCTTCATGAGAATGGGCATCCCAAAATACCCACTCCGGTAGATTAAGTTCTATTTGTTTCATAGATTATTGTAGGCCTCTACTATTTTATATAAACTCCTCGTTATTCTTTAGCCGGCTCCATGCCTCCTCTCGGCTGGATTCTTCCGAGCGGGCGTGTACCTCGTCGCCTCCCGATAGATAGACTTTTATTAGATATTCCATAATGATCATTCTATATCTTCTATCGCATAATCTCCAGATGCAGCAGGAGCAAGCTCATTTACAATACTGTCAATTTTTTCCGCATCTTCATCAGATATTTCTATCTGCATATTTTCATTGCAGATCATATTAATACCATTATTTTCTAAAATCTCCAATAATTCACGATTGTTGCAATATAATGTCTTCATTTTTATTTGCCCGTCATGCCGATAGCTCAGCGTTTAATTATTTAAAACGCTAAGTTGGTGTAATATGCGACGCCATTATTCATGTTCACGTTGAATTTTTTGCCATCCTCTAATCTGGCTACTATTTTATAGCATCCCTTCTTCGAGTCATTATATATATGGCTTAACTCGTAATATTCATCTTCGGCAACATGGACAAATTGCTGAAACCGGTTGTAAACTAATTTTAGTTCAACGTCTCTCTTAGAGAATCCATTTTCGTACTTAAAAGTTTTCATGATTTTATGCCGCTTATAGGTTGCCGCCCTTTCTATTGTTATTTCTGTATTGCAAATATACTATCAAATTTGATAGTACGCAAGTTTTTCAATGATTATTTTTTATGCTCTATGGCATATTTTCGTTCTCTTTATCCTCCAAGACTTTTTTAAGCTGATAGAGGCTTATGATATCATATTCAAACGTAGGATTTTCCCAGTTCTTCCGGACAGAGTTCGTTTGGACAGAGATAAATTTTCGTAAGTCAAAGATATATTGACATTGTGACAGTCTTATCTCGTTAAATGTAATCTCGTAGTTATCAAACCACGCAAGCAGTTTTTTTAGTTCCTCGTTCATGATATAAATGATTAACACCCGCGAATATATCAATAATGTCTATACGGTACACCTTGGCCATATACTAAGATTCGTAAATAAGGATACGTGTTTGATAATCGATCATTTAAAGCTCAAAAAATAATCCTTAGCCTCTTTTGGCATCCTTCGGCCCTCGAGACAGATATATCTATCCGTGGTGCCTCTCGTATGACCAAGTATTTTCTTTATCCATATCTCCGAGACACCACGTGCCGCCAGATTGGAGGCGCAGCTACGACGTGCCGTATGCGACGCTATAAGGTCGCATTTCCTCCCGGTTATATTCTTTCCGGCCTTAAAACATCTTGTTTTTGCTGTGATACCGGCTTTCTCTGCTAGTCTCCGGATCGTGTCGTTAAAATACACGTCCGAAACCGTTCTATCGCTCAGGGCGGGGGATATCTCCTTTATCATACGCCGCAGTATAGGGGATACGGGGATCTCGACATAGACCTTTGTTTTCTGGCTTACGTAAGACATCCATCCTCCATCGATATTCTCCGGAGTTAACTGGGAGAAATCGGAATGGCGAGCGCCCGTGACGCATCCTAGCAAAAACTGATCCCTTATCAATCGTTCGGTATCATTCGTTACCTCCACTTCCGACATCCGCCGTATCTCTACCTCGTCCAAGAAAGTATTCACCGACACTTGCTCTTTAAGTGTCAATATAGAGGCAAAATCGAAACTCAATCTCGACTCATCCGAATATCTGTTAAGTACGGCTTTTAATTTAGCCGCATATTGCCGGGCGGAATTAGGGGATACCCGTTCGCCCATATATTCGGTAAACCGGATAAGCCGGAGCTTTGAAAGTTCGCTCCATTCAGCTGTACACTCGTTCGCTTCCTCGTACATCCGGAGGATGATCCCATATTTCGGGTACTTTTCCAGAAACGCTTCCTTCAAACTTATATTATTCCCCATTTTTAGATACTTTTTGTTTGTTTGAGGCCATAATGAGGCCGATAATGAATGTTACTACCAGAGAGGCGGCGATAAACGCCAGAGCCCCAAATCCGCCTAAAAGAATGATAATTAAAATGATCCATACAATAATACCTAATTTCATAGCTTTATATTTTATGCCGGGCTTTCGTCCCGCTGGTTAGATTATATTACTTTCTTAGATAACTCTTTTAGCCTCCCGTTGTCATCCGTGAAACCGTTGAGCGCTTTCGCCTCTTTTTCGGTTTCTTCCTTAGTCGGATAACATCCTATTATAAGCTGTCTATCTCCACATTGATCATATACGACTTCACCTAATGACTCTGTAGGTGTTATACCGGCATATTCTTCTCTTGTGAATTTCTTTTCAGGCTCAGAAAATGCACCTAATTTTTGAATATTAGCCACATAGGTAGTATATATCTTATTAATAAGCTTTTCCCGGTTAAAGCTCCAAAACCAATTACGACCGGCATAACCGTTTAAACGTCGTGTTTGGTCTATTATATTTTGCAAGCTTTTACCCCTCCGGATAACAGATTCATTTGTTTTTTTCTGTGATATTCCCGAATCCCCATAGGAAGCCGGGCGGGTTTCCGGCTCTTCTTCGGGCATCGGTTGTTCCTGCTGGAGGGTATCTACCAGTTCACGAACCGCTTCCGCTTGTTTCTTGCTAAAGATCCAGCCGGCGCGCTTCTCGCCGTTATGCTTTAACGAGGGATTGAAACGGCCTCCCAACTCTTTTAACTGACTCTTTATTTCTTTCGTTTCTCCAAAGACGGCCAAGGCTTTTTCGGAATAATCAACGATTTCAACCGCACCGGAAATCTGTGATATCTCGGAATCGCCATAGGAAGAAGAATTCGTACGGGTTCCCTTGGTCGGGTCTGGAGTCGGGGTTTCGTTGGCCTCACGAAGATCGATAGAAGAGAGGCGATGCCGAACTAACGAACGCCAGTTTACCCAATAGACGCAAAAACCGGGGATATATAATCCTTCTTGGTTTGCCTTGTAATCGTTTCCATCGGCTAAAACTGGATATTCTTTTAATACAAGCTCCTTTTCTCTTTCTATCACTTCATCGCTATACGTGCGCTTCGTGAAGATATAGCCAAGCCCCCCGAAAAGGTCGATAAAATCACTATCTACAAAATCCTCATAATCGGTCATACCGTCAAACGTGAGGCCTTGTAACAGTTTCGCTACCTTTTCCACTTGTTTTTCCGTCGGGCCATCCACCCAAGTAATATCCACGGAATCATGATAACCCCTTTTTTTAACGGAGAATTTAACACGAGGGAACTCATGTTTCAGTAGAGCGCGCAAATTGCTTGATACCGTTTTATAGTCCCATCGGTTTCCCGGACGTTTTAGGAAATTGTACTTTTTCAGCAAAGCGGCTTTGTTTTCTTCGCTTTGGCGTTTCTTCTTTTCGTCGTATTCCTTTTTCATACGGTCCAGCTTTTCAGCACGCGCCAAAGATTCGGCGATAACATTTTCAGAAAACAATGGTTCATTTTCTGCGTAATAAAAATTGTAACCAAAAAACGCGCTGACAGGCTTAATATATTTATCATATTTCATGCGTGGGGCTTCGTAATGCTCTACCGCAAAATCTGAAATAGGCGTTCCAACTTCTACGCACGTTCTTTCGATAGGATCCACCACGGCAAAAATACGTTTCAATGAGTTTTTAGCACCTAAATAAAGCTTTTGACCTTTTACCAATTCCGGAGCTTCTTTCATTAATTCCATCTTACCCGTTGCAAAATTCATTTCATAAGGACCTGTTACTGCTACTTGTGTTGCCATGTCTGTAATATTTAATTTATTAATAACTCAATTTATTACAGCGTTTAAAAAGAAGTGGAATATTTGGAAGGGATTAGATAAAGTACTACTTTTGCCTTGAACCTCGGTTAAGTGCATTTTACTTAATCGTGAACCCTGAAAGATTTGTAGGTCTTTTGGGGTTCTTTTTTATTCCTCTTTTAAAATAACGCTTATAAAATCAAGCCTTTTTAGCTCTTTCTTACATTACAAATATACAACAACTTTATATTATATGCAATGTTTAATGTGTTTATTTTCAGATTGATACGTGATTTAATGAGCGAAAAAATATACAATATAAAGAGGATTGCGTAGGCGTATCGATTAGGTCCTATATTATCGAACATAGAGAGGTAAACAACAAGATAAAGTCTTGAAGACTGTGTGTTGGGGCGTAATGGATGGTTTATGATGAGGAAGGGAGGTTGAATATAGATAGACTGTTTCTATTATTGTAATAGATATCATCTATTAAATTAGGCATGAATAGGGAAATGTTTTAATAGACAAAATCTATTATTATGATAGATTTTATCTATATATGTGGGGTTAAAATATGTATATGGTTACAACAACTAAAGCTTGTCTTTTTTTGCTCTAATCGCTTTTCCCCTGTGGGCGTCCTTAATAAACGGAATATATTATTATTGTCTATCATTGTTTATGTTATATGTATAATATAAAATACTGTGTGCTGTAACTTGTTGATTAATAGTGTTTGTTGATGAATAGATGTGCAAAAATACGCCCACCCCCCCCTGTTATATCATACAAGAAAAGGCATGTTACCTTACCTAAAAATTTTTTCCCTGTTTTTTTCTTTCTTGTTTTGTGTGCAAAAATGCGTAAATAAATATTATGATTTATTTATTATTCTATTTCGTATCACTTTTGCTACAAAATAAATACGATGTAACATATAGTTTTAATCTATAACATTGTGATTTTTAATAGATTTTATCTATGATGATATAAAATATACATTATCTTTGTGTGGTAGATTAAATGATATATATCATTATATTATGGGGTTAGATGTTTCAAATAATGTAGATATTGGATTTGATTGTGATTGTAACTCTCAGAGTGATAGTCTTATATCTTGTATAGTTCAGAATCTTATTCATACGGGGAATAGATACGAAATGGCGATTTCCGGTAGTCCTACAGGAAAGGAGAGTGCGAATTTGTATTATGAGAACCTTGACAGCGTCATAGAATCGGTGTATACGACAGTATCGAAAAGTGATCTTGCCCTTTATAAGGGCAATGTCTATTTTTTCACGGGCAAGATATACGAGATAGTTCCGGGTCATGCTTACTTGAAGCGTGCTATGCGTACGTATTTGCGTGTATCCGGTGTTCCCAAGGCTTTCATTGTTCGAAGCATCAAGGATATAATGGCTGAGATGTACAATTCACTTGAGATAAACAGGGTGTTGCGTCCTCGATATAACATCATGGCTTTTGAGAATGGAGTTGTGGACATGCGGGATGGTGTTTTGCGGCCTTTCTCAAGGGATCATCATGTGATATACCTTCATAGATATAGGTATGATCCTGAAGCTAAATGCCCAAAGTGGCATTCTTTCTTGAGGGGTACGGAGTTCGGGAAGAGGATTTATTCGGGAGGTGTCTTGCCTGACAAGAACGATCGTACTATATTGCAGATGTTTCTTGGCCTGTCTTTGTATGATAGGGGAACGATGGATAAGAAGGTGGAAAACGCTCTTGTGTTGTTTGGCAATGGGTCGAATGGGAAAAGCGTTATTATGGATACCGTGATGGGGATATTAGGGGAGGATAATATCTCCAATTTGAGCATGGAGGCCTTGCTTCGGGGAGGCGATGAGCGTCAAAGAAATCTATCCCAGATAGAGGGCAAGATATTCAATTGGTCCGGGGAGATGGAGGCTAGGACCTTCGCGGGAAGGGAAGACGCCGCTAAAAGCCTTATATCCGGTGAGCCTCAGCTAGGGCGCAGGATAGGGAACAACGCCTTTAAGATAACGAATATCCCATACTTCATATTTAACGCTAACCGTTTCCCCGCTGGAGGAGATAGCAGCTTTGGCTTTTTCCGTCGTTTCATATTCATCGTGTTTGATAAAGTCATTGATGAGAGGCACATGAACTTGAAATTGACTCATGAGCTTAGGGATGAATATCCCGGGATATTGAATTGGATAAGGAGGGGGGCCTTGCTCCTTCAGAGGAATGGCTTCAAATTCCCGGAAAGCGAGGGTAGCCTGAGAAAACGCATCAACGAGATGGGATTATCGGCCCTAGGGAAATCTTGGGCCATGGCGAGAGGTTTCTTTGCCCTCCCGAGAAAAGGGATGCCTAATGATATGCCGCATGAGGTTGATTTCGCTATCATTTATGATGATGTCAAGAATTACGCGGAAGAAAATGGTTTCCCGATGGTGAGCCGGCAGACGTTAGCCGCCCATTTCAGGGAATTGGGTTTTGATAAGGAGAGAAAGAGAAAGGTTGGACGAACGGTGTATTATAAATGCTATGGTCTCACTTCCGACCTGCTTATTTCGACATCGGTCCCTTTGGTGTCTGATATGAGCGTCGGGATCAATAATGAGGGGTTTCAATATGGGGAAGAGGATTGATATTATTAAAATATAGATTATGGAATACGGAAAGAAAATTCAAGTTCACAACTTTGTGATGCTGAAATATAAAGTTGACAAAACATCTTTTATCAAAGTGGCTTCTGTGGCTGGTGATTGGTTTGTGTCGTATCGGGAGGATAATATTATGTACTTGACTCTTGATCTGGCCAAAGAGGAGGAGTATGAGGCCTTATACAATGTATTTACGGGTATTTATGGAACATGCAATATAGTGGGTCCGGATTTTACCAAAGAGGTATTTGATGCCATGAATAGACATTTCGAGAATTTGAGTGGCAATCGTCCGGTCGTTTCGGATGAGGATGATTCTAGGGTTTTAGAGGAAGATCGCAGGTTGAATGAGATAAAGGACTTGGGATGAGGTTATGGGCGAGATAGTAATCATAGAACTTGGAGATGGCAGAAAAATAGGCGCAATGAGGCAATATTGTTTCGATCATTAAAAAATGCGGGGAGAAGTAAGGTCTCTAGGGTTTGATGGATGCTATTACTATATAGATAGGGATATCATAATTATTAATGAGGAAATGGTAAGATGTAATACCCAAGACTTGCTCTGACAATTTTTGTCCGATAATAAACTAACTGTCAGAGCAAGTCTTGGGTATTAAACATAAATATTTAAAGATTATTGTTTTTCCTCTTATTCGTTAGATACAAGGAGCACTTGTTACATGTGAGCGGAAGGTAGTAATGTACGGTAGTGTCTTCCTCTTCCACTACCTCCTTTTTCATTTGTTGCAAATCGGCGATGAGCTTGGTGGTGTCCAGCCATTCCTTGGATCCTACCTTCATCCTTGACTTGGCGATGATCAATCCCTTCAGAGTCTCTTCCTTAGTAGCCATGGATAAGGCGTCATCCATGGAGATGTCATCGTCGTTTTCCTCATGCGTATCTCGCCTTTCTTTTCTCTTCCCTGATGATTCCATATATTTTGAGAAGTCCGGGTTGTTGACCACGGAACGCATTTGCGACTTTATATAACTATCGGACAAGGTCATGTTATATCCGAAAGCTGCGATATAAGCGTCGTTGTCCTTCCATCCTGATAGCATGAGGTCGGCGAAGATCTTTTCCTCTATTGATATCTTCGCTTTTTTAATCTCTGTTTTTATGCCTCTTGAATAATCCATAGATTCATTATTTTATGATTATACGAATACGAAATAGCACCGGCAGTTTATATGCCATTGATATTTATAGTCTTGTATTGGGTGAAAACCTACCATGTCATCGCATATCGCACATGGGTATGAGCTACCCCGGAATGAGTAAAATCCCATAGCCCCGCTCCTCAATGCTTGCTCTCCATACCACCACATCCATGCTAGCCCTATGTCGTTTCTGGATAGTGTGGTAATTAAATTATATGCCGAATTGCTTTTGCCAACTCCGTAGCTCATGCCCTTTGTCTCTATACGAGTAGCGGACAAGCCCTTTCCGAATGAATCTTTGATATCCGGGTTGTTGTAAGGCGCTGAAAGACTTCTCTGGATGGCGGATAATGTATCTTCGCCGGTTTTACCTAAGAATATACCGGCAGCTATCGCCGCCTCTAGTTCGAATTTATACCTATTGGCGTATTCATTTACCCTTTGCTTGAAAGTCTTGCCATATCTTTCAGCGTTCAAGAACGTTAGAATGGCGCCTTTATCTTCTTCCCGGTCATATACGGACAATATTTCCGTTGCGTAGATAATATTATCCTTTAATTCACGGATAATCTCATCTACCTCTTCCTTTAAGGACTCATTAGAACTGAACCGGAACAATCTAGGGGAGATATTGTATTTTTGGGATACGGCGATTATCTTGCGTGCCGCCTCTATCATGTATTCCTCAATATTATTCTTAACGCTGATTTCCGCTTCAATTCTTGTTTGAAGGAATCGCTTAGCTTCCTGTATTTGATCCCCTGTTGGCATTCGCTAATTCTATTTGACTTAGTAAATCGTTTTGTTGCTCCTCTTTAGCCTCCCTTACAATCCTTTCCCATTCGCCTGTGACGGAATACATGGGTATACGTTCGGACGCTGTTTGTCTTGATATGAATCCGTTTTGTACGGCGGAGGCCAGATCAGCGACCATGGCGGATTCATTCACGTGGATATATGGCTTGATCCACCAGTTTATAGGCAGGTTGATAAAATCTATGGATTTCTCCTTTTCAACCCCGAATCCATACGTGAATATTTTTACCATGTCATCAAGGAATGGCTGATATTCCGCAGAGTCAATCATCGCTTTCTCATAAGCCGGGGAATATAGTATCTTCAACGCCGCCGCCGGAAGGTCGCCGGACTTTAACTCCGGTGGGATTACGGCGAATGATTGCTCATATATCATTTTATATAATGTATCGAGCTGCTTGACGAATGACTCGGATGCGTCCGGTTGCGACAAGAACGATGCCTTGTCTTCCGGGCCTCCGGTGATTATCTTTACGGATCCGTTCAAGTCGTGTTGCATGGCCATGGATTCTGATCCTTCGCCTTGCAAGTACATGATGGGAAACCCGAACGCTTGATTGTTCTGGGCCATCTGGGAAAACGACATCTCATAACCGTCGCATGCGTCTTGTGAGGGGCTCCAGCATGCCCCGTCCTCATCCCGTCGATAAGCGACTGGAAGGAAAGGAAAACCATGAATGGATTTATCCACCAACTCATATCCATCGATCCCAAATATCCCCAATATTCTATTTATAGCCCCTTTAGCTCCTTTATTGGCCCGTTTATAGCGATACAGTGCCGTGTTGTCCAATACTTCCAACCACTCGATAATACGATTCCCTAGATCGTCATAATCGTAGTATGAACGAGCGAAAAGATTCATCTTGTTCGTTATAGGATCATAATGTGGATAAAGGGTATCCCCGTTCTGGTACGATAAGGTTTTGTATCCGAACTTACCGTCCCTCAAATATCCGACTATGGCGGCGTCCCCTGTTATTTTTGTTGATTTTACGGCCTCGAAGAAAGCTATCTCCATGTTTTTCTTCAACCATCCCTCTTTAAATAAAAGGAAATCCTTTATATCTTTCTCTGAAGGCTTGTCTTTGGTTAATTCGAATTGTATGTCATTGCCGCACAAATGGACTGTTTGTTTCACCGTTATTATTTGCTGGAAGGCGAAAGAGTAACGAGGTACAAGCTCTTTATATATACGTCTGCTGGTCTTGCCCGTGGGTTCTCCATTCTCGTCAAGGACGGGCTCTTCCTCCATCCTGTAAATATCCGGATAAACCTCGTGGTCATTGATGACGTGACCGGACGGATAGTATTCCCTCATGAAATCTGATTGGGTTACCATCGTGTAATAACAAGGGTCGTTCTGAGAGAGCGGCTCATTGTCCGCCATGAATGTCCCATGCCTCATGTAACCTTCGGGCCTAATCCTTTTCCAAGGTCTTTTCGTCTTGATCTCTCTTTTATCCATATTTATAAGGGTTTATAGGATACGTATCTAAGCATCCCTTTAGGTTTGAAAATCTTTTTTTTGTTGATCTCGAAATACATGCGGTAGATAAGCGACTCGAAAAAGTCGGGAGAATAACCTACCGCCTTTATCATCCCGTCTTTGTTTATAAGCTCGAACCCGCCGATATTGGAGTTGTCCTTGTGCCGTATACACTTGCGTTCTTTCATCAGGATATCCTTTAGCGGCACTTTTTGATACTTCCCCTTTTTGCCGGAGAACTTTAAATCAAGCAATCTAGGCTCAATGGATATCTTGCCGTCCTGTATATAGTGCGCCAGCATCTCGGCGCATTGCGACTTCACGTTTTTATATGATTTCTCGAACTGTCTCTCCGGTTTTTGTGTCCCCGTAAATTTGACGGCTCTTTTCACGTGCCCTGATATAGCTTGCCCTACCCCCCAGTAATCATATATGACGTTCTCCTCCCGAACGCCCCATTCATCTAGCTTCGCCTTGAACAAGGTTTCCGTACTGGCGGAGTTTTCTCGCATGACAAACACGTCTTTGATATGCAAGTCTATCCATAACCACATAACGCAAAAATCCCCACCTTCAAAAGCGATATCCGCTGATACGTAACGGATACCTTTCTCTATTTGGGCCGGAGCGCTATAAAATAGATCCATGTCCGACATCTTTATAAGATCATCCCCTGTGGCCTTGAAATTCCAGTTACCTTCTAGATCCCTCGCTCTTTGTTCCTCGTTTTGCTGTGACAGATTGGCCGCGTAATTAGGGTCAGAGGCTATTAGTTTTATATTCTCCTCAAGCCTTCCCTGTATAAATGTCACGGATTTGACATACATTGTCACTTTATTGAAACCTAATTCCTCATAAGCGTCTTTCCATAAGGGATCAATAATGTGCTTACATTGGTTATAGACCTCCTCCGGAGTGTCACCCCAATATATGGAATCAGGGGAATCTCCTTCCATGAAGCAATACCTCATGATACCGTCACGCTCATCGATAGGCAGTCCGTCTTCCCCGATCCACCAGTCTATGAACTTTCTTACCCAGCTATCTGGATCAGGGTTACATGTCCCGTAAAACCTGTTTCTTATCCCGTAAGCGTTACGATTGCATGTTATCAGGTATTTGAATTTCTCATATGAGCAGTGTGTTATCTCATCAATACCTATGAATGAATATTGTTTTCCCTGAAATCTCTTCTTGAAGTCGTCGTACGAGTCTGCTAGATATGAGAATTTCAATTTGCCGCCATTCTTGAAATACCACGTCATGTCGCTGATGGACTTATTATATTGCCCCATCTGCCCATATAATATATATGATGTATTGATCAAGTCAAGTAGGTCATCCTTCTCGTTTCTGAGCAAAATGGAATTGTAATATGGGTTGTAGATATCTTTTAATGATTCCATTAGCAAGGAGAAGCTTTTTGATCCACCACGCGACCCTCCAAAGATGGTAATATCGGAAGCTAGGAACTTTTCTTGGCAGCCTCTTTGAGCGATTATTTTTAGAGGATTCGCTTTCTTCCTATCAGACACACGAAGCGCTTCAATATACTCATAAGAATATACATGATCGCCAGAATCCGTTTTTATATCTTTCTCTAGTATCTCCATCACGAATAAAAAAGGCCGACAGGACATTATTTGAATGTCTTATCGGCCCTCTAGGAACTCTATTGCTTGTATACCGCAAATATATAAATAAAATCTATTTATATTGTTGTTTATATAGATAATATCTATTATATTTGCGCAATAACATAAATGTGTATGCTTAAAATATCGACAAGGATAGATGACACGGAACCGGAAAGGCAGACCATGATGGTAGAATGCCCGTATTGTGGAAGAAAGATGGTAGACGTGCAATACGCATCCGGAGTGACGCTGTTGAGAATCAAATGTACACGATGCAAGCATTATGTGAGAATAAATATGACAGAATAAGGGAGTATTAGTATTTAGGTACTTCTTTCATTAAATAAAGAGCTTCATAGAGAGCCGATTGTAGCGATTAATCTCGTTACGGTCGGCTCTTTTTTGTTTATAAACAATTGAGAAATGGAAAAAGAGACCCTTTTGACAGGATTAAAAAAAATGCTCGGAGAACCCGGAGCAAATGGATACTTCGGAGACACCGGAGTGACAGCTAGGACGCTCGACGCTTACGTTGATGCCCTTTTGCCGACAATCTCGTCTGATGACACTGTGAACGACTTGTTTTATCAGTCTCATGCGAATGTAGTCAAGGCGATGGGTGGACAAATGCGCCACGAGCAAGCTGAATTCGTGAAGAACTACAAGCCCCAAGGCGGTGGAAATGGATCTGATGCCGCCTCTCAAAACCAGCCCCCCACAAACAGCGGTGGTGATGATTTGTTGAAACGGCTTGAGGCTATCGAGAAGGAACGTGAGCTTGAAAGGAAGACCTCCATTGAAAAGAGCTTGCGTGAGAGAGTTATTAATAAAGCTAGCGGGTTGAATGTGTCAAACAAGGCGTTATGGGAAGATGTGGCTAACCTCGTCCCTATTACTGAGGACATGGATGAATCCAAACTGGAGGAAGAGACAAAACGCTTGTACGAGTCAAAACTTAAGGCTTACAGCGGAGATGGGGCTACACCGTACAGAGGCGCAGGAGGAAGCGGAAGCTCGGAAAATACGTCAAAGGCTTTGGATGATTTCTTCGCCAAGAAAGCGCAAGAAGGCAAATTCCCCTCAAATTCTAAAAACAATTAAAAATGGGAACATTAGGAAACACTTTTGGCAGAGGGCAAAAAGAATATGGTTCCGGGAAAAATATCTGGCATGAGGTGAGAGGGGCCTTTCCTGTCGGGGGAAGCATCACCAATATTTCGGATTTTAAGGGTAAAGTTATCCCCGCCGGATCCATGTGTGTGCTTGATCAATCGGCTCACACGATTAAAATAGTAAAAGCGTCCGAGATAAAGACGGCCTCGCAATCTGAGGCTTCAGTAGATCCTAAAACGATCAAAGGACTTTTGTATCACGATGTATACGTGGAGAATGATACTACATACGCCACGGGCAATGTCGTGTTCTCGGGGGAGATTTACGCCGATCGTCTAGCGGAGGAGGTCCCGGATGAGGTATGGGCCGTTCTTCCTATGATCGTACCTATTCATGAATCATAAAAGGAGGTGAGAGATGAGAAACATGGTATCTAATTATTACGATCTAATGACATTCGGGTTGGGAGGGGCTACTTTCCAGCAATTTGTCGATCGTTTCTTGGAGAAATATAATTCTCCTCAGACTGACGGATTCGCTTGGGATCCGGAAATCCAGCTGGATTATACATACGAGCAGTTGCTAGCGTCACTTAATATCGCCACGCTCCCTGTTTATGTGGACGAGGCATCCGAGGGTTTGGACAAGTCATTCGGTGAGTTCAAGATAGGTTCCAACAAGATCCCTACACAGAAACATCGTTATCCTATCAGCGCGAAAATGATGCGCGAGAGAATGTTGATGGTTCAGCGTTTCGGAGACGCGGCTTTAAACTCAAGCACTCAGGAAGCGTTGATGGATATGTTGTTCACGAGTACGGACAACTTGCTTATGGGGAACAGGAACGCTTTGACCCATCAGCGTATGCGTGTCGTGTCCACGGGACAGTTCACGATCGGGGTCGATAATAACCCTCGTGGTATTACCGGTTTGACATTCGATTTTGGTGTCCCAGCAGCGAACAAGGAGACTTTATCCGGCGAGAACAGGTGGTGGAAAACAAGTACGCATACAACGGCGAACGAGGGAAGCGCTTCCGATCCCCTGTTGTTCTTGAAAAACAAAGTGAAATATATGCGTAAAAAAGGCTTTCCTGTAGGTCATTTTGAAATCGCCTCGGACTTGTTGGACGACTTGTTGACTCATAGCAAGGTGTTGAGCAGGATCGGGTTAGCCCTCTATCCTAGCGCCGCTGGTGCTAGTGATCCTGACGCGGTGGCATCGCAGTATGCTCAAAATATGACGGATGAAGGCAAACTGGACGCTATCAGACGCATTATTGGCGCATCTCTTATTCCTCGTGACAGCATTGCCGCCGTGGACAAGTTCGACAGTGACACGAAAGCCTTGAAAACGGAGACTATCGAGAACTTCAACCCATTGAATGTCTCTTTCGTGCCGGATGGTCAGGTAGGTACGATCAAGAGCGTTCAGCCAATGGTGTTCACTGACGATCCTACCCAGAGAATCGCTTGGTTTGACGATGGCAGGACGTTGTTGACACAGCGTTTTGAGTCAAAGACGAAGTCTATGTACGTGGAAAGCGAGATGGCCGTCTTGTGTGTCCCGAACATGCCTCAGTATATGTGCGTTTATACGGTAACAGCTTAGAGGTATGACTTGTTATTCTCTAAATACCGAGCGAACGGCCGAACAGTATGTTCGTGGTGTGGTTAATATGGAATTAGGTGATGAGATAATCGCCAATATTCTTTTAGACCGTCATGTATCACCGGATTATCTGGCCTCAGATTTAGATCTGAGAACCAAGATGCTGTTGAGGGCGGATGTCTATATGGCTTGTTCCGTCATGCCTAGCGTCGCCGTCAGCGTAGATGACGCAGATGGTAACTGGAGGCATAAAGAAGGGGGTGGTCAGATATCCGAGACGGACAAGAGAAGATGGTCCGCTATCGCTAATAACATATACGCTCGGTATGGGGAGATCAGCCATGCTTCAAGCGGGCCTCGTGTGCGTGCCAGAGGCATGAGAATATGGAGGAGCTACTATGAGGGGCAATAATCCAAGATATCCGCATACTTGCGTGATTTACCGGATAAAAGGGGCGACCCAGTTCTCGGAGGGGGAGAAGGTATCTTTATATGAGGGTGAATGCCGGAAAGAGAGCAACACCTCGATACGCAATTTCTATTCCGATAATGTCCCTAAAACGGATTATCGGGTCTCGATGCCCGGATTCGTTGAAGGGATATTGCCCGGGGACATGATCGACGTGAGGGATCGGGTAAGTTTGTGGACGGGCACTCTTATAACAGACGTGAACATTTCCAATTTCGGGACGGAAGTATTTTTCAACATCTCTAAGAATTAAGGATATGGATAACAGCAAGGTTTTAAACGAGGGCTTGAAGAAAGCGAAACGGATTATTAATGATTATTTGTATTCCGCTATTGAGCGTTCGTGTTCCAAGCTGATAGATCATGCCTTGAAAGAAAGAGAATATGATGGCTTTACAGGTAATACTCAAACTTCATATGCTTGTGGTATTTACTATAATGGCGGATTGATTGGGATGGTGATTTCCGGTAATACGATGCGTAAACCTGTACGTATTAAAATTCGAAAAGGAGAACGTGTTTATTTGAGTAATCCATATGAAGGAAAAGCTCGAATTGTCGTGGGGAAAGTGGATGTAAGTGGAGAATTCGGTGCTGATTCAGCGGCTGATTTTCTATCTTCTTACAGACCGTTTATAACTAAAGGTTTTTCTATAGTTATGACTACCGGCACGGAATACTCCGAATATCTAGAAAACGTGAGGAACTTGAATGTGCTGACAGACACATCCAAATCTGGGAAGGACATTTTGTTGAAAGAATTAAAGCCCATGTCCACATGAAAGTTAGCCGTTTCTACATATCTCAAATTTTGGAGGAAGTTTGCTCCTTGTTATCCGATGTCAGTAAGAACGTATCCGCTGGCAATCGTAAGTCTGCGAGTCAAAAGCAGATGCAGGACTTTATCGTTGTCTCTCTTCCTGTTAACGTCCCTGATAGCAATGTCATGCAAGATACGACTATCCGCTTTGACTTGGCCGCTAGGAACATACAAAACGGATTGGAGAACACATCCAAATTGCAAAAAATGCTCGACTCTGTTATATCATATTTCCCGATAAAATCAGGAAGCGGCAGGTTCTCTGTTACCGATCCTGTTGTCGTACTAAAAGGAGATGACGGGCTTGGATTCTCTCATTGGCTTATTAACGCTGAGTTGCGGATAAATCAAACTGATTCATATAAGTATTAACAATAAAAGATAAAAGACATGGCAAAAATAACTGTTACCAATCAATTGAGTGCGCTAAGGGCCGTCTTTAACAAGATGGACGAGGTGTATTATAGCAAGAATCCTTTGACCGTGGCAAAATTAGCCTCGGCCATTACTGTAGATATGGAACTTCCCGTATTGTCCGATGGCGTGACATTTAATACGGGAGAACCGGAGACCACGGAAATCAAGTTGACTACCGGGGCTAACTGGGTGACACGAACGGAAAAGGGCGATTCGGATATATCCCTTCAGGTGGCCAGCTTAAAAGGGGTTATCAACGACCTGTTCATGGATAAAAAAGAGAATATCGTATCTACCAGTAATTTGGCGGAGGATGAGAATTATTCCGGTGCAGCGTATAGCATGGCTCCCAAGAAGATTTCCGGCGCTCTTATCATGATGAGTGACAACAAGGATGTCATCGTGATCCTTCCGAGCATTGAGATGTATGGAAGCCTTGTCGTTGCGGATGGTGACAACCCTGCTTATTTCAATGTAACCGTAACCCCATTGGAGAACGAGGATGGTTCCGACATTTTCATTTTGGAGAAAGCGGTAGCTTAAAAATTAATGGGCTGTCTTAAACTCAAGACAGCCCTTATTCATAATCCTATTTTTTATGGCAGGGAAACTAATAGAGCCTTCAAGAAAGGATGAGCGGGCGATGCAAGAGGTCAGGACGGCCTCCAAGAGCACGATACGATGGGGAAGGATAAACTTCAAGATTGGATGGATGCGCCCTTATACGTTGGAGAAGATCACCGACGTGGCCTTGAACTGTAAAAACGACAATGAGGTTCCGGCCAAGACGGCGGCCTTGATCCTTTTGAATGGTTTAATGTCAATTGTATTGTTTTATCGTATACTATGGAGAGTTCTCTATCATTATGTACCATCGGAGGTTCTAGTGGCCATCATTACGGAAGGTAAAAAAAAAGAAGCGTCGCTCATACAGGACTATTGGATGTGTATCATATTAGCGACCGCGATGAGAGACTCGAAGATGAATATGAAGAAGGAGGAGGCCGATCGTATCCTTCTCGAACAACGTACGGAGAAGCATGGACAATAGGTGAGAAGCACCCTAATTTAATGGCTTCGAAGTCTTTCTTTTTCGGGCTTTTGACCATTCCTATGTATGAGTACAGATGCGTCCTTTCTTGCGCTCAGATAGAGCTTCTTACTATAGACAAGCCTGTAATAAATTACGGGATGGACAAAGATGGGAAAAGAGATAAGAGAGGTCATGACTCTAAGCGCCCAAGCAAGCAACAAGTAATCAAGAAAACAAAAGAATGGGAAGATAAATATAAGGATGGATCAAAGCCTGTAATCGATCTTTCCCGGTTTATAATAAAAAAGTAGAGGCATTATGGGAAGTCTTGGTAAACTATGGTTCGAATTAGGATTAAAAGAACTGAAAGATAAAGATATAAAAGCTGTAGAGAAACGTTTGAAAGACTTGGATATTCAAGTAGGTTTAAATGGCCAATCTTTGAAATCCTCTATAGAGAACGCTTTAAGAGGACAACAGTTTAAGATTGATGTTGTCGTGGATAAGGCTAATACCACTAAACTTATTCAAGACGCTATTGCCAAGGCCGGGATAAATACGAATGTCTCCGCAAGTGATGTCCGTGCTAAACGGATCGAGGAGATAAACAAGCGCATCCAGAACTCATATGATGAAAGCCGGGAAAAGATCAAAAAACTACAAGAGCAAGTCAGGAAGCTGCGGGGGGAGTATAGTAATACGTCCTCTTCCGCAAGTAAGTATGCGGGATCCCTTGGAGGAATAACCAAGAATATGCGTACGCAATTCAACCTTGCGACTCAACTCTGCAATCAGGTGGCGAATATATATTCCGTATATGCGGCAGAAAGATTCTTGACTCAAATAATCGAGATAGGCGGAGAGTTCCAGAAGCAGCGTGTGGCGTTACAGACTATGTTTAAGGACGCTACCAAGGCGGACGTACTGTTTGGCCAGATCAAGGAGCTTGCGGTCGTTTCCCCTTTTGAGTTCAAGGAACTCGCCGGATATACGAAACAGCTTGCCGCCTTTAATATCCCTTATGAGGAGATGTATGATACGACAAAACGCTTAGCGGATATCTCCGCAGGCGTAGGCGTGGATATGGGGCGTATAATCTTGGCTTATGGACAGGTGCGATCCGCTGAGTTCTTGAAAGGGACAGAGTTGCGTCAGTTCACGGAGGCCGGTATTCCGTTGTTGGAGCAACTAAGAAAAAAGTTTGAGGAGCTGGGCGAAACCGGAATAACAGTAGGAGATGTCTTTGATAAAATATCCAGAAGAGAGGTCTCTTTCCAGATGGTTAAGGATGTCCTTTGGGACTTGACGAATGAAGGCGGTCAATTCTATAACATGCAAGGCGCTCTAGCCGATACTCTCGCCGGTAAATTAGCGAACCTACGTGACGCTTACGATGTGATGCTCGCAGATATAGCACAGAGTAACAATAGCACGCTAAGTAAAGGGCTTGACCTGATAACCGATACGATGAGTAATTGGGAGGAGTTATCTAAATATATATTGAGTGCGGTTTCCGCTTATGGAAGTTATAAGGCCGCAATCTTATTGCTTACCGCGGCTTCAAAAGCATGGCTTGCATTAGAACAATTACAGACAATAACCAATTTGACAAGAGCCATGCGGGGATTATCGCAAGCAACGAAGGCGCAATCCGTTGCGATGGGAGTCCTTAATGCTATCACAAAATCAAATCCTTTTGTAATCATTGCAACTGCTATTGCCGGATTGACCGGTGCATTCTTTTTATTTTCGGATAAAGCTAAGGGCACGCAAGAAATAATAACGGACCTAAATGAATCGCTTGGTAAGCTCCAAACCAATTTCGAGGAAAATAAGGGTATGGAAAAGCTAATAGATGAATACGAGTTATTATCTAACAAGCAGAATAAGACAACCGAGGAATCAAAGAGATTGGAAACCATAACAACCTCTCTTAAATCTCATTTTAAGGGTGCTTCCATGGAGGTGAACGCTTATAGTGGATCATTACAGTTGTCCGTTCAGAAAATGCGAGAATTGAATGCCGAACAAAAAAGAAACTATGAAATATCTGCGCAACAGAGCCTAAAAGAAGCTAATGATAGAAAGAGGGAGCTTGAAGATAAGATCAAATATTTAAATTCTCAGATAAAATCAGGAAGCGGTCGTATCCATATTGGAGAAGCTACCAATTTGGAAGATTGGTTTAGCTTTGGATTTATAACAGATAAAGATATCGCTGATATGGCCGATAATGTCATAAAGTACGAAGATGAATTAAAAAGATTAGAGGAGTCTTCTAAAAATACGAAAGAATTCCTTGATAATTTAGGCAAAAGTGACAAGAGTGTCAATGGATTGAAAGAGGAATTAAAAGGATGGAGAAAGTCCGTATCGGATTTCGTGTCCGGGAATAATAGCTTGAAGCACCTAGTGCCAAAAGAGGATGATGATTACGCCGCATGGCTAAAGAAACTAAAGGATGAGTTGAGCGACGCAAAAGACGAACTGGCCCGGAAAGAGGGGACAAAAGGACTTTTCTCTGAGGATGATATAAAGGCGGACAAGAGGCGTATCCAAGAGCTTCAATCGGTCGTTGACAAGTTCAATATATCCGTGAGTGGCAAGAAAAAAGGCAAAGATCCTATAGCCGAGAAATTTCAGGAGCAAGTTCGTCTGATAAAAGAAGCGATGGACACATATAATAAATACGTTTCATTGCTTGGAAAGGAGGGCGCCACGAAGGCGGTAAACGAAGACACCCGTTTCGCCGGCTTGAATTTTGATCCCTATAAATTCAAGGAGTCTCTGAAGAATGTCCAGTCTGAGTTGCAAAAGGTAATGGGAGATAACAAGGATCGGATCAAGGTCAACAAGGAGATTGAGAAGATGTACACGGATATCGATCTGGATAGCATCAAACGTAGCTCCTCGGAAGCGATGGAGGTTATTCGCAGACAAGTCGAGGAGAGTACGAGAAAATGGAATCTGTACAAACAGATATTTGATATCACCGGGGATAAACAGGCGTCGTTAAAGGTAGCTTTTGGCACGGACGCATCATCGATGGATGGTATAAACTCCCAAGCGGATCATTTAAGGGAAGTCCTATTAGAGAAAACAGGAAAGACATATGAGGAGCTAAGCGATTTATCAGAAAGCAAGCTGAAGGAAATGTTAGGTGACACTAGCGGTATAGCGAAGGAAATCGTTGATAAGATAAGGGAAGCCACGAGGAGCGGCTCGGAGGCGGTTATCCAAGATGCCTTGACCATGGTGCAGAAATACGCTGACGCTAACGAGAAGATAAAGGCGCTCGAGAATAAGAGAGAGGACATGTTATCCAATCTCAGGAATACCGATTATTATAAGTCCCTGTCAGAGGAGGGACAAAAGACTTTGGACGCAGGGGTCATTAAAGAATATGCCCAGCAGATTCAATCTTTACGGGAAGAGTCTATCAAGTTATCTCCCATATGGCAGAAGCTGTTCGGGGATACCGCCGCTCTTGGTTATTCCAATATGAGAAAAGTCGTATCTGAGGCTAAAAAGATGATGGATACGGTGGAAGAAATCAAGAATCCTAAAACCGGGGAATCCCAATATGTCCTATCCTATAAGGATGAGAATGATGACATAAAGAAGACTACCGTTTCCTTGGAGACGTATTTGAGATTAGTGAAGCAAGTCTCTCAGGAAGAAAGAAAGCTGAATAAACAAAATCCCTTTCAAGGAATCAAGGACAGTCTTGATGAATATAATAAGGCCCTAAAGGAAGGAAATGAGGAAGAGAAGAAAGAGGCTTTGTCCTCTTTAGGGCAGTACGCCAATGATGCGGCTCAAATGATCAAGGAGGTCACTGACGCTTGGTCTGGTATGTTTGACTCTTTAGGGAACGAGGGAGTATCCGACACCTTATCTTTTGCTGGAGACATGTTAGGTGAGCTTGGAAGTCTAACTCAAGGATTGACCAGTGGAAACCCGATACAAATGGCTGCGTCCGCTCTTTCCTTTATCCCGAATATTGTAGGCAAGATAGCGCAATTCCATGACAGGAGGCTGGATAGGGCGATTAAAAGATCCCAGTTGGAGGTGCAAAAGCTACAAAACGCCTATACAAATTTGCAAAAGGAAATTGAAAGGCAGTTGGGAGAGGCTTCAGAGAAACAAACGGATGAAATGGTTCGAAACCTTCAACGCCAGAGGGAAGAGATTGAGAGGCAGATGCTAGCCGAGGAGGATAAGAAAAAAACGGATCAATCAAAAATAGAGGATTATAAACAGCAGATAGCTGAGCTTGACGATCAACTGAGATATTTCTATGAGGATTTAGCGAAAGACTTGTACGATATAGACCTGAAAGACTGGGCCGGTAGCATCGCTGATTCTCTGGTTGACGCATTCGCCTCTGGGGAGGATGCGGCGGAAGCCTTTGACAAGACCGTAGCTGATATAATGAAGAATGTTTTGAAAAATATACTTCAAACCCAATACATAGAGACCGCCATGAGTTCCCTGAGAGAGTATTTGTTTGGTAAGGATGGGAAAGGCGGGATTTTGGGCGACGGGACAATGTCTGGAAGCGATATGTCAGGCCTTGTCACGGAATTATCCGGGTTGAGAGATGTCATAGGGCAAAGCCAGAAGGTTTGGGAGTATTTGAATGAGGCGGCAGAGAAGGCAGGGATAACCCTTACCGATACGACTGGTGACAGTGATAAGAAAGGTCTTTCGGCAAGCATCAAAGGAGTGACAGAGGACACGGCAAACTTATTAGGTAGTTATCTGAACGCTATCCGTCATGACGTGAGCGTAAAGCGTAACTTGTTGGAGAATATTGCGGGGAACCTGTTACCTACGATGAGCATTACGGCGCAAGCGCAGCTACAACAGCTTAACGCTATCGCTGCGAACACAAAGGCGAGCGCTGATGCGGCGATTGAGATACAGAAGAGCTCAACCGTAATACAAAACGCTTTATCAAGCGTGATCGTACAAGGAAAGGGCGGGAAAGCTGTAAGAATTCAATAATATATAATCATGGATACAAACAAATTATTTAGCGAACTTGCCGATTTAGGGGTTTGTTCCAGCGGCAGGAGATTGTGGGGAAGAAGCAATAAGGATGTTGATATGATCATCAAGGTCTGGAAACGATGGCCGGAGTATTTCATGGAACACTCCACTCCGGCGTTGGAGATCGTAAGACGTTATTTCGCCTCCGAGCAGGATTTGAAAAAACTGGAAGACAACCGGATTTTTTTAGATCGTCAGATCAATGCCGAACTAGGATCGGAAGACTCCGTATTTGTCATTGGAGATTCTTCCGGGGTGATTAAGATAAAGGATTGGGCTACGGTTAAATTATACTGTTTCAATAACACTAGCATTAATATGGAATGCGGGTTACATTCTTACGTGAACGTGGAATGCTATGACCAATCTAGATTATCTGTCTTGTCCAACAATGGCACGTGTACGGTTTACGCCTATGACGATAGCTTTATTGATACCCCATGTGAACTGGTGAGGGTAATTCGCAAAGTTATGATTCGTGGGCCGGTATTTAATGGAGAGGAGATATATTGAAGTCTTTGGATTATTTTTATTATAGATAAAATCTATATTATATTGGATTGATATAGATTTTATCTATTTATCTTGGTATATTCTAAGTGGTAAGTACATTCTTCTTGTAGAATTACATGTATCATTGTTGGTTTGGTTGATAAATCCATTTTTCACATAGAATTTATTTGTTCTAGGGGTATTAATGGAATCAACAGTTATAAATTGACATCCGCTTATTTTGTAGTCAACGAATGTATTAGTCACAAAGTTAATGACAAATGTTCCAATTCCCTCGCTCTGCAATTCCTTCCTTACGGCTAAATGTCCAATATTTACGGCGGGAAAAGCGGATTGATTCTTGAATGTACCTATATATTCTTCACTGATACTCATCGAAGACTCTGATATGAAATCCTCTTTATCCTCTTCTGAGGATAGTATTACGGCGTCATGAGCCAGTGTGAACAAAGAAATGATCAATCCGTTTTTATCTTTAACACAGTATGCTGTAACATACTTATACTTCATGCAAATGAATACCTCCTCATGAAAGAATTTATCTAATTCGTTGTTACCACATGAAAATTCAGAAAGATCATCTTTCTCAGAGAGAAAATGAACCGAATAATTAATATCCGAGGATAGGGTTTTTACCTCCATTGTTCTGTCTTACAATGTCATCTACTCTTTTCATCTCGATTTTACGGAGTCTGATATTTTCTTTTTCTTCATCCGTAAAATCCCCTGTTACGCATTTTCGCATAACATCTCTAAAGCGTCTAACATCATCGACGCTAATTATTGGATTAGGAATTGTACGAATCATATTCTTATGAATTTAAGTTGATCAATAAGATTGCGCAACAAAGTTACGTTACTTTGTATCAGAAACCATGTTAGTTAGATTGTTATTTAATATTGTTTAAATCAAATTAGAATAAATAAGGTATAAAAAACGATGTATATAGATGTTATTTATATGTGTGTATAATATTATAGATTTTATCTATATAATGTAGGCATCTGCTCTTGAACCATCACCGACAAAGCGGCTGGATTTGATTCTGTCGCTTTTTATCGTTTTGTAACTAGGGATTACCTGTAAGGGGATAAAAAAGCCCGGATGACCGGGCTTGTATTGGATAGATGGACAAATTGTCTAATTAAAATCAAAATCGTTAAAGTCGGTTGAAATTTTAGATTCATTATATTCCCTATTTTCAAACTGAACCGAGGAGTTTAAATATTCCATAGTTATTATATCATAAGGGACATTATTTAAGAAATAAAATAGTCCAGCATTTGACGCATTATAATCTTCTTCTGTGACATAAGCTTTTCGAAATGCCCATTCGGATATACTATGTATATTACTTTCATCCCCTTGTATTACAAAATATACAATAGGCTCATTTTCTTCTTTTATGTTTACAATTTTTATTTTAGTTCCGAATTTGCGTTGTATAAAACACATTCCTTTTTCTATAATTTCATTATAAGAATCAAAAGAAATTCTACTTTCTTCAATGGATGTTGCTAAAATATTTCTATATAAATAAAGTTTGTCTTTAGCTCTTGTTAAAGCAACATATAAACATCTTCTTTCTTCCTCAATAGCATCTATACCATTCAAGATGGCTCTTGGGGTTGGATATGAATAAGGAGACACGTTCACTATGTAGCAATTTGCTGCTTCTAATCCTTTTGCTGAATGTATTGTTGATAATGTCACAAAATCTTCTTCTTTTCCTCCACCCTTATTGTATGTTCCTAATTTAGGATCAAGAATGTATTCCGCTATAAATTCGCCAATACTTCCACTATCTTGCGCTATTTCTTTTAGTAGTTTAAAGTCTTTTTTCCTGCTATTCCACTCGTTATCTTTGTATAATTCTTTTAATCGTGGTGACATAATATCTAATGTTACTTTTATGGCCTTTGAAGGATTTGATTGTAATCCGTCTATACTTTCTAATGTTTTGTGTATTTCAAGTTGTAAATTTAAACCTTTTAATCTTGACACGCAGTTATTCAAGGTTTGGCATCCATATAAATGCTGTATAATCTTTGCTGTAGTAGCATCTCCTATGCCAGCCCATAAATGTAAATATCTTACCCAAGCCAATTCGTCATGGAAGTTTGCTGCAATTCTAAGAGCTGACATAACATCCCTAACATGTTTTGATTGCATTAATTGTGTTCCTCCAAATATTTTATAAGGTATTTTCTTAGATAAACAACAAGCTTCAATTTTTTTTAATCCAGAGTTAGATCTAGATAAAACCAAATGATCTTTATATTCATATCCTCTTTCGTTTATTGATATAAGTATATCATCTGTTATATGGTTTGCTTCATCCCAATCGTTGTTTACATGTATCATTTTAGGTTTATCTCCATGCCCTTTAAAAGATTTTAACTCTTTGTCGTATTTTAGAGGAGATTCGGATAAAACCCAGTTAGATATGTCTAATATTTCCTGAGTTGATCTATAATTTAATGATAATTTTAAAGATTGTGAATCTGGTACTATTTTAGTAAAACTGTGCATGGTCTTAAAATCTGCACCTCGAAAACCATATATTGATTGAGCGTCATCTCCTACACAAAAAAGATGGCAGTAATCATAAAATGAAGACAGCAATTCATATTGCAGAGGGTTTGTATCTTGCATTTCATCCACAAGTATATGCTCGTATCTTGATGCTATAAATTGAGCTATATTAGGATTCTTTTTTAATCCTACAGCAACAATTTTTAATATGTCATCATAGTCTATATAATTATGTTCTTGTTTATATGTAATATATTTTTTGATAATATCCTCATATATAGGTTTGTTTTTTTCTATTTGATCTTTCAGTAAGTTTATATTTCCATTATCATAAGCTTTTACTCTTATGGATTCACTCAGAGAACATTTTGCGTTTAAAGAATATGAATATATGTTTACTATAAGAGCGGGAGAGATTTTATTGTCATCTTTATCTTTAAATTTTTTTCCACATAACAGCTTTATAGCACTCTCTCTATCTTCTTCATCTAAGCATGTGGAGTTTGAGCATTCAAAGATATTAGGATTGCTTTTTATGATTCCCATACACCAAGAATGAAAAGTCTGCCCGGTAATTCCTATGGATTTAGCGTTTAAAGATTTTATACGACTAACTATTTCATAGGCAGATTTTCTTGTGAAAGATAAAATCAATATTTTAGAAGGGGATACCCCCTTATTGACAAGATGCAAAGCTCTTGATATAATAGTTTTAGTTTTACCCGTTCCTGCTCCTGCAAGCACAAGTAAATGTTTCCCTTCGAAAGATACGGCGGCTTTTTGTTCCTCATTTAATTCATCCTCCTTATATTTTGTATCTTCTTCGTTTTCTAAAAGATCTATATTCTGATCTATCGTTTTTCTTTTTTTACGTTTAACAGTTGTATTATTGTTGTTTGTCTTTGCTACTTCTTTGTTCATGCTTACGTTTGTAGCCGATCTTATTGATTGATTAGCATCCAAATTATCTAAAACAACCACTTCTCCCTTTACCTCAATATATTTTTCTTTTGTATCAATAGGGTGCTCTGCTTTGTTTATGGGCTTTACTTTAGACGCAGTAAAGCTGTCAATGGGTATATACGATTTTGGATATGAGTCCTTTAATTCGATTTTATTCTCTATATGTTCTTTAGGAAGATTCTCTACGTATATCGGTTGGCTCTCTTTTTCTATCTGATTGATATTTTCCCCTTGCGCATCTGCCTTAATATTATGTCTCCTAAACGGCAGCTTAAAGTAGTCAAATATTCCCATGATGTTTAAAGTATTTAAATAGATTCTATTTATGCGTTTTTGAATTAAACAAATTTACAATAATATAAAGTAAGCAAAGGAATGTAGAGCGTGTTATATAACATATTGAGGTTTTTATATTTTTATTTGTCATTTGTATGCAGAAAACAAACTTTCGTGATTTTTATTTTGAGGTCATTCCACCTTTATCTTCAATGGATGCCCGCAATTAGGGCACTTATACCCACCATCAGTCTCTTTTTGTACTTCGGAGGGGGAGGCGAAAAGTTGCCATGTTTCAACACCCAGAACAGAAGCAAATCTTTTTATGGTCTCTAAAGTGGGGTTCTTCATTAATCCATTTAGATTTTGCTTTTTGATACCGAGTAAATCAGAGAAAGCCGTTTTAGTCAATCCTTTTTCTTTTAGTAATGCTTCAATATTATCCATATATCCGAATTTTAATGCTACAAAATTACACATACTTATATAAGTAATGTTACTTATATTACTAATTAATATTAAAGTAATGCTGTGTTATTGCTTTTGTCTTGCATGGTAATGTTATATACATTGCATTTGCATCGTCAAAATAAAACAACAGCACAATGGCAACACAGAAATACAACAAGAGTGAGATCATGAAAGACGCATGGAGGTTATTCAGACACTACCGCAAATTCTCTTGGTCTTTTGGCAAGTGTCTTTCTATAGCATGGAATAACGCCAAGATAGAGATAGAGAATAAGGAGGCCAAGGCTAAGAGATTGGCAGAGGAAGAAGCTAGACGCATCGAGTATCGCAAGCATGTTGTCTTATCTCATGTAGGTAAGGGTAGCTTGTATGGTAACAGGATTTATTCGGGTGATTGATAACTATACATTAATAATATAAGGAATATGGAAACGATAGAAGTATTGAAGAACGTACAAAGGATTGCGTTGGAGTGTATGATCGGAAAGAAACCGGTATATATAAATAGGCATAATGACGGAGACGGGCGGTTTATGCGTCACCGTACAGGACAGATCTCAAGAGGTGGTCTACATGGAGATATTCAATGACTGGATGCCGGATCACAAGGAATGGAATAAAAAGACCTATGATAGGTTCATGAACAAGATAAGAGCCATGTCTTGCGTGAGGGACTTCTTGATGGATATCGAGAAATCAAGACCAAAAGATTAATATATTGCATAGATATTATCTATATTGTTTTGTTGTGATATAAATATTATCTATATTTGCTTTCATAATAAACAAGAGCTTCGAAGAGAGCCTATGACATGATGGTTGATTCCATCCTGTTGTAGGTTCTCTTTTTTTGTTATGGGAACAGATAGAGATACACTGATATTTCAAAAGGCGAATGGATCGGAAACGAAGGATCTATACGCTGACTTTGGCGTCAAGACTACCAGCGTGCCATTATTCGTCCCTCTTGAGACAAAGGAGTTGCCTTCCCGTGACTGGAAGGATGAGGACGGAGAGGACGTTTATTTCCCGGACGTGGCTAAATTAAAAGCTTATGACATTGAGATATCCGTGGTTTATAAAGGTTCGCAAGGCTCTTTTATGGCCAAGCAAGAATCCCTGTTCAAATATATGACAACCAATGGCTCAGATCTAAACATATACTCTCCCTACTCATATACAGGATGCAAGGGGGCTTACTTTAAAGGGTTCAGCGATTTTGATTTTACGAGCGATGTAAGGTTAGGGGATGTCGCTGAGTTTAAGATGAAATTTAGGGTGACCAAACCGGAGGAGCAATTTATCATTAGGTAGTATGGGGTGGATTGTTTACGATAAGACAGGTGAAATAAAACGTTGTACGATCAAGGAACTAGAGTATAACGGATCGTTTATGGGCGAAAGGACAATATCCTGTTCGTTCGAATCCCCAGTCGTGATAAATTTCGCTATAGGCGACTATTTGACTTATAGGGGAGAGGTTTTCTATTTATATTATATCCCTTCCCAAACGAAGAGCGCTTCTTCTGGCAGTGCTCAAGACGCCTTTGAGTATGATTTGGTATTCAATACGGTAGATGTAGAGTTACAGAATTGTCAGTTATTGGATTATGTCCCGTATGGCAATGATTATCATTACCAGCCTAGTCCGTCTTTCTCATTTGTAGGTACCGTCAAGACCTTTGCCGAGAGGATACAGGCGAACATGAACCGTGATTATCCGGGATGGACTATCGATGTCTATGAGGGCGTTGAGACCGAGGAGGCAGAAATACAGATAGACAATACCTCTTGCTGGAATGCCCTCGTGATGATCAATAAGGAGTTTGGGCTAAATTTCCTCGTTACCAAGAGAAGGGTGAGGATCGGATACCCGGAAGATTCCTTGAATCATACTTTTTATTACGGTAAGGATAACGGTTTATACCAGATAACTAGGGATGTCAATGCTGACGAGGCGATTGTCACTAGGTTGTACGCTTATGGGGGCGAACGCAATATACCTTCCGATTACAATAAGCGAGAATCGGACTTCTCTGGCAAGAGGAACTTGATGTTACCCGGTTATCTGGAGACAGGCAAGAGCTATATTGAATCGAAAAATATCTCCGCTTATGGGGTAAGGGAATACACCCAATTATTTGAGGATATCTATCCTTCTATAGCGGGTGTGGAGTTACCCGGTATAGGACGAATAGATGAGCTTGTCTCCGCTGAGAAAATAACGGAAGAAACAGAGACGTCGGGTTCTTTCAAGGTGACGATCAAGAACATCGGATTCAATATCAAAGATTACTTGACCTCAGAGACGGCGACGATATCAATACGAAGCGGAAATTTGACAGGTTATGAGTTCGAGATTGTGGAAGTGATTCAATTGGAGAACGGTAACTATGAGATAACGCTTAACAAATCCACAAGAGACAACTTCCAAGTCCCTAATGCCGGACAGAATCTGTCAACGGGAGATCGTTTTATCTTGCTGAATATCACGATGCCAGATAAATATGTAAAATATGCGGAAGATAAGCTATTAAATGCGGCTACTTCCTATCTGGCTGAGCATGATCATGTGACCTATACTTACGATATAGGAGTAGATGAGATATACATGGCTCGAAACGGGAATCTGCACGATTTGATTAGGGAAGGCATGAGACTCCCATTGTATGACGCTGATTTTGGAACAGATTATAGCATTATTATCCAGAGCTTATCCATAAAAGAAGGTGGGGTTATCCCGGTTTATGAGATATCCCTTAGCGATAAACCGATAGCTAGTACGATTGATAAAATTTGGGATGCCATTGACAACGTCAGAAATGAAGGGTCCGTTTCCAAAGGAGGATATGTCATTGGGGGGGGATTATCGCCCGAAGAACTTAATAAGAAATATTTAAGGAAGGATGTCAATGACACGGCTCATGGTGAGATCATCTTCGACAAAAAGATAGGCTCCTCCATCTTCCTCGACGGCATGGACGGCAAGGGCTGGGAGATCAAGGCCGATGGTCGTGCCATATTTGATGAGTCATGGTTCCGTGGGAATGTTTTATTCAAGAAACGAGTGGGTTCCCATACGTTTATATCCGGTTCCCCTAATGGCTTCGGTTGGGATATTGCTCCATATAAACGGGTTAACTCGGCTGGTGTAGAGGAACAGAAATTCCGTTTAGAGATAGACGATATAAATGTGAGAGGCAGTCTCCGGGTCTATGAGTTCATCGTCTCTCAGCTTCGTGGCGAAAACGACAACGTGACATTCTCAGGGATGATGAAGGTGGAGTATTACGACCATGCGACCGGAAGGATTTACTTGGACACGGGGAACGGCGTGCTCTACAATCCGTTCCGTTCGGGGGATATATTGATGGTCCAACATTTTGGGGGAATGCCGACAGGGGAGAATGATTACAATATCATCAAGCAATACGAACTTCGGGTTGATCAAGTCGGCATCGGTAATTTATCGGACGGTGAAGATCGCTTGGACTGGATTACGTTTGTCAACTTTGCCGGTGATAAAGCCGACATTGCGCAAGGAGATGTATTAACCCGTATAGATAGCGTGGCTGATTCTACCAGAAAGGGTATTGTCAAGATTACTACGATCGACGAGATCGGCGCTCCATATATGGATGTCGTGTATGGGATGAAGACAGACCCCGATAACGCGACCAAGGCACGTATCGGAAATCTTTCCGGGATAAGAACCAAAAACGGTATAGATTTGACCGGTGTTTGGGGGATTTACGGTAACGGGGCTTACTTTGAAAATTCGACCTACATCCTTGATACAGGTAATACGATCGAGCAGGAATTTTCCATAATGAACGGGAAATTCGAGAGTTCAATCGAAGGCATCAGGAACGATATATCATTAGAGCCGGGCAATATATTGAAAAATAGCTCATTCTCCCAAAATACGGACTATTGGGTGACAGAGAACTCAATAAGTTTTTGGGGACATGACGGATCGTTTATTTACGCCAATGATTCTTTCCTGTCAGAGAAGAGGGGAGTTTCAGATATTTATCAAGACGGCAACAGAAATGTCTTACGTATCAGTGACTCGTATATCCTCCAGCGGAATGACGTTATAAACATACCGTCACATGAGACCGAGGCGACCGAGTATGACTATTCCTTCTCATTACATTACCGGGTTGTTAAGGCGGGGATATTGACCGCAGGTTTCGAGGGATCAAGCCTTTATGTCTCCATGTCCTTGGAACCATCATCCTCGTATCGTAAGCTTTCGAAAGCGGGGAAATGGGACGAACGTGGCGATTTCCGTATATCTTTCGATGGGGAAATACTGATTTATGGTGTTTCCTTGTTTATCGATAACTTGGCGGATGCCATTATCAGGTTGGAGACAAGGATAGAGCAAACAGAAGAGTCTATCAAGCTGGCGGCAACGAAGGATTATGTGGATGAGGAAACAGGTAAGGTGTATACCAAGTATGATTCTCAATTGAATATTACCGCTGGGCAAATATCGGCCATATCAACGAGGGTGGATAATATAAGGAATGAGATAGACACGGCGGGATGGATCAACACTACGCAGGGAAATACGTTGTTCGCCGCCAAGAGCTTGGAAAACGGCGATAATATCATATCGTATATCAACCAGACGGCAACGACAACCACCATTAAATCGAATAGGATCAATCTTGTGGGAGCCGTTACCTATTCAGATTTAGACTCCTCTTTACAGGATAAGGTGGATGCGGCTGGCGGGGATGCTTTGGATAAAGCCTTGGAAGCCTATGAGAAAGCTTCTGATGCCTATAGCATAGCGAATAGCGCAGACTCAACTGCTTCATCGGCTTATAGCAGGGCGACTAAAGCCATTACAGACGCCACAAATGCTTTAAATGCGGCGAAGGAAGCCAATACATCGGTCGAGTTACTTCCCGGTTGGGTCAAAGAGAATGACATTATTAAAGCATTGGAAGATAAGACAATCATCGTTAATGGGTATATCGCTACTTCTATGATTGATGTGAATAATTTGTATGCTAAGAAGTTGGCGGCAACAGAGGGGACTATTGGAGCCTTTAAGATAATGTCCTATAAAAGCCTTGAGACAGATGATGCCGACGCTTTTATTCGCATGTACGATGCTGGACAAGTTTTTACCTTTATATATGCCGGGCATGTAGAATCTCATTCCGGAAAAGGGGCGGCTTTGATTGGAATAGCGGATAATAGTGATTCCATGGCATTGTATACAGAAGGAGGTATAACGTTTAAGGGTTTAAGTACGACGGCAGAAAGTTCCTACTGGAAGCCTTTATTAATACATACAAATACTGGAGAGATAAGAAGAAGTTCCTAATATAAAAATAATAATTATGAAAGTGAATTTTCACATAGCATTTAAGAATTCTCAAGGCGAAGAAGCCTTTGAGTGGGTACCTGCCGGAGAGAAAAAGGAGAAACGTTATCAAATGATAGACGAGGTCCTTTGCCAAGGATTATTTGATGGCAAATATATCCACATGACAGGGCGTGATGAAGATGATTCGCGTAGCAAGTTACAAGCATTTGAACTGTATCTGAAGCTAAGGCAAGCTAACGGAGAATTGGATATAACAATCGAGGAGGCTACATTGATCAAAAAAGTGGCATTACTCTTACCTCCTGGAGCGTATGGGCAAATTTATAACATTATAGAAAGGGGAAATTAACATGGCACTATCAACATTATCATCTGTATTGAGAAGCAAATACAAAAACACGGTAGGAGATTATGATATCTCCTATGAGACAACACGGAATGCGGGCGAAAAGGTAACAGAGGTATTGGCCTCGGTCAAAAAAGGAGAGCTTAGGTTCGGTTATGTAAACATTGTGGACAAAGGCAGGAAATCGATAGTCTTGGAAGATGGAGTCTCGGACGAAGACTGCAAGGCTATATTGTCAACCGTGATAGACGATGCGGCAAATATTTTCCTTAAACAAGAATAACATACGATAATATGGCTGTAGGGGATCTTACATTGTCTTCCGGCTTTACTCTAACGCCCGAGGATTTACGTGCGATCGCCGCTGAGAGTAAAAAGATCTTAGCGGAGGAGTCCAAGGATTTAAGTCAGTTCAAGGAGATTGACTCTATATCCTCCGTGTCATCTTTGCCCGGTATTTCCGCTAAGGAGGAATTAGTGAGAGTCCCCATGGCTATACTTAAGGGACTTGACGGTAGGGAGATAGAACTAGCCTCTTCGTCTACGGATATCCAATGGAGGTATGTTGGAAATCCCGGATGGAATGTGTTGGTGGAATTATCCTTGCTAACCGGTCCGAAGGGAACTCCGGGAGATCCTCCGGTCGTCTCTATCGGTACGGTCTCCACCCTTCCTTTTAATAGCTCGGCAACGGCTGGCTTTGTCTTGAGAGGGGAGACCCCAGAAGGTGTACCTATTTATGCTTTGGATTTAGGTATCCCACAAGGCAAGCCCGGCCAAGACGGAAATGGGGCGGGGAACGTGTTTGTCCCTACGGATAATATCATAGCCGATAGATATTATATTTTTAAATCCTCCGTTGATAAAAGCGCAAACGGGGATTTTATCGAATTGGACAGCCTTGCCTTTGGTGTAGGTCAAAACTACTCGGGTTACAAGAACGCCGAGATATTCAATGACTATGAGAATAACAAGGCGGCAGGAAATTACGCCCACGCAGAGGGTATGAATACCAACGCTACCGGTCCTAGGGCGCATGCGGAGGGTTACGAAACGAATGTGTTCGCTAGCGAGGGTCACGCCGAGGGCAGGGGAACATGGTGCTTAGGAGCGCAATCGCATGTAGAGGGATTATATTCTTATTGTTTAGGAGATGGTTCGCATGTAGAAGGAGGATCAATAGGCACCCAGCCTTATTTTATTGAAAATACCGTAGGAGGCATAGCGGATCGGCCTATTTTTGATACGAGTGGAGAGTCTTTAAGGACTTTCATAGAAGATTACGGAGTCTATAACTCTGAAAATATTGAGCACTCATTATTTTTTGACGCTGTATCTATACGAGAGAAGTTCGCTCTGAACATTTCAATTGGCACCCGAAGCCACCTCGAGGGATGTAACAATTTTATTTGTGATAACACAAGCCACGTAGAAGGATATAATAATATATGCGGTGATTTATATTATTCACATAGTGCCCCAATAGTACATAAGGCAAATCATGTGGAAGGATACAATAATGTTCTGTTTTCGGGGAGAGAATATACAGACCAAAACTTCTGTGTTCATGTGGAAGGATATAGTAATGAGGTTTATCCGGGATGCTCTTTTTCACATGTAGGAGGAGAGTATTGCACTATAGGTAATATAGCCCCTGCAAGGTTGGCGTTTTGTCATGGGAAGTGGCTGCTTGTAAATTCGGATTATGGCGTTTCTTTTGGTCGTTTTAATAAGCCAACACTAAATAATAAAAATGTGCTGTTTTCCTATGGGATAGGACGTGATGATAACTCGCGAGAAAACGCTTTGTCTATATTGGAAGATGGAACTGTATTAATCCCTAGCTTGGAAGATAGGATAAATGATGCTACAGATTCGAAAGTTATAGGTTTAAACAATAAATTTAATAATAATAACGAAGAGCTTAAGGCTATTATAGATGAGCAATCTAATCAGATAAAGGATTTGTTAGCCTTGTTACAGTCCGGAGTTGGGATAACAAAGGCTTTTGTTTCAGGTAGTGTTTTGGTTTTTACTAAAAATATACAAGCGGAAGTGTCGGGTGAAACCTTTTTTATTTCCGATTCGCAAACAACGGTTGCTGATGGAGTATTAACAATCAAATAAATAAAAATATGGGAACAATCAGAAAAATAAATGTAAATGGGCAAGAATATGATTTGGCTGGTTCTGGCGGCTCAACAATGATTTCTGTAACCTATCAGGAGATAGTATCTTTGATTCAGGCAAGCTCTCTTGTCGCAGGGAACAAGTACAGGATCACAGATTATGTAACTAAAGTAAATGATAAATACAAGGCTGTTTCAGCGGAGAAACCTTTTGACATTATCGTCACGGCTAAATCTTCCAATAAACTAGAACGTAAAGCATCTGCCATAATGCGTGAAGGTGATGATTACTTCGCCGGATCAGACCTAGGATCTTGGGAAATATGGTATGATATCAATAATGATACTAAATCGTATCCAATCGCTCATGAGAGTGGGAAAGGATATATTTATAGGCTTATAGACGAATATGGAAATGAGGCTGATTTTGATTTTAAGAACATAAAATGGAAAATAGACTCAAATATTTTTAAAAAGGTGACAAATGGTCCTGTACCGTTTTTTACTTTTACTTTTTTAAATTCATATAATGGCATTAGCGAGGATTCGGTTATGGACGCTTCCTTGGATGGCAAGGCAATGAATAATGAAATATATATTCTTGATAGTATAACCAATACTGCTGTGTATGTCCTTAGTGTGGCAAAACCATCGATAGGTTCTGCCAGGATAAAGAAAAATAGCTCAAATAAGTCTTTTTTCATAGCTGTTAAAGGAACCGTTGACTCAAAAATAGATACTAATGATATGAGATATAGACTTAATATAGATGATGTCGCTATGGAAGTTAGCGGTAATACGGTAAATAATTATGTAGATATATTATTGAATGGCGCAAATTTAATGGTGACTAATAACCTATTTAACATCGAAGGACAGGCTAGACTCCAAATTTCAGGTTCTCTTAAAGGATGTACGGTATTAGGATCTTTTAAAGCTGGATCAGACTATGTCTTTCAAATCTCCGAGAGTTGCCAAGGAAAGATTATTGTGTCCAATGGAGATGGAGAATCTTTTAAAATAATAGACCCCTTCACCCTTCAATAATATGGAAGCTATTCGCATAGGAAACGACATCAATATAGAATGGACCATCTTCCGGGACGGTAAGCCCGAGTCTTTGGATGGCAAGAACATTAGCGTCTTCATGACCAATGGCTATAAGAAGATGGCGGTAAAAGACCTCCACTTCCGGGATAACGTGATACGATTCACCTACCTAGGTAAAGACCAAGATTATAACGGTGTCTATACGCTGACCCTTATCGAGAACAAAGGGAAGGAGGGCATGTACACCGTAGACGCTTGCGATGCGTTCCGTCTTATCCCACGGTCGTGCTCCGTCGGTGGAGATACGGGATGCGGCAGCGTCAAGGTGACAACGATAAAGCTAACGGGAGATATATCCGTTCCTGCCGTAGGGACCGGAGATTATGAAAGTATGACCAATAAACCACGGATCAACGGGGTTGAGTTGGTCGGGGATAAGTCCCTAGAGGAGTTAGGCATACCCATTCTACCGGATAATATCGTAACCGATGCCGATTACACGCATACGGATAACAACTTGACGGACGCTCTTTTGGAAAAGCTCGACGGATTGAGTAATTACGATGACACGGCGTTAAGAGAGGCTTTAACCTCCGAGATCAGCAGGGCGAAGGAGGTAGAGGGGGATCTTGACACGGCCATAAGGAAAGTTGCTTCCGATCTGTCCACGTTTATAACGGGAGATCCTGATGCGGACAATATCATCAACAGATGGCAGGAGGTGGTGGAGTTCTTGTCCGGTATGACAGAGGATAAGGATATGGCCGGAGTGTTGCTGGATTTGAAAAAACAAATACTTGCGGAGGTCACGAGTATCTTGTCAGGTTATTACACGTCCGGACAGATTGACGATAGGTTTGTCGAGAAGATCAAAGGGAAGGGACTTAGCACAAACGACCTTACGGATGAGCTGTTATCTAAGATCAACGGCTTATCCAACTATGATGATGAATGGGTCAGGAGTGAGATCGCCTCTATCAAGGCGGATATCGACACGTTATTGGGTGATGGAGCGAGCGACGCTATAGATACCTTCCATGAGATCGAGCTTTTTTTGCAGGGTATTACGGATAAGGAAACCCTAACCGGTCTTCTCAATGACTTGCGTGCGGAGATAACGGCTTTGATCCCAACCAAGACATCCCAATTAACAAATGACGATCACATCGTAAAGGACGCTAATTACGTCCATACGGACAATAATTATACTGACGAAGATAAGGGTAAGTTGGATGGATTGGATAATTACGACGATACGGATATCCGGAATCTGGTCACCGGCCTAAGGACGGACGTTGATAAGTTAAAGCCCGTTGTCACATCCACCCCGTCTAACGGACAGATAACCATAACGCCGGACAAGGCCCAAAACGAAGATCCGGACGTGTCGATAACGCTGGAGACCAAGGGAGACAAGGATAAGTCTCTGATGGCCGACGGTAAGTACCGCAAGCTGCCCGTGTACGGGAGGAATCTGTTGTTGGGATCGGGGAAGGAGGTAAGTAACTCTAGTTACAAGATCGCTGATTATTGGTTGGCGGAACAGATACCCGATGGGACGCAGGTCACTGTAACTATATGGGGTGAGATAGGGGACGGCAAAGAGTCGTTCGACTTATTTAATTCTGGAGCGTATGTGGGGTCATTAGCCAAGTTTCTTCCTACAGATTTTGTAAATGGGAAAGCTCACAAGACATTTAAATGGCTTACTACTTTAGTTGGTCATCAAGCGGATAATACACGTCTTGTTATATTTACCACTCCAAATACAGTTACCTCTACCTCCACCATCCACAAGATCAAGCTCGAGTACGGCGACATCTCCACCGAGTGGACCCCCGCTTGGGAGGACATCCCCGACATCGAGGAACGGTACTCCTACGGTGTAGAGTGGGACATGGAATCGTCAAGCCCGGACGGGAAGCGTGTGGGGAATATGCAACTGCATAGGGAGTTGCCTATCCAAAGCGGGATGAGAGGAGTCGTGTTAGATAATAATGGGGGGATAAACGCTTATCTTGGTAACAAATGGAGCGATCCAGACGTTCAACTAGCTTCCGGTGAACCTGAAAATTTTTCAATAATGACAATGATACCTAGACATTGGTATAAATTTTACTTCAATGGTACCAAGTTTAGATGCATGATATCTGCAATCCCATTACCAGGATATAAATACGTGGATGATTTTTTTATAAGTTCATATGAGGCTACAATATACAGAAGCAAAGATCTTCTTATGTCTCGTCTGGGTGTTGATTCAACTTATAATGAATATCGTGGTGGTGACAACACCGCCGAATGGGACGGCACCTACCGTTCCTTGCTAGGCCGTCCCGTCACCAACCTCACCCGAGACCAATTCCGGCAAGCCGCGAGGAAAAGAGGCAGCGGATGGGAGATGTACACCTACAACGCCCACAAGATACTGTTCTGGTTATTCGCCGTCGAGTACGCCACGCTGGACAGCCAGAAGCCTTTCAACGCCCAGAAGGACGCTAACGGTTTCGCACAAGGCGGCCTAGGTCCGGGACCAACGCAAATGACGGATTGGACTAACTTCAACAACGTCAACCCCCTTATCCCATGCGGCTATACCAACGAGTTCGGGAACGGCTCGGGAGAGAAGGCATATGTGGTGAAGAACGCTTCCGGCGGTACTCACGCCACGTTGATGGCTAACAGGTATCGTGGTATAGAGAATCCGTTCGGCCATATATGGAAATATACTGACGGGGCCAATATACAGGTCACCACGGGCGATGCCGGATTATCCGTATTATGGACTACCGATGACCCGTCGAATTTCAGCGACACCTCTTACACCGGTTATGACAAGAAAGGCAATATCTGCCGTACAAACGGTTATGCCAAGAAGATGTTGCTTGGGGAAGATGGCGATATAGTGGCCACGGAGGTCGGAGGTAGCTCCTCTACCTACTGGTGCGACTACTACTACGCCTACACATCGGATAACCGCATGCAGGTGGTGCTGGTTGGCGGTAATGCGGACTACGGGTCGATTGCGGGCCTCGCTTGCGTGAATGCGAATCTTGCGCCTTCCGCTGCGGCTCGTTACTTCGGTTCGCGCCTTTGCTTTTTCCCCGAATTTCGTAAAACGTCGGCGTAGCCGCACGTATCACGTCGGGAATTTTTTTGTATAACGATTAAATAACAAGACATGAAAAGAACATATAGCGACACTATACCGATCACTATGGAAAAGGACGGTGACGGATCCTACCTTTACCGGTGGGACGTTAGAGAGGAGACAAGGGAGATGGGTGACGATATGGCCCCCGTGATCTCCTATAGTTACAACGAGGTCAGGGTATGGCCCACGTTGACGGCCAACAAGATATTGGAGGCCTGTATCAACGCCCTATGGGACAAGGACGTGGAGCAAAAGAAGCTGAACGACTACAACGCCGCCCAGCTGGGCATACTGGACTTGTCGTACGTGGAGTCTTATAAGACGTTCCTTAACGAAAGGAAGGCGTTGAAAGACCGTGTGGATAGCGATTTCGCCGAGTGGGAGGCGGCGAGAGAGGATGAGAGCATAGTGGTTGTTTAACTAATTAAAAAAAAAAGGATCGGAAGAATGGAGTTTTTTAAGATGATTTGCAGTATGAGGGAGCTACTGACTGTAGTCGTGTTTGAGATGTTCATCGTTATGGTGGCGATGGGGTGGGATTTCGCCTCGGGTTATTACAAGGCTAAATTGAGGGGCGAGGAGCGTAATTCGTACGGCATGCGTAGGACGGTCAGTAAGTTCATACTTTACGCTGGTAGCGTATGTATAGCGTGCGGGATAGACTCGGTTTGCTACGTGTGCCGGTTCTGGGAATTTATCCATCTGCCTTTCTTGACCAATGTCCCGGTCGTATCCTCGATAGTGACCGTATTTATCTTGATAACGGAGGTTAGGTCTATCTGGGAGAAGGCTGACGCCAAACAAAGGAGGCAGGCGAGTAAGACAGCCGACATGATCGGTAAGGTTGTAACGCAAAAGGTTTTGGAGGACGCTTTGACAAACGCTTTATCCAATGCCATGAATAAAAAGAAGAAAGGAGAGTAAAATATGGGGAAAAATAATTTACCTCGTGGGTATCGGAACAACAACCCGGGAAACATCCGGATCAACGGAGACTTGTTCCAAGGTGAGATACGTCCGAGCAAGGACAAGTCGTTTAAGCAGTTCGAGACTATGGCCTATGGCTATCGGGCGATCTTCAAGATCCTGTCTAACTATTACCGGAACTATAAGCTGGACACGATCCGCAAGATGATAGGTCGCTGGGCGCCGGAAAACGAGAACGATACGGACGCTTACATTAAGGCCGTATCAGATTATGCTGGTATCCCGGCTGATGATCCTATCAACATCAACGCTCGTGAGCAGATGATCCGGATCGTGGGCGGGATGAGCAAGGTGGAGAATGGTAGGGAGGCTGATATGTCGGATGTTATTGCGGGGTTGAATCTGTTATGAGAGCATGGCAGGTTATATTAATACTAGTGTGCTTGGTAGCCAGTTTCACGGCTGGCTACCATATCCGGGGGGATGTGGCCAGTGATTCGATATCCAAGACCGACACGTCTACTTATGTTGACACGATACATGACAGCATTCCGTACCCAGTCTATGAGACATTGGTGCGGACGATACCGGAGCCGTTCCCTGTTTATATCACGTTGGACGGTGACACGGTAAAGGAACCTGTATATGTTCCGGTACCCATAACCAGCAAGGAGTACAAGACGGATGATTACCGGCTTTCAATTTCGGGTTACAAGCCTAATCTTGATTACATCGAGGTTTATCGCAAGACTGAGTATATAACCAAGACGATCACCCCACGTAGATGGGGAATAGGAGTTATAGCAGGTTATGGGATCGGTAAGAATGGCTTGTCACCCTATGTCGGGATAGGCGGGTTTTATAGAATTTGGTGAGGCTTCCATGGCTCACGCCCGAGAAACCTCTGATAATAGAATGAATGCGTTATATGAATAACAAGGGCTGACGTTTTTTGTTCATGATTAATTTAATATTAGTTTGATGGTGACTTCGTGAGAACGAACCGGAAAGGGAAGATAAAGAAAAAAGAATCTTCCCTAAATAATCGGATCGGAAGTTTGATTATTTTTTCATGCCACGCACGACGGGAAGATTCTTATAAGTCTTTCTGCCGTGCATTTTTTGTGCCCGGCTTTGATAGTAAAACAAACCACGAAATAAAAAGTTTATGAATAAGGTGGAAATTTTTTACAAGAAAGTGATAGAGGCAGTCTGCAAGGAGTGCGGAACCGATCCGGTAATGATGTTTAGCAACAACAAGGAGAGGAACGTTGACGCTAGGGGAGTGGCTATAACCATACTGGCCGATCGCAAGTTGAGCGACAATATCATATCCGATCTGACTGGAATGACGAGGCAAGCCGTCAACCGGATGCGTAACTTGTACCCGGACAGGATAAGGAGGAGTTATTTCCTGAGAGGAGTATTAGAAAGCGTGAAGGAAAAATTAGCTATAGAAAATCCTCTATATTCGTGAACTTTTTTGATCTTAAAATAGTTGTATATACGAAATAGTAGAAAAATAGTTATCGTTTTGTTTGGAGATAGTAGAATTATAGTTACCTTTGCCCCTATCAAACCTTCGTTGTTTGTTATCTTTTTTTATAATTAAAAAAGAAAGGAGGCCAAATGGTAATGAGAGTCAAGGATGTTATATCCTTACTTGAAGAAAACGGATGGCGTTTTGTCCGGATGCGTGGAGATCATAGGATTTACTATAGGAAAGGAGCCAGAAGACCCATAGTAATTCCGGGTAATCTCAACGATGATCTAAAGGAAGGGACGTTGAATTCCGTTTTAAGGGAGGCAGGACTTAAATAGTCCTGCTGATGCCGCCTCCAGAAAACTTTTGAATTAATACATGAAAAACATAAGAAGAAAAAAAGACAAAAATGTATGCACACACTAAGAGTTATCATTGAACGGGCCGACAATAATTACTCGGCTTATATTGATGGTTTGGACGGTATAATAGCTACCGGTAAAACTATTGATGAGATAAAAATGGGTATGATAGAATCTATTGATACCTTTGTTTCGGAATGTGAGGAGCTAGGCTGTGATATTCCGGAAGAGTTGCAAGGTGATTACGAGTTGGTGTTTAAAATGGATGTACGGTCATTGTTGGAGTTTTATTCTGGCATATTTTCAAAGGCTGGTTTAGAACGTATTACAGGGATAAATCAAAAACAATTATGGCATTATGCTTCTGGAGGAAGAAATCCTAGACCCGAACAAAGCTTAAAATTGGAAAAAGCCTTGCATAAATTAGGAGAAGAGCTCCTTTCCATATCATTATAAAGCCTCCCTTAAAAGGTAAAAGCGTCGTCAACACAAATTGGCGGCGCTTTTTTTGTCTCATCCCCTTCCGCAAAGAACTAGCAACAACCTCGCAACAAGCTAGCAAGGAGATATTTATTTAGCAGAGCACTTCTCATGATTTTTGTCGTGTCCGGTAATGGTGCCGGATTAACGACAAAAATTAAAGATAATGGATAGAAATTATTTTATCGGTACTCCCGAAGGAGGTAATTCCGGTGGAAGTAAGTTTGACATCATGGCCTTTCTCCCGAGCTTGATGGGTGGCGGTGGAAAATCATTGGACCCCAATTTGGTAGCGGCTTTGATGAACAATAAGGGCAATCAAGACGCTTGGGGCGGTGGTGGTTGCTGGTGGATCTGGATCATCCTCCTGTTCTTCGTATGGGGAGGCTGGGGTGGCAACGGCTTCGGCAACAACGGGGCTAATGGATTACCCGCTCAATTGAACAATGACGCTGGTCGTGAATTGTTGATGAACGCTATCCAAGGAAACGGAACGGCTATCAGCCAATTGTCATCTTCCTTGAATTGCTCAACCCAACAATTACAAAACGCTATCTGCCAGATCCAAGGACAGATCCAGAGCGTGGGTAACCAAGTAGGCATGAGTTCCCAACAAATCATTAACGCCGTCCAAAGTGGTAACAATCAATTATTGAGCCAGATCGCCGAGTGCTGCTGCACGGTTAACAACAACATCACTAAGATGGGCTACGAGAACCAATTGGCTAGCTGCAACCAGACAAACACGCTGGTGAATACGATGAACAACAACACGTTGACTCTCCGTGACTCAGGTCTGCAGAACACCCGTGATATCATCAACGAGGTTCGTGATTTCAAGAACTTGTATCAACAAGACAAGATGGATCGCTTGACGGCGGAGAACCTAGCCTTGAAAGGACAGATCTCCCAAAGCAACCAGAACGCCTATTTCGCCGCTACTCTACAGGCGCAGACCGCCCCTCTAGGTAACGCCTTGGGTGATTTGAGCTCAAGATTGGCCAAGATCGAGTGTAACCAGCCGGAGGTGGCAAAGGTTCCTTACTCCCCCGTGGTAGGCATACCCACTTGCGTGGCCGCCCAGTACGGATTAGGCCTAGGTCTCGGTAACTGGGGAAACTTCGGCAACGGATGGGGATAATGAGTTAATAACCTAAAAATAAAGAGTTATGGCATTCATTAGTCCTTTCATAATGGCGAACAAGAACGGTATCCCACGTTTGGAGAGCACGGGCGTTACGGTCGGGACGACCAACGTTCGTTTCTCCTTCCGCAATCACCCGTTCCTGTCAGCCCCGTTTAGCGGGTTGATCTTGTTCCGTCTGGCCCAGCCTATCCCGGCTGGTACTACCGGGACGTTGCCGGTAGTGTTTGACACGAACGGCTCCACGCAGGCGCTAACGACCATTAACGGCGCAGATGTCACGGCATCCGATATAACCGGCACCGGAATCTACTTGTGTTACTATGAGTCGGGCAATAATACGCTCCAGATAATGACGGGAGTGGTGTGATAGAGTATCAACGAGAGACCGGAGCGATCCGGCTCTCATAAAAACCAAGAAATATGTTCAAGAATCAGAGACAAGGGAATCCTTTATATATCCTTCATAAGGGGAATACGCCTTTTTGTGAGGTTGGAAGCATAGTCAGCGTGTCCCCTCCGAGACCGGAGAATCCAAATTTCAATATGTATGGTCCGCAAGCTAAAATCGTGGTGGACATAAAGGCCAAGGTAGGTGAGGACAACGTCAGCTTCTCTAACGTCTTGTCCGACGTTACCATTACGGATTACCCCACTACAAATGGGGAGAAACTGGTTGTGTCATGCGATCTAGGTGCCCTGAATACGGAGATCAACGCCATGATGCAGCAAAGCCGACAGGCACTTGACAGCATCGATTACCATAAATCCGTGATTGAGGGGTGCGAGAAGATGCTGGTAATACTGAACCCTGAGTTTGCCCGGGAGAAGGAGAGGGAGAGTGAGATCGCTAACATGAGAAACGAGATGTCCGATCTGAAGGAGGCTAACGCAAGGTTGGTTGCCATGATGGAGCAACTTGTCGGTTCCGTGAACGGTAATAATAACAAGAATAAAAAAACAGAGTGATATGGGAACATATAGCAGAAAACTGAGAGAGCTGATCGAGGAATTCGACGCCATGGAAGACGAGGATATGTTAGAACTGGCGAAGGAGGCCTATAAGCTTGGCTGTAAGGAAGGGAAGCGGAAGGCCATGGAAGGCTATGGCAACCGCATGGAGGAAGACGAAGACGATGAGTTCGAGGACGACGACGAGTTCCGTGAGATGTGGGAGCGTGGCGGCTACGGCAACCGTGGCGGCGGTCGTGGATCATCCGGTGGCGGTTATGGCAATCGCCGTGGGGTGCCGGGCACCGGACGCTACTCGAGACGATATCGTAGATAACCATGAGGGGGGACCGGTTTCCCCCTCCTAAAAAACAGAGGAATATGAGACTAGATATGTATGATGATTTCCCTTCCGGCATGCGATCCTACCTGAAGGCGTATGGCTGGCATTTCTCCAAGGCCATGTGCGATTGGGCCGTATCCATGATGGAGAAGGAGGACGGAAACGGGAAGAAGGTCAAGATAACCCCTTTCACCAAGGAGCAGGTGGATGAGATGCTGAAGAAGTATAGCGTTGACGTGAAGAAAAAGGGTGGATACGACTATGTTTACGCCGCCAACATGTGCAAGGCCGATTACCTTGGCTCCTCAGTGCCTAACGAGCAGTACGCCGCTCTTTATGTCAAGAACGTCTGCGACGATCCGGACGCTTACGACGGGATAGTGTTCACTCGGTTCTACGCTGATTGCATCGGGTCCGGCACGCCTATAATCTGGGAGGAGATGATGTGATGGGAGGCTGGGGCTACATACTGAGGATCTTGAAGGGAGAGTCCCCCAAGGACGTGCTGGCGAGTATGCCGGAGAAGGATTTTGACAAGGTATCCGAGGTGGTGGGCAATCTCAAGGCAACCAATCTCACCCGGCAACAAAGGAGGAGGATAGAGCGGGAGTTCAAGACGGTAAGGAGATGATACGACGGGATTACCATATCAAGAGATACGATTGGGTGATCCACGTGCTGTATAACGTCACCTGCTCGAGGACATCCGATATCATAGCCCTATTGAGGAGGGTCGGTTGCCCGGAAAGCAAGATACGGGAGGCTTATGGCAATATGGGGTCGTGCAATCTGGACGTGGGACTTACTTATTCCAACTACCGGCGAAGGGAATCCGTCATGGTGATAGGCCGGACCTCGTCTTACAGGGAGTTCTCTAATTCGTTGTTCCACGAGTGCCGGCACTTGACGGATCATATGTCCTTGGCCTTGGATCTGGAGATCGGAGGGGAGCCTATCGCTTACTTGGCTGGCGATATAGGAGCCTTGATGTCCGATGAGATAAGGATGTTCATCTGCGATTGCCATCGTCACAGGAACGATATAAACGATGAGTTATGGGAAAGAAAAAAGAAGATAAAAAGAAAAAGGAATCCGCAAGACGGGAGATAGACCGTCTCACGGATTCCTTGGATTTCGAGCCTGTCAACTTCTATGAAGTGATGGCCCGGATACGGCACTTGATGTGCCTGTTATAGCCCAATATCGCTTATTTGTAATAGTTAAGACTTGTTCTGACATTTGTTTTATATCTTTCCTAATAATTCGTTATACTCCTCTATCCATTCAAGTTTTATTGGAAAACCAGCATTGTAATAACGCGATACAGCCCCACATAATTCATGAAATCTAGCCCTATGAACATTTTTATAATAAATATCCTTTGGCATTACCCCTAACGGAGGCATTTGTTTTTGTCCTGTTTCCATTTGTTTTGAACTTGATAAAAAATCTTTTATTTTATTGGCTAGTCCTATCAGCATTTCTGATTGGAGCTCATTGAACTCCTTGCAGTACCTCATGTCATCTTTATGCTTCTCTTCCGGAGACCGATCATCGCCTACGCTGCAATATCCGGCGAAAGAGTTTACCGGTAGTGGTCTCATAGCCTCTATAGCTAGTTGGATCGATTTCTCTTTGATGTTTTCTTCCATGATTTATTATTATTTGTTACCATTCTATTATTAATCCATAATCCCCGCGTAGCCATTCTCCTTGATATACTTTGAATCCTTGTCTCATGAGTTCAAGTTTGCACTCATCTGAGAAGTATACCCAATGCGGGAAAAATATTTTATACTCGTTTCGTTTATTTGCTTCTTCTATAGATTCATATAGAAGATCTAACGATGGAGAGTGTTTTTCTAATTCTCTAGCTTTCATATCTTTTTAATTATGAGCCTTCCCATGAAGGCTCGGTTAATACTATTCATTTTTGCTACGTTTCTCGATCATATAAATATTTTTACCATCATTTACCGTGACCAGAAATAACTTATCGCAATTTAGACATTTGCAATTATATAACCCACAGAGAAAAGATCCCTTTATGTATCTAGTCGAATGACAGAATGGGCATTTTATTGAATTATCCATGATTTTTAGGTATTCTCATCCAGTGTGTAATGTCTTCATCATCAACGTGACCATTTGACAAAGCCCACATACTTTTATTATATCCTTTATTCTCTCTTAACCAGCCTAAGACAAGATGTCTTATAGAATTTTTATCAAATAACAGAACCTCTTCTCCGGGTGGCGGTAGCCGATCCTTCACGCTTATCCACGGGGATTGCTTTGCCTGCCATTCGGCACCTGCTATAAATCCCTGATAATACGCCGGGAATACACTACCGCTACTCCTGCTTTCAGCGAATAAATGAGCCGCTTCTTCTACTGTCAGTCTCATATCAATCTTGCTCATATTTATTTATCTGTTAGGAATTTCTTATTCAAGTGCCCTTCTCTGATAAGCCATTCTATAGCGTCAACCACATTGTCCATCAGATTCTCTTTGTCGAAGGATTTTGCGCAATTGTAAGTATTGTCACCTTCCCCGTCCTCGATCCAGTCCGATGCGTACATTAACTCAACGAAATTTCCGGATAGGTAATAAACCATCCCGTCAATATCATCTTGATATGATTTAGGCATCATATCTATCAGCTTGGATAGAGACCAAGCCGGGCAATCGTCTTGGTATGAACGATCGTAATACTGGCTATCTCTAAGAAGTATAGTTTCTGTCAAAGTGTATGTCTCTCCGTATACATTATAGAAAAACTTTCCTTTTTCGTCTTTACGGATATCCTCCCATGGTGCTATATTACTTTCATCGTCAACATATAGTAAAACCATGTCCGCCGTCTCCGGTCTCACCCCGGCCTCTAATAGCCGGGATGATTGTTCTTTATTCGTGCAAATCTGTGTGTTCATCTTTATTCCTAACTTAATTTATAAATAGATGCTACATGATGGGAAAAATCACCATCTCCATACACGGTTATCTCGTACTTATCTCCGTCCATATCGACTATACATTGATTGCTATCTCGTTCTATGACTTCATAATCATCTGGCAATTCGTTTTCTAAAAAGTCATCCATGGAATCGGTGTTTGTAAAAAGACAGTAATCGGTTTGCCAATTATAGTATTGCAGCAAACCTTCTGAAATCATACTTTTAGTCAACATTCTTTATCCTCCTTCACCTCTAAAAATATTACATCTTGATTGTCTTCTTTTTGGAAATCCAAACAAGCCATATTTGCGCATTCTTCTTTCTTTCTGTTGAAGAAATAGCAGTCAATACAAAGACCCTCGCAAACCTTTAGATTAACCTTCCCTTGACGGAACGTCTCGCCTATAGCGTATTCTTTAGCCATATTTACCCCTCCTGTATTATGACATCCCCATCCTTATCCGTGAACACGTCCACTAAATCGTAGTAATATTGATCGTCGGACGTGCGTATCATTACATCCGCTTCCGGGTCTTGCTCTTGGAGAAGAGCTATTAGTTCTTTATTTCTCATATCAAAACAATGTTTTCTCAATCTCGTAATTGTAAACCAAAACCTCCGTACTCTCCCTTATCCGATAGTGAACGGACGTATGAGTGGTGACTTTTACTTCCTTATGGTTCCATTTGTTTTCATTGACAAAGGAGCGTAAGGTGTCAGTCCAGTAATTGCTGAGAATGAATTTGCCATTGATCCTAGACAAAAGATCTAGCAGATCCGCAAGGTCATTCTCCCCATAACCATAATAATGACCTTGAACCGCCCCGGGATAAGGAGGATCAAGGTAAAATAACGTATCAACGCTATCCCTGTTCTTGATAACTTTCAACGCGTCCCTACAGGAAATCTGCACCTCTGATAGGCGATCGTACAATTTATCGTTGAACTCCTCACGCTTATTCCTGAAAACCTTCCCGAAGTGTGTCCCGGCGGTACCGTTACAGAATTTCCATCCTCCATACAAGCTACCAGAATGGCACTCATTTGCCATGATCCATACGGCCCAAGCCTTGTCTACATCCGAGACCTCAGATCGTCCTCGATAAATGTTCCTAGCCCTAATGTAGTCAGACTCGGAGTGTAGCGATAACCGGATTCTCTCACGTAACTCCTTAAATTTGGATGCGGACTGGCAGACCTTGAAAAAGTTTATCAACAAGTCGTTCTTGTCATTGATCACTTCTATGCCTGCTTTAGGCTTCGCAAAAAATACCGCTCCTCCTCCAAAGAATGGCTCGCAATATATCTTATGCCTAGGCATCATTGATACAATGCGTTCGGACAAGTTTTGCTTGCCTCCATAATATGTGATTGGTGTTCTCATGTAATTTTATATTCTTTCTTTGCTCTCATCATAGATGAATGCATCTTTCAACTATGATGAATATCTTTCTTTAGAAAACTAAGTATATGTTGTATAACCTTGATAGTCCATCCATTGCCCAACAAACGGTATATCTGCGTATCAGAGCAATCCCATTTGTACCAATCAGGAACGGTTTGTAGCCTAGAGCACTCGATCGGGGTCAATCTCCGGATAGATGATGTCTCTACTAGGGTCATCCCGTTGGCTTGCGATCCCTTATATGAGGTTGCCAATAACGAGTTCGCCTTCTCCCCTTGATCTTTCAGATTTCGTTCTTGCCGCTCACTCACTATGGCGTGACTTCTTCCGCTCATCTCGGCTAACAAGGCCGGACATTGTCCATTCGCGTCATATACCCTGTTCTGTTGATATGGCTGGATACCCCCGCTTTCCTTACTCTCATTTAACTGGATAATCTTATGGAGCACATTGTTCTGTTCCCATGCGTTTGACGATAAGGTTGGAGCCTTGCCACGGAAAACATTACCCTTATTATTTCCCCTAGGTCTTTGCAGGATCAGGTCCATATCCGAATGGTTCCCTGATCCATGGCCTCCAGCTAAGAGACATGAGGCTTTGGTTTGATCTCTCCTTAACGAACCAAAAGTATTGATGATTTGGTAATTATGCCTAGAATCAATGGATCTCCCGGTCGAACTTCTTTGGCATGGTGCCTTCCCGTTTACCGAGATAAAGGTCCCGGTGTTATTGCATGTGCCAGCGGCCATCAAGGAGACCGCTTTATCCCCGTCGATCTGGGTGAATCGTTTCTCCATACGTTTATCGTTTGAGATATACCTAATGGCCTTCTCGCTCAGGTAATATTTCTCGTCAACCTCTTCCTCCAAGATATCCCTTAACAATATACCCTCGTCCTTTGGCTGCGGTATGTCTGAGTGGATCTCCCCGAACAGTCCGACCTTCCTTGTCCTTATGTTCGTCCAATACCACCGGTTCCGGTTCTGGGCCGACACCAAATTTGAGTTTATGTTGACTGGATGAACACCGCAATATTCAGTAATTACCCGCATGTGCTCTTTCTTCATGTTCACGTTCTCAAGCAAGAAGAACACATCCGGGTTCAATGCCTTCACGTGGCTCAGTATGTCCACGAATACGAAGAAGAGCTTGCTTCTAGGATCATCGAAAGCCAGTTGTTTGCCGGCGAAAGAGAATCCTTGACAAGGACTTCCTGCCAGTATGAGATCTATCGTTCCCCAATCGATGTCCCATTCCCTCCACTTGGTCACGTCCCCTAAATGTATCGTATCCGGGAAGTTCAGCCTCGTTTGGGATATGGCGAACTTGTCGATCTCGCTCGCATAATAATGCTCCGGTTCAATCCCGAGTTCTCTTAATGCGATCCTACCACAAGACATTCCGTCAAATAAGGATAAAACATTCATGTCTCTCTCGTTTTAGCAAAAACTACGCTTTCATGATCCGGCCTCAGATGGGCCATGCAAGCCTTGCTGTACTCGCAGAATCTCGCTCCCTCGTCCCGGAAGACGCATCCCCTGCACGGGATCTTGTTCTGCCCGTTGTAATACGGGCTGTACTTTTCCACGATAATTTTCATGTCTCCTACCAACACGATCAAACCGGTAGGGGTGTTCTTCAGTCTGTTGATTATTTCCATGATTTGTTTTTTAAAATGGTTCTTCTTGTGATACTTCTTGGCTTATAGTGAACCCGCTATCATCATATTCCATAAAGTGAGTGGTCTTTGCTTCAAATTTCACGATAAACTTGGCTAATCCGATATTTCTTCCTTTCGCTATATCTATCATGGCTGTTCCTCCCACGGGATAATTCTGGAAAGGCTCAGGATAATATTTTCCATAAAGCTCAGGCCTATAGATCAGCATGACAACATCGGCGGCCTCCGCTATTTGTCCGCTGGCTCTTAATCTTGCCAATGAGGGGGCCGGATTCATTTGGTCCCTGTTTAGCTGGGACAAGGCGATGATCCATATGTCTAGTTCCTTGGCCAGATTCTTCAACCTACGAGCGGCCTCACCCATTTGTTGCTCGGTATTGCTACCTCTCATATTCACGGACAATATTTGCAGGTAATCCACTATCGCCCCAGATATGCCGTATTTGAGTTTCATCGTACGGATGGATGAAAGTATCGTGTCTATGTTAGAAGTGCTCCTGTCGTCAAAATAAACAGGCTTATCGTAGATCTTTCCTATTCCCATGTCGATACGGTTGAATTGCTCGGGCAAGAGTCTTGAATACATGATCTCGTTGGCGGGTATCCCAGACTCCATGGATATCATCCTAGCCGCTATCTGCTCTTTTTTCATTTCCATAGAGTAGAACGCTATCCCATCACCATTCTTGGCGGCGGATAACGATAAGGCTACCGCTAGGGATGTTTTTCCAGAAGACGTATCTGCCGCTATGATTATGAGATCTGATCTCTGTAATCCCCCGCTACGCTTGTCTATTTCATGGAATCCGGTAGGCGTTCCTGTTAGCTGTTTGTCATCGGATGCGTTAAGCGCCATTTGCCTTGATACCTCCTTGATCGCTTCCCTAAGGGTAAATACGCTGTCTTTCGATGTCTGGAAAAGCCCCTTGAGCTTGTCCTCTGTATCCGATAACGTGTCAACGATATCGTCCGACTCGGAGTAAGCCCTTGATATCAACTCCTCTCCGATATCAATAAATCTCCTTCTCTTCTCCTTGTCATGCAGTAGGGCGGCATGCTGGTAGATGTCGAATGTCATGCATGTGGATACTTGGCTTAACCTTAGCATGTCCGTGGAAGGGTCTATTTTCATCATCTCGTTGGCTACGGCTATCATGTCCGGTCTATCTCCTCTGCCGTCTATGTTGGATATAGCCTCGAACATGGCCCTATGGAAAGGATCATAGAAACAAGAAGGGGATAATATATCCCTTACCTCATTCAATGCGTTTCTTTCCGTCATTATCGTCCCCAGCACGACTTTCTCGGCCTCCGTATCGTGGGGGACTACCCTGTTAATTTCCATAATCTTTTTTCTTTACCTCCATTATCGTCTCAAAAATGCTATTCTTGAACTTTATGAGGCGATCGTCGTTGTTAATTTTCTTGACTATTTCCGTTAATTGCTTTCTGTTCATACGGTTTAGGATCTCTATCTCCTCGTCTGAAGGGAATATGGGCATCTCTAGTATCAGAGGAGCCTCCTTTTCCAGATATGAGTATAGATTAGTTTGCTTTATTGATGTTAGGGATTTGAGATCCACTTTACCTCTAGCTTTTTTTACTTGGTTAGAAGGAAGATCCAAGGCGTTTATGAACGTCCTTTTCCAGTCTATATTAGAGCTTTTCGAGCTTTTTTTCTTCTTCCATCCTAATTCGGTGCTCCAGTAGTCTAAATACGCTTTCTTTAGCGACAATCGGATGTCTATGCCCGGATGCAGACTTTGGCGTTGAGCTATGAACTCGTCATCGTTAGATAAGGATTCATAGGCTTCTCTCAACCGATCGCAGTACACATCGAAGCTTTCTCTCCAATTATCCGTATTTTCATCTTCCTCTTCCTCTTCTCCTTCTTTTTCCCCCATACCCCCTATATTATCCTTAACTCTATTACTATCTATATTACCTATACCTATACCATAGGGGCTATCAAGCCCCTTTGAAGGGGCTGCCAAGGGGCTACCAAGGGGCTTTTTAAAGAAATCTTCAATTGATTGAAAACCAAATGATTGCTTCATTTCTTCTAATCTTCTTATTATACCTCTATGCGCAGCGTTCTTAGAATTCAAGGGAAGGTTCTTTTGGTGCTTGATGAAATTACGTATATAAATATACTTACCGTCCACCGAATAAAGTAATCGTCCTTCAAGCTCCCTTAGGCCTCTTTCAACTTCTTGCTTACCTAGTACTAGATCAAAGCTGATCTTCTTCTCGTTGATTTCCATGAAGCCAGCTAGGTCGCAAAGGTCGCACAAGTACAAGAACAGAAGCTTGCTAGTCGCTTTCAGGTCGCAGAACCAGTTATCCGTCCATTTGTTCGTATCTGTATATCTATATGCCATGTTCTAGTGTTTAATATATTATTCCTCTATTATACAATTCCTCCTTATATTGCTCCAACGCCTGAAGGCATCGTTCCTTGTCCATGTATCCCATTGGCATTATTCCGGCCAACCTTGCGTTGCATCGGTCTATGCCATATTTGAGATCCTTGTTTGACATTTTCTTTATATCCATGATTACTTAAATTTAAAGTGTACGATATACTCCCCGGTCGAAACCGGGGCTTTTAAAATCTTAATACGTGAGTAGGGTAGGGCTATTTTATAGTCCTCTTGATCTCGTCCATCAACCTCTCTGTTATCCTTGGGTTATGCGCAAATGACGGGACTTTGAGCGTTTAGAAACTTATCTACGAAATATATTTGCCCTTTTCCCGTGACCTTTGTGGTCGTAGATACAAGGACGGACCCGTCCGGCTTGTTGATGGTTGTTTGCTTGATCTCAAATAACCCTAATTCCATTGATTTTTGCGAAGGTTGATTATAATATTGACCTTTTTGACATAGGTAACCGTTTTTACGAAGCCAATCGAATAACCTGTTTTGTCCGATTTTGATGCCGTTTTGTTGCAAGATCTTCGCCAACTCTGCGATCAGGCATGAACGCCGGGATGTGGACACCGCGTCGGCGAATAAGACCTTGGGAGCGTCAGAGCGAATCTTTTGCTCGGCCTCGATACGCTTTCGTTGTTCCTCTTTAAGGTTTGTGGCCAATTGGATCAAGAAATCGGGCGAGGTCAAGGCTTTCTCCAGTGTATCGTTTGTCATATACGCCCCATGTTTACGGATGGAAGGGAGAACCTCTCCGCATACCCAGTCTTGGAATGGTTCGGCTTGCGGCTTGTCGGATCGCATGATTACCTTATAGAGGTTCTGCTCATTAATAAAAGTCAACGTAACTTCTTGCTCTGTTGTGATACCATATTGATTAGTAGTCTTTGAGACCCCCTTAATCAGACTAACCCCGTCTTGTTTTAATCTGTTTTTTGTAGGAGTGACTTGTAATTCCAATACTTTACAGATGTCTACAAGGCAAAATAAAGGGTTCTCACTTGTCCCGGCTACTCTCACTTCACCGAAACGATCGTTCTTGAATATTTCAATTCCTTTCATAATACGTAAGGCTTAAATTTTAGACAAAAGAATTTCCAAGCAATCCTCGTGTGGATCACTTGAATGATAGTTGTTACAGAACTCACGAAACGCATCGTAAAGCCCATTGGAGAGGATGAAGAAATACGCCTTGTTCTTGGCGTTCTTCTCGGTTTCAAACTTTCGGTAGGATACAGTTCTCGCACTGTTAGGCGTAGATGTAGAAGTTACTATACTTCGCTTCTCCTCTAATTTCAAGTTTCTTGGCATTGTAGTTGAAATTTGAGTTATGTACAAAAAGAAAGCTGTTCGCTTCCTTATTTTTCCGCCAAGAAACACTACATCAGTATCTGAGGTAGCCTACAAAGGAATACGAACAGCTCTTTATCTTTGCAGATATAAGCAATCGGATGGATATAAAAAATCCACCTTAGATACTAATATGTAAATGTTTTCTTGGCGGGAAAACATCGCAAAGATACAACTCAAATTCAAAATGCCAAATGATTTGCTTTAAAAATATAGGACACGCATCCTAGTGATGTGCTATAGTGATGTCGGTTGAGATGGATTGATAACCTCATTGTCTCGTTTTTGCTCTTTCCATTCCCTGAACTCTTTTAACTCAAGCAAAGAGTGGAAACCTCCTAGAACGAATGAATATACCATTGGGAGTTCTTGTATCGTATATCCTCCAGCTTTGCTTAAAAGAGACATCCTCAGTTTGATGTCTCTTTTTTCTCTTAGATAGTTTAAGATTTCTATTATCATGATTTAATCATATTGATTGCTCTTTTTAAACACCAAACAAATTGAAGTTTTTTTAGAACCACGGGATATATCCCGGTGGCGTGTTGTCCTTGTTCTTGAATCTTTTTAGATGCTCTTCCACGTTCAATCCCTCCCTTACGAGGATGATCGTGTTCTTGTCAACCCTTACGGGTATCCTCTTGAATTTAGGCTCCGGGAGTATATCCCCGTTTGCCTTAGTGTTCGCTTTGATAGTTCTCATATAAGTTATCGTTGTTTGTAGTTGTCACAATACCGTAGGGAGTTAGCTACCCTCCCGGTGTTCAATATCTCGCACCATACGGCCAGCCCCTTGTGAGGCTTACCGTTCACGCAATCGACGCATCTGATACGCTCGGGTTGCTTGGTAGGTTTCTTCGCCATTTCAATCCTTTATGCCTTTCTGATCCCTCAAATCCTTTATTCGTTTCTTGTAATCTTCGATCATCAATTGGTAATCGAATGCCGAGAGTTTAGAGATAGAGTGCTTTTTCACCTCAAGCTCGTTAATTACTTTTATGCCATACTTATTTATCAAGCCCTTGGCATAACCGATGTTGTTGCCCTCGTCGAAACGGTTGCAAGACCTGCATTGAGCGTTGCAGTTTCTCTCGCTGTATCTGGTACCCATATGTGACCGGTTGACGAAATGTCCGCAATCTGCCTCTTTCCAATGCACGATCTTCCCACAGCTTATGCAACGGCAATAACCGTTGTTGTCAGCATCCCTTATTCTTATAAATACGGAGAATATACGGTCTAGTCTGTTCTTTAAAGAGGTTATGTTCTTTACTTTTCCCATGGATGTTTTCTTTTTTCGTTTATTAATAAGAATCCTGCCAAGATCACTGCTATAAGTCCGAGTATTGCGGTGATAAGGTATATGGCCATTGTCAAGTGATCTAAATCTTGTATTGTTCCCATGATTATGTGTTTGTTATTCGTGGACGGTGCCGGGATCGAACCGGCCTCTTTACGTCATGCACTCCGTAACGTTTCATCCCGGAATACTTACCGCCCGAAATCCCCGCATATCCTCACGGGCGGCGGGGATAATCATTACTAAACTAAATCTAATACCATGAAAAACACACTAATATCAATATCAAACCTCTAGCTCTTCAATTAAGAGTTGTCCACATCCCATGAACCATACTTGGGAAGCTGGTGATTTCTGGAGCAAGGCGATCTCTATTGCGGCCTCCTTGAACTTGCTCTTGTCATGCCCGGCCTTTTGCCTGATGAAGGATTGCGTTCTCGTAATGAGATCTCCGTCCCCTTCCTTGGGATCACGGGTTATGATATCCTTGCACTCTCTCATCTTATCCTCTATTGATTTAGAGGTGTCGGACAATGATTTCTCTATCTCTTTTTTATCGATATCTACAACTCTCTTATTGACATCCGCGTTGAACGGGAATACGTCCATGATCATTGTCTCCGTGACAGAGGCTATGGTGTAATCCGCCATTGTCCCCTTCATGCCTTCTTCTAGCACGGTTATGGCCTCTTTTAGACTAGAGGCTTGGGCAAGCATTTGTGCGGCGGTTTTCTTTTCCGCTCCGCTCTTCTCGTCCAACGTTATAAAATAAACCTTGATCTTATAGAACCGGTCACCATTCTCGTTGAAGAATAATTCGGATAAACGAGCTCGTTTAATGTCTGTTACCGTGAACTCACCCGTGATGAAGGGGCGGATCTCCTCGGTGATGCGAGCTTCCGCCTCCGTAAAAGACAGGGCGTCTACCAAGTAAGGCTCGGTTACTTTTTTCTGCGTGCCATTTTCCAGCATTTTCTCGTAAGAGACCTTGCACTCAAACCAATTTGTCATAACTTATTAATAATTAATACCATATTTCTTTCTTTCATATTGTGGGATATACCCCTTGCAAGGAGTATTCCCGTCAAATAAGGCCGATTCCGGCCTTACAGTTTCCCCATCTTTTTTAGACGGGGCTGTCCAATGCCTCTGCCGTTGATGGCAAAGGCAATATCTTTTAGAGCAAGCCTCATTGAGGCAGTATTTAAGATCTCTCATTTCTTTTATAGGTTTCCAGCTTCTTGACCTCCTTTTTAAGGAGTCTGGCCGCATCCATGTATTTGACGCTGCCATAAGGAGCGGTAATAATAATGTTTGCATGCCTCACGATCTTATTGATAAGGTAATTTGGAGGCCTGTCGCTTTTTCTCATCTCCTGCAGTATTGTTGATACATTTCCTCGTAGCCGGGATCGCCGAAATAGGGAAGATAGCAACCCAGATCGGTTTGCGCCCAGACTTTCATCTTATCCATGAGTGAGGACAGTTCGGAGGTTGTCATGGCGGAAGTCTGGTAATCTACCTTTTGCCTCTCCCCGGTTATCCTGTTCGTATCTTCTCTCATTCCTAGCAAAGCCCTCTTGACATCCCGTTTACAATCTTCTAAGGAGGTATAGCCGATATGATCCGATATCACTTGACACCATAGATGGAAAAGGGCGTTTTGATTCAAGGTCCTTCGCCTTGCTTTCTTCGTGATCTCGAAAGGATCGGTACCGGACATTAATTTCTTATAGTACATGTCGGCTCGCTCCCGGTCGAACTCGCTTGTTGGATTTATGATCATAAGCTAAAAAGGTAAATCGTCTATGGGTTGAGCCATAGGCGGGAAATCAGATTGGGATGGAACGTCGTTGGCGGTCACTTGAGGTCTGGAACCGGCACTGTCGCTCTTTCCGCATAACATGATATCGTATGCCAATATATCGGTAACATACCGTTTTATTCCGTCTTTCTCGTACTCCCTGTAATTGATCGTCCCTAGGATTGTCACCTTGTCTCCCTTGTGGATGTATTTCTCAGCTATATCGGCCAGTCCACGCCATGCCACGATGTTATGCCATTGCGTCTTCTCAGGCACATCCGTGCCGTCCTGCCTCTTGTAACCTCCGGTGGAGGTAGCCAAGGAGAATGTCGCCGCCTTAACCCCATTATCGAAAGTCCTTATTTCCGGGTCCTTTCCTACGTTGCCTATCAATAGGCATTGGTTTATGCTCTTGCTCATGCTCTTTTATGATTTGTAGATTGGTAAATTATCGAATAGCCCCCTGAACTTGGACCATTGGACGAACTCCTTAAGCAATATACGATTGTCTTGCTCCATGGTGTTGTACCAATGACATCCGATAGCCGGGGCGTAAGGCTTAAGCTCCAGTCCACGGACATCATAACCATGTTTGTCCTTGTCGTATCCGACGAACTGGAACAAGTCGAAAAAGAAGTCTCCCACGCCGAATAGCTCCATATAGAATCTCCACTGGCAACTATCCGTATAATCGGAGTCCTTTATAGGGGAGTATTTCGTCTTTATATCCCTTATCTCAAGTCCGTTTATGATATCGGCACAACCCGTTATGACTATTTCCCCCATGTCCATGTATTCCCTTATCTCGTGGTAGGCATTAGGGAAGCGGTCCTTGTATTCCAGAGCTGTCTTGCATTGTTTCAAGTCCAGCTTCACGGGGTAGCCGTCTATATCGAACTCCCTCCCCGGGATCTCCGTCTCCCTCCCCGGGATCTTTTTGCATCCGAGGGTATCGCCTTCCACTATCTTATGGAAGGCCGTCCCCACTCTCGTATACTGGTTTCCCGTGAATTGCCCGGTGAGATTGTCTATGACCGATCGCTCGTCATCATATTCGGAATGTTCCGTTATGTAACGCCTGAATTTCTCCAGTTGGGTTACCCTAAGCAACCTTTTCATCCTTGACGAATTTACCCGTTTCCTTGTTAAATACGAATCCTTTCTCTCCTAGGACTTTTATCATCTTCTCCTTGAAAGGTCTCTCGAATACCTTGTTTAGAGATTGTTTTATCTCTATCATACGGTTCGCCTCTTCTTCCGTCTCCACGGCTTCCAGCGCTATATTCGCTCGATCCAACGCTTCCATGGCGATCCTTTGTTCCTCGGTCTTGCTTTGTATGGCCTTTTTAACCTTTGACACTATACCGGCCATGAAGGAGGGAAACTCCGCTGAGTTGCATTCGGGTATCACGGTTGGCGGTATTTGCGCCACGTTCTTCCCTACGGTGGTATCCGTAGGATCGAAACATATGGTTCTCTTTTCGTTTATCATGGTGATAAATCCCACTTGATCCGCTATACGGATCAACAGGTCCTTGGATTGTCCCGTGCAGTCCGGGGAATGCTTTATCAAGTCTCCCTCTTGGGTCTCCTTGTCATGGCATACGAAGATGATATCCGAGCAATCGGATCGTCTCCTGTTGACGAAGTTCTTGAACTCGTCCGCTATGTAACCGAACAATTTAAGCTTGTTCTTGCTCAGCTTGTAATCTTGCTTAACCCCGTATACGGCCAAGAAATCATCCAGCATTGATTTCGCCGTGTCCACTATAATGGTTTTATATCCTTTCATCGAGCTTTCCTCGGAGAGGATATCCTCCCATGTTTGCGCCGTAAGCGTGTCGACCTGATTCGCCGCCCGGTCAAATCCCCGGTCGCAATCAATCAATAATGGGTTCTCGCTCGTGTTGGAAAGGGATGTCTTTCCTGTTCCCGGTGTGCCGTAAATGACCATGATAATAGGTCTAAGCGGCCTAACGTCTGTTTTCTTTAAAATAGGCATAATATTTATTTTTAAAATGTTTCGTCAGCCTCCGGGAGTCGAACCCGGACTAAGACCATCGGCCGCCCTTCCCTCACTACCGTGTCCCTTTCCACCGGGCCAATGATATCGTCATGGCCTACCACTTGTCTAGGATATCGGTTGCCGGTCTGGGTCGGGGTTGCACCTCGTAAGGGCGGGATGTTACCAATTATATGAATCACATAGGAACCTAAGCTCCTCCATGCTCTCCTCATATTCCTCGTTGTCTTCCTCCCCGTCGTATTCCGGTTCGCCGTCGGGGTCTTTGATGTAGATGTCTCTCATGCGATCCTCCGATAAGCAATGCCTTGGGGCTATTGTATTTCTTTAAATACCCCTCCATCTAATTTGTAATATGTATCCGCCTTTATCTTCTCCCCGTCAACAAATTCCGTTTTTACGCAAATGGGGATAAATCTTTTCTTTTTATTAGAATAAGACCATTCGGATAGTGTTATCCATGATCCTTTTGAGGCTTTTGCTACTGAGTTAAAGCCTGCGCACATGATGACACAGTCTTCGCCTGTGCTGTCTATCTTGGCACCGTTGCCGGATGATCCTATCTGGGCACCGTAGCCGGATGATCCTATCTTGGCACCGTAGCCGGATGATCCTATCTTGGCACCGTCGCCGGATGAATTATCCTTTATGTTCGTTTTTATTTTTTCAGGTGATGTGATCTCTTTTAGCCACTCAACTCCAAGATTGATCATGTCAGCCAATTTTAACTCTGCTTTTATTTTTATTTTCGAGGAGCAAATCTTTGTCCCTCTATCCTCCTTGGATATATTTCCGTCTTGCTCTACTTCGCAAAACCTAGAGTCTATCATAGTATAGTGATCAAAAACATCAAACGGGCTTTCGCAAGCGTGAAACCCTCTGTTACACACCTTGATCTCTCCATCCATCTCATATTCCTTGCCTATTTCATATTGAAAATCCCGGCATTTTAAATTTTTGTCAAATCCCTTGTAAGATTTTATCGCAGCCATTTTATTTATCGTTTATTAGTTCTACAATGTCTTTTCTTATCTCTATCAATTCTTCTTTGCTAAGTGTCTTTAATTCGTCTAGGATATCGTCCTTCCTCGATCGATTCGGTCTTGATGGGGCTTGTACCACGTACAACACCCCGAAATCATTTTTCTGACTCATAAGTCATTAATACGATTTGATGTACCACAATAAAGATTGATATCATCCCAAGGATCAAGAGGTGAATATTGAAAGGTTTTTCGTACCACTCGAATATTGACACTATTGATATCAGCCCTAGTACGGTAGCTGCGATCATCCTTAGCGAGAAGATGATAATGCTCTTTATGGCCCGGAATATCTTCCAGAACCATGCTTGGTTTCTCTTTATCATATGTTGTTGATTTAAATTTCTTGATGTGAAAAGGTCTCATATCCTCACGGACGGAGACCTGCGTTGCAAATTGTGACTGATTTTCTGTTGATTGAATAAGCACCCCTAGGGGTGAAACGTGCTCCCTGCCGGGCTTGAACCGGCGACCTCTCGCTTATGAGGCGAATGCTCTCGACCAACTGAGCTAAGGGAGCGTTTGCCGGGGAATCCCACCCCGGCACAGTTTAAGTAAAAACTAATATTCTTTCCTGCCTCACGGCGGTATATTAAGGTCTTGGTTGTGAAGTGTATAATAATTAGCAATGTGATTTAAGCGTGGTAGCCGGGGGAACTCGAACCCCCTGTAACCCTAGATAATAATATAACAAGATAACCAATCTAACATTGGACGCACGCCTTGATCGTGCGGCTAAACATACAATATTAAAACTGATCATGGTTCGCTACCTGCCCTAAGTAATTCTTAGGGTGGAATCCTTCTTTCTTTCATGTTTATTGAATGATTAATCCGCTCACGAAAAGAGACCGGAATGTTTTCATGTCTCTATTTTTAAAATTATAAACTATCTTCTTTATGTCATTCTCGGATCTTGGGACAGGGTTTAATATTGGCGTAGTGCCGTTTTCCCTCCTTGGATTCCATATGCAAACGACTGGTAATCCTAGGATATTTATACTAACCCTATCTTCTTTATTGTTGCTCATAAACATAGATAATCCGAATTCTCTATGTTTGAATCCATAGCTGGATAATATAGATTTTCTCTTATCCATAGATTCAACCTCCGAGAAACTGTTTGTAAAGTCTTCCAAGAGAGAACTGTATTTCAGTATAAAGATCTCTCTCTCTTCCTCTGTCTTAAAGCAAATGGAGCCTATTGATAAGCTCTCGATATTCTTTCGCTTCAAGTCCCCGTTATCTTTAACTATAATATATCTATAATAGCTCATAAATTGACTCTTATTCGATGAATCAAGATAGATGAATGGGTGCAGATTTCGTATTCTTGAAAGGAATTCCTCCTCGTACGTGAATCTCCCTTTGAAAGTAAGCATCGTGTCTTCCCACTTATCGCATCTTTCCTTGCCTCTTGAGAAAATTATTTCTTTCATTGTGATCAAACTTGGTTATTAATAGGTCTATCGGTTTTATTCATTTTTCTTCCTCTATTGTATCATCCAATAACTTATCGATAGCCATGATAACCTTATCCGGCAACTCCTTGGCGGTATCATTAGACTTGAGATATTCTATAGTCCCGCCTATTCCTATAATCATCAGCATGTCCCTTTTAGATGGGACGAAGAGCAGTAAAAAAATAGGGATTGATATATAGACTGCTAATTTTAAAACGATTTTTTTAAACTTAGACTTGTCTTTTTCATCATCTTCTATAATCCATAAGAGAATATACAAGAATGTAAATACCCCCAAGATAAATACTGCGATTATCGCCAACGTTTGTATGGCATCTAACCTTGTTATCCAATAAATCTCATTCATGTTTTTATTATTTAAAAGTGTTCGCTCCCGCCTCCGGTCTCGCTCCGGAACCTGCGAGTCTTTGGCTCTCTTGGCGGGAATAGTTGCGGTCTTGGCTAATTTGCCTATCTTTAGGCCGCTAAACGAAAAAATAAATTATATGAATGTTTCTGATGTTATCAAGAAGATCCCTTATTTAAGGGAATCTTGTCCGAATTGCGGGTTGTCCAAGCCTTGGGCAGTAATATATGCCGATAAATATCAATTACTGTCAAGCACAAGACCGGGAAAAGGATCTATGCCACTAACTATGGTCGTTTGCCAAAGATGTGGGTTCTCTCAGTTTTTCTCATCTAAGGATGTAGATACCAAAGGGTAGTCACCGGGATCAATTATGGGGATATCATCTGTATCCATAAATTTGGTGCGATGATCATCCCCTTTATTTGCTACCCAATCAAAAATATCCTTAGCTAACTTCACTAATTCCCTCTCATTGGAGCAGCATCTTGATGCTTGTTCTACGCACCACATCTTTAATTCTCTTTCTTTCATACCTTAATGTTAAAAATTAGCTCCCCCACAACCTCCAACGGTTTCAAACCCGAATGATAACGGGTGGGGGAAAATCTTGCGTCCTCCGTAATGGTTAACCAACGCCGCCGGCGCAACACCAAAAGGAAGTACGGAAGACGCAAGAGTGTTTTATCTATAGCCCATCGTGGTCACGGCGCATATATCGCTATCACGTTTCCTCGCTATAGACGGGCACCTCATAACGTTGAAGGCGTTACTGCGTGCCGTGATGTAAAAATGTCAAAGATCTTAATGGTCACCGGGGTGGGATTCGAACCCACGGGGTATTTCTACTCCTCTTTAGGAGAGAGGGACGCTTCCTGCTACGTGCTACCCGGCGTTCTCCACCTATTTTAAGGTGGCGTATTTGATGCAATCCCAAGCGTTACAAAACCATTTCCCGTTCTGAGATTTTGTTGGTTTTTCGCATCTGATAAGTCCCTTCCCTACCAAATCGTAGAGCCTTCCACGTCCTCCTACTATGGAGGCTGCCGTCCTTTGCCCAAAGGTCTTATCGTTAAGGACTATTTTTAATGCTTCCTCGTTTATCATTACTTTTCCCGTTTTACCTTTATACCTTTTTCTAAGCCTTTTGTCGAAGTCACGAATGTGTATCCTTCTTTATTTAGTCTACATACAATAGACTTGACACTCAATATATTATTATCTATTTTTACTGTGTCTCCAATACCGAGATCTCTCAGTATTGATGTTAAGCTCCTAACTTTTACTGTCTTTATTGCTGTTTTATTCATTTGTTTTATTATTTTTGCAGTAAACAATGTTCATTTATTTTGTTTACCGCAAAGGTAAACAAAAATGTGAACATAGCAAGTTTGTTTTAAACAATAATGTTTACATAAGTATAGTTTAACTATATGAGGCTTGTATTGTTAAAATATATGTAGCGAAAGATGCTGTTTTTATCTCTTGATACCATATTTATTACGTAATGATTATTTATGTTGTCATATGGTATTAATATATTGTTATTGAATTTATTGGCTTTAGCTTGTGTCGTTGAAGGATTGCGGGATATTGTTGAGTCATGCCAGAATAATCATTACTACATCATTTATAGTGGATGTATGTAAACAAATATATGAATATGGAAGCTAACGGAGATAGGATTTTAAAAGTTATCACACATTTTTGTGAATCAAATGCGGATTTTGCCGATAAGGTAGGAGTAAGTAGGCAGGTTGTTGGAAATTGGATAAATAGGGATAATGGCAAAAAGGTATTGGATAAAATATTGACAACCTTTCCCTCGGTTAACCCTGGATGGCTTTTTACTGGAGAGGGTGATATGCTAAAATCTTCTCCTGTGGTTGTCGAAGCTGTGTCTGCGTCTGCTGATAAAAAAGGAGATTTCTTAATTGAGAATAATAATGGCGTTAAATTCTATGACTTAGGAAATGGTCGATATCGTATGACTGTCAGCAAGGTGCCGTTTTGCGCTTATGGCAGGTTTGCTAACGAAAGCGATCGTCTTGATCCGGATAAGGAGGATTGGGAGACCGAGTCTTTCGAATGGGATCGGATTGTCCATGGGAGATATTTAGCTTTTGAGGTTAAAGGGGACAGCATGGACAACGGGACGAGAGAGAGTTTTGAGGAAGGCGATGTCGTCCTTGTTAGGGAGCTGGATAGATCGCATTGGAGAGATGGGCTGCGATATAAGGATCATCCTTATTGGGTTGTCGTGTTTGGGACATCCGTCCTCATAAAGCAGATGACAGGCTGCGATATGGACGAGGGTAAGATAACGTTGCACTCACTAAACCCATCTCCAGAGTTTTCCGATTTCTCTTTACCGCTAGATAGCGTGAGGGCTTTATATTATGTATTACAGAAAAAGCCTAAAGTCGTGAGATTTTAACGAGAAAGCCATACGCAAAAATGATATGATGTTCTTTAGCGTATCCTTGCCCTGTTAAAACGTGATAATAAATATTTGATGTATAAATCGATACGATACAAAATGGAGAAATACTTCTAAGCTGTGGGTCCTGGGTTCGAATCCCAGCCCGATCACGAGGGAGATTCTAAAAGAGTCTCCCTTTTTTTGTTATAATCAGATGCCAGTTTTTTTCTTTTGCTTGTTTTGATCGTTGTTTATTGATCTTTTATAGAAAACTTTGAGTGTTATCTATCGGTTATTATATAGAAGATTTCGAGATAGAATTTCATAATTTTGTTTTTGATGGGATAAGGGCTATTAAGCAGGATTCCTGTATTTGAGATTAAACAGATTGTAAATATTAAAAAAGTAGATAAGATGGAAACATTTGACGATATCATTAAAGGGGATAAACCTGTATTGGTGGATTTTTTTGCGACATGGTGCGGCCCGTGTAAGGTGTTGAGTCCGACGGTCGAGGCATTGGGGAAGGAGCTGGCGGGACAAGTGCGTGTCCTTAAAATTGATGTAGATAAGAACGAGGCACTTGCCACACAGTTGAGGATCCAATCCGTACCCACTTTGATCATCTTTAAGAAAGGTGAGATCGTATGGCGCTCTTCCGGCGTGATGGATCACGGAAGCCTATTGCGGAAGGCGCAAAGCTATATCGATTAAAAGCCGTTCATCGGGATCAATACCGTTGGGATCAATAATAGGAATCCTAGGATCACTAGGACAAGGATGAATTTCCATGCCCATTTGAACCATTTATCATACGGAATACGGCTTACTCCTAGAACCGCTATCAGAACACCAGATGTGGGAGTTATCAGGTTCGTGAAGCCATCGCCAAACTGAAAAGCCATGACGGTGGCTTGCTTGGATAAACCGATCAACTCTGAGAATGGGGCCATGATAGGCATGGTGAGGGCCGCTTTGGCACTTCCGGAAGGAATAACTAAATTGATAAGCGTTTGAATAACGTACATCATCCCGACCGTAGCTACTTGTCCCAAACCTTCCATCCCTTTCGCTAGGTTAAAGAGAATCGTATCGATCACTTTACCGTCTTGCAGGATTACGATAATACCTCCAGCTAAGCCGACAACCAAGGCGGCGCTCATGATATCCTTGCAACCTTCCAAGAAAAGTTTCACAAGCTCATTCGGATTGCGTCCATTGGCGATTCCCGCCGCTATACCCAAGGCGAAGAACAAGGTCGCTATTTCCATAATGTACCACCCATAGCCCATTACGCCTGTTATCAAGAAAAAGATCGTGAAGAATAAAAGGTTCAATATATACAAATGTACGGTTTTCCGTAGGGTAAATATCGAGCTGATCACGAAAGCTACGCTAAGAATCGGGATTAAGGGTAGTCCCTTGATTACGCTATTTCCTATTTTTAAGGATGTCTGGGGGTAATAGATCGAAAAGATAACTAGTACGATTGCCAATAGGACGAAACTGATCCATGCGGCTTTCGGGGTTCTGTATACGATTTCTAAGGAATTGGTACTATGCAAATCTCTCCAATATTGATCATCCTCATAGACGGGCGATAGTTGAGGGTTCTTTTTTACCTTGGCGGCATAACGCAATATCCATGTGAAGCCTACCACATTGATAATACACCAACAAACGATACGATACTCGATGCCGGAAAAAAGAGGAATTCCTGCTAAGCCTTGCGCTATACCGATAGTGAAAGGGTTTAAAATCGCTCCGGCGAAACCTAATCCCGCCGCTATAAAAACCATACATACGCCGGTTATGGAATCGTATCCCATAGATATCGCCATCGGGACCAAGACCAGACAAAAAGCGATGGTCTCCTCACTCATCCCGAATACGGCCCCGAATATACTGAAAAGTAGCATGATGGCGGTCAATAAGAAATTATCTATGCCTATTTTACGAAGGATGGGGTTGTTCTCCATTTTGCGTGCTTTTCGTAGGAAACTGACTGTCCCGATATCAAATGCCTTACTGTCGTTCACGATCCAGAATGCACCACCGATGATGAGGATGAAGACGATGATATCCGCCTTGTCCACAAATCCTTTATAAAAGGCGGAGAGTACCTCCCATGTTTGAGGTACGCTTTCCACGGATTCATATACAACGGTCCGCTCTCCATCTGGGCTGATATTTTCCGTGTATTGCCCACCGGGGATAACCCATGTCAATGCGGCGCAAAATAAGATGATGTAAAAAATGATTACGTAAGTGTGGGGTATTTGTCTCTTTTTCATGATTCTGCTTTTTCGTCTTCTTCAGTTAATATTCCGATCTCGGGAAGGATAGCTCGGGCCTCACGGTCGCTAAGCGTATCTACGTCTTTGAGTTTACGTTGGATGGCACGGGTACGGGTACCTAAAACCTCTTCTATTTGCCCGCTGGCGGTTTGCAAGTTCTTTTGGGCTTTCTCGAGCATACCGCCTACTTTCTCGAATTCTTTTTTCACGGCCCCTAAGATCGTCCATACCTCCCCTGAGTGCTTTTGAATCGCCAATGTACGGAAGCCCATTTGTAAACTGTTTAGTATGGCCGCTAGGGTAGTGGGACCTGTTACGACTACCTTGTAGTTTCGTTGCAAGTCCTCCAATAAAGCGGAACGGCGTACGACCTCGGCGTAAATGCCCTCGAACGGCAGGAACATAATGCCGAAATCGGTCGTGGCGGGAGGTGCCAGATATTTGTCCGAAATATCTTTAGCCATCTTCTTGATCGTTGTCTCCAATAATTTTCCGGCTGTCTCGATCGCTTGGGAATCTGCGGCATCGTAAGCGTCTAGGAGCTGTTCGTATACATCTTTCGGGAATTTAGCGTCTATGGGAAGGTATACGAATTCTCGGGCATCATCCCGCCCGGGGAGCTTGACTGCGAATTCAACGACCGCATCCGAACCTTTCCGGGTATGTACATTCGCCTCGTATTGCTCTGGTGCCAATAACTGCTCCAATAACATACTGAGTTGGATCTCCCCGATATTTCCCCGGGTCTTAACATTACTAAGTACCCGTTTTAATCCTCCTACATCCTGTGCTAAGGTTTGCATCTCGCCCAGTCCTTTTTGTACACTTTCTAATTGTTCGGTGACTAAACGGAAAGATTGCCCGATACGGTCATTCAATGTCTTTTGAAGTTTCTCGTCTACGGTGACTCGGATCTCTTCCAGCCTTTTTTCCGTGTTATCCACTAATCTCTGTTGGCGTTCGTCCAAGGCGGCGAATTTCTCTTTCTGCAACCTGTTAAAAGAATCGATTCCACGTTCGAAGGCTTCCTTGAACTCATTCATGGAACGAGCCAGCTCTTCTCGGTTATCTTTTGCTACTAACCGGCTTTCTTCCCGGTTCAGGCGGAAGTCCTCCCTAAAGTTTTTCTCGATACGGTCGAACGAGCGTTGTATCTCGTTTAGTAACTTTTCTAGGTCTTCTTTGTTATTATTTAGCTGTTTAGGACGCAAAAGGATTTGCGTCACGATGATTATAAGAAGTCCGCCGATAATAATCCAATCCATCTGTTTTTAATTTTGACGTCAAAGATAGGTAATCTGTATTTTGCAACAGTAGTTAAATAGAGTTAAATGAAAAAACATTGTTTATTTTCGTTTGTTTTATCGACAGAAAGCTGCTTATATTTGCGCAGCCAACTTAAAGTAAGACTATTTAATTTACATACAAAGATGGCAAAAGTAACATTAAAAGGTAACGAGATTCATACGAACGGCGAGTTGCCAAAAGTTGGGACAGAGGCTCCGGACTTTAAGGGTGTAAAAAGTGATTTATCCGAATTGTCGCTAAGCGACTTGAAAGGAAAGAAAGTGGTGATAAATGTTTTTCCGAGCTTGGATACAAGTGTATGTGCGGCATCGGTAAGACGCTTCAATAAAGAAGCCGCTTCGCATCCGGATACGGTGGTATTAGCTGTTTCTAAAGATTTACCTTTTGCGCATGGACGTTTCTGTACTACGGAAGGTATTGATAAAGTGATTACATTGTCAGTGTTCCGGTGTTCATGTTTTGAGGATAAGTATGGGATGCTTCTGGTAGACGGTCCGCTGAAAGGGTTATTAGCCCGTGGCGTGATAGTGGTCGATGGAGCTGGTAAGGTGGTTTATGAGGAACTTGTTCCCGAGATTACTACCGAACCGAATTACAATGCGGCTTTAGCTGCATTGAAATAAATGTAGTAGATTATTGTTTTTCATTGGTTAAAGTTAAGGGTTAGTGTAGGAGGCCGTCGGATGTGAATCCCGCGGCCTTCGTTTTTTTAATACAAACACGTTTATATGGATAACTGGAAGCGAGTATTTGCCATTATTTGGACGGGGCAGTTCTTATCTATACTGACAAGTTCGATTGTTAATTTCGCGATAGTCTTGTGGTTGAGTCTGGAGACAGGTTCCGCTGAGGTATTGGCATTTGCTACGATGGCCGCTTTGTTACCTCAATCTGTTTTGGGGCTTTTCACGGGGATCTTTATCGACCGGTGGAAAAGGAAGCGGGTGATGATTATGGCAGATAGCTTTATTGCTTTTTGTACGTTGATATTGGCGGTCTTGTTTTATTTTGATTTGGCTAAGATTAGTCATATATATGTGTTATTGGCCCTTCGTTCCGTAGGTTCTGCCTTTCATATGCCCGCTATGCAAGCTTCTGTTCCTTTGCTGGCTCCAAAATCGGAGTTGATGCGCATAGCTGGGATTAATCAGGTGATCCAGTCGGTGTGTAATATCGCCGGGCCCGCTTTGGCCGGTCTATTCATAACGATGATGAAGATGACGAATATCCTCTTATTGGATGTGGCTGGAGCGGCGTTCGCTTGTCTATCGCTCTGCTTTGTCTTTATTCCCGATCCTTCTCATGAGGAACGAAATTCAGAATTGCATCTTTGGAGAGAGGCGAAAGAGGCGATTATGGAAGTCCGTAACCAATATGGGCTATCGTGGTTATTCCTATTGTCTATATTGGCTACATTCGTGATTATGCCGGTAAGTGTCTTATTCCCGTTGATGACGTTGAATCACTTTGCCGGAAATGCTTTCCAAGTGAGTTTGGTCGAGGTTTCATGGGGTGGAGGAGCCTTGCTCGCGGGTGCTTTACTGGGGCTTAAGAAATATCGTTGGAATGAGATACTGTTGATTAATGGGATGTATATAGCGTTGGGATTGACATTCTTGTTTTCCGGGTTGTTACCGGTATCCGGTTTTATCTGGTTTGCGGTGCTGACGGCTTTAGGAGGTGTTTGTGGTTCCCTGTATTTTGCTACTTTTACTACGGTTATCCAATCTCGCATTGATCCGGGAGTTATGGGAAGGGTATTCTCTTTTTACATGAGCTTTAGTATGCTTCCTTCGATGATCGGTCTTTTGAGTACCGGCTTTTTGGCGGATTCTATCGGGCTTGGAAATACCTTTATAATAAGTGGGGGCTTTTTATGTTTGATAGGTATTATATCCTTTTTTATCCCTTCGTTGATCAGTCTGAAAGAGAGTTTTAAGAGATAACGATATCGTATTTAGACACTATTTAATATGAATAAGAAAATACTTCAACTGGCGATACCTTCTATTATTTCCAATATAACCGTACCTTTATTGGGATTGATAGATGTGGCGATCGTGGGACATCTTGGATCTGCTTCGTACATCGGGGCGATCGCTGTAGGCGGGATGCTGTTTAATATTATCTACTGGATATTCGGGTTTCTCCGTATGGGGACAAGCGGTATGACTTCCCAAGCGTACGGGAAACGGGATTTGACGGAAGTTACCCGGATCTTATTCCGGTCTGTCGGGGTTGGTTTCCTGATATCTTTGGGGCTTTTGATACTTCAATACCCTATCTTGAAGGTTGCGTTTACTTTGATCGACGCAACGGAGGAGGTAAAACAATGGGCCTCTCTCTATTTTAATATCTGTATCTGGGGAGCGCCGGCTGTATTGGGGTTATATGGCTTTGCCGGTTGGTTTATCGGTATGCAGAATTCTCGTTTCCCGATGTTTATCGCTATCGCGCAGAATATCGTGAATATTGTGGCCAGCCTATGTTTCGTGTTTGTGCTGGGTATGAAGGTGGAAGGCGTAGCGTTGGGGACACTGATCGCCCAATATGCGGGTCTCCTCATGGCGTTTGCTCTTTGGTTGAAATATTATAAACGTTTGAAAGCGTATATTGATTGGAACGGGCTTTGGGGTAGGGAGGCGATGCGTCGCTTCTTCTCAGTCAATAGTGATATATTTTTCCGGACCTTGTGCTTGGTCGCTGTTACGACTTTCTTTACTTCTACAGGTGCGAGACAAGGGGATGTGATATTAGCCGTAAACACCTTGTTGATGCAGTTATTTACCTTGTTCTCTTATATAATGGATGGATTCGCTTATGCGGGAGAGGCATTAGCCGGTCGCTTTATTGGAGCCAAAAACGATGTGGGGTTACATAAATGCATTCGCTTATTGTTCCTATGGGGAATCGGCCTCTCATTGTCTTTCACGATCCTTTATGCGTTGGGAGGGAAGAATTTTCTGGGATTATTGACGAACGATACCTCAGTCATTGAAGCTTCCGGGGATTATTTCTATTGGGTGTTGGCGATTCCTTTATGTGGATTCTCCGCTTTCCTTTGGGACGGTATCTTTATCGGTGCCACGGCCACACGCCAGATGCTTTACTCGATGCTTGTGGCCTCGGGCACTTTCTTTATTATGTATTACTTGTTTTATCAATCGATGGGGAATCATGCCTTATGGATGGCTTTCCTTTGGTATCTGTCTTTACGTGGCGGTATGCAATGGGTACTTTGGCGGTTAAAAAAATAAGGCGAGAACCTGTAACTGATCCTCGCCTCATTTTATCCTAGGAAAACCTATTTACTGTTGTTTGTAATAAGCTAAGTCCTCACGATTGAAGTTGTTGATGAAGGATTCGATCTTATCAATCTCAGCTTGTCCGTAGTTTACATAAACCTCGGCGGAACGGCGGAAGCTGTCATCTTTGTTTGCGTCTTGCAATAGCAAGTAGCCGAATACGCAATGAGCGGCTGCCTCGACCATACGGCGAGCTTGGAAGTCAATATATTCGTTATCCTTTGTCTCCGTAACCTTGGCTACCACTTTCTCATACTTCTCGGTCATAGCGGCAAGTTTGTTCTTCAGAGCCTCTAATTCCGGCTTATACTCGATCGCTTGGTATTCACGAATCTGGTTCAAGTAAGTACCCGTGGTGACGTGGCGGATGGCCGCTACGACTTGCAATTGGGTGGTACCCTCATAGATATTCGTGATGCGGGCATCCCGGTAGATACGTTCGCAAGCGTAGTCCTTCATGAAACCGGAACCTCCGTGAACTTGGATAGCGTCGTAAGCGTTCTGGTTTGCGTACTCGGTAGTCATGCCTTTACCCATCGGGGTGAAAGCATCCGCGAGCTTGCTGTACTTCTTGAATTCTTGACGTTCTTCCGGAGTCAGTTTACGTTCCTTGGATATATCATCCAACGCTTTGTAGACGTCAACGAAACGGGCGGTCTCGTATAACATAGAACGGGAAGCATCCGCTTTCGCACGCATCAAGGCGATAATCTCAGCGATCGCCGGGAACTCGATGATAGACTTACCAAACTGTTTACGATCCAAGGCGTAAGCATAAGCCTCACGATAGGCAGCCTCGCTAAGTCCTACGGCTTGAGCCATGATACCCAGACGGGCACCGTTCATCAAAGCCATTACATATTTGATCAAACCTAGCTTACGATCACCGCAAAGCTCGGCTTTCGCGTTCTTGAATACCAACTCGCAAGTAGGAGAGCCTTTGATACCCATTTTGTTCTCGATACGACGGACATTCACGCCACCATTGCGCTTGTCGTAGATGAACATGGAAAGGCCACGTCCATCCTTCGTACCTTCCTCGGAACGGGCCAATACCAAATGGATGTCAGCGTCGCCATTCGTGATGAAACGCTTTACGCCGTTCAGATACCAGCAACCGTCAGCCTCGTTGTAAGAAGCTTTCAACATAACGGATTGAAGGTCGGAACCTGCGTCCGGCTCCGTCAAGTCCATAGACATGGTCTCTCCGTCGCAAACACGAGGGATGTAACGTTGGCGTTGATCCTCGTTGCCGAACTCGTATAAGGTCTCGGCACAATCTTGTAGACCCCAAAGGTTCTCGAAACCGGCGTCGGCACGGGAAACCAAGTCGGCGGCCAT
>ENA-OPTX01000071-OPTX01000071.1-human-gut-metagenome-genome-assembly--contig:-NODE-71-length-74570-cov-36.793035_pt1 | contig 74570 bp, 64 predicted proteins | sample MGYA00241465_ERZ501922 | MGnify/ENA primary metagenome ERZ501922 (study PRJEB25962, sample SAMEA2042399) | human gut metagenome | biome: human gut; feature: human-associated habitat; material: faeces...
GAAAATAAAAAAGACAGGAACCTCCGTTGGTACGGATGCTTCTGTCTTTCATAAGGGTTTGTATAAATTCCCGGTAAATCCGGCAGCGTGGAAAATCCACAATTTGTTTTAATTCTAATTGATAATTCACGATAAACCTCCATATAATATTGTAGTTGTAGTAAAATAATTGTAGACGAAAGATACTAAAATGTTTATAATATGCCCATAGGGGTGCTAAGTGGCATAGATTTGGCACAGTAAAATACCTGATATGGCATGAAAGCAACATGAAAATTAGGGTGGATATAAGGTGGACAGTTTGGAAAACCTTAGAGTTTTAGAGGGTTCCGAGGTTTTTTTCCGGGGTCTGCAACACCTCTATCCCCGGTTCAAATCCGGGTGGCACCTCTTGAAAAACCTTAGAAATATCTTCTAAGGTTTTTTTGTGTTAATGTATACTGACACTTGCGATAGTGACACAGGATTGATTCTGATAATTTCTGGAAGTCACAGAAATAACAGGCTACAGGAGAGGGAATTTCGGTGGCTCCTGAACTGTCAGATGTTCACCGATCAGCTTCTCCATCCAGACCATATTATACCAGTGGTTGAATTTGTAACCGCATTTATGGAACTCACCTACAAGACGATATCCCATATGAGTGTGAAATTCCACACTGTTTTTGTCAAGATGTTCATCTTCCTTTGGAGGATAGGCAATGCAGGCATTCATATTTAAGATACCCTGCTCACGTAAAGCGGTTTCAAGGGCATCATGAAGCATGCGGCCTATCCCTCTGTGTTTAAGAGACTGATCAACATAAATAGATGTTTCCACAGCCCAGTCATATGCAGGTCTTTCATGGAAAGGACCTGCATATGCATATCCAAGCAAAGTTCCTTTTTCTTCAGCTACAAGGTAAGGGTATTTTCTCAGAGTGTGTTGAATCCGGGAAGCAAATTCTTCTGTGGAGGGAACATCATATTCAAAGGTGATGGCTGTATTTTCTACATATGGTCTGTAAATTTTAAGCAGTGCCGGTGCATCTGCAGCAGAAGCGGTACGGATTATTATTTTATTGTCCATGATAATTTCCTTTCTGAAGTGTGTTTGAAAAATATATGTAACTATTCATCAAATTCTGCAGTCACTATAAAACCTCGCGGTGTATGTTCAATATTTTTTACGATTCCTTTTCTGGATCTGATGCGTTCTGCATTTGGATAACAGCCGGACATTGCCACAGCCGGTTCAATGATATAACTGTAATTCATAAAAGACTGATATTCGGAAATTTCTATTTCATCTCCCACATTTATTAATCCCTGACGTTCCATTTTAAATTTTTCCTGACGCATATAATTCCTTCTTTCTGTGTCAAGCGGATAAAATCATCCGCTTTGCTACGCAGCTTTACACCGAATAACTGCTCCGCAGGGGACTTACCTGATTCGGTTAAATAGAGTAACAGTTCAGTATATGATTGTTTTACCAAAGTGCTGTCATAAGTGAAGCTGCCATATAAGTATAACACAAAAAAAGTAAACAACAATGATTGTTATAAAAAATAAAAAAGTAAAATAAATGAAAAAAGTACTTGAATACGTAGGATTAAGCATATATAATTAATAGAAATTGTGCTGTTTACAGATAAATGTCAGAACTTTGCGACTGACAGGATTTTGGAAGCTGCTTTTTATATTGATACGGAAAGGGGAAATTACATGAAAACGATCGTCGTTTGTGATGATGTTGAGATTGAAAGACTTCTTTTAAAAGAAATATTGTGTCAGTATTTTGAAGAAATAAATGAAGAGGTTTCAATTGTAGAATATGATTCAGGAGAGACGCTTATAGCCGATGTGGAAGAAGGATACATTGCTATGGATCTGCTTTTTCTGGATATATGTATGAAGAAACTTAATGGAATGGAAACTGCAAGAAAATTGAGACAGATACAGTGTAAGGTGCCGATCATTTTTCTTACCGCCTCACCGGATTATGCCATAGAGAGTTATGAAGTACAGGCTTCCGGATATTTGTTGAAATCATTTTCAGAAGAGAAACTGATGAAACTTCTGAACAGGATTCTTAAAACGGATATGAAAAGGCGTGTTGCAATCAAAAACAGAAGACAGTACCGTTATCCATGTACAGATGATATCATGTATATTGACAGCGATAAACATAATGTCACCCTGCATCTGTCAGATGGTTCCGAAATTATAACAGTGGACAAGCTGGGAGAAATTGAGAAGAGAATTAACGAGAAACGTTTTCTGCGCTGCCATCAGAGTTATCTGGTGAATATGGATTATATTAAGGATGTAGAGGACGATTTTATTATGGAAGATGGAACACTTGTGCCTATACGTGTTCGTGGGCGGAAAGAAATACTGGATACGTATTATGATTATTTTGTAAATCATTTTGGAGACTCAAAGGACACTTTTGCAGAATAAATTGCTGAATTTGCATAAAATGAAAAGTGGGCATAAATGCTGATATAATACACATTAAGGTACAGCTGATATAAAAACAGATAAACTGGGAACGGGTAATGAAAGACACAGTATTATTGTTTTAAATCAGTCGTTATACCTGACCTATTATTAAAAAGTGTGTGAAAAGTGTGTGTTATAAAATGTGTGTGAATGTGTGAAAAATCCCCACCGAAAGTCAATGTTTCCTCGGCATTGAAATTTCGGTGGGGATTTTTTGATATAATATTATCTGATATCAGATGTATCAGAAGAAGCCTGTTCAGCAGTTGTCAGGGCAAGCTCCAGAGAAGTGTCTGTGAAGAAGGTATTAGCATTATACAGGTACAGAATTTCCTGAACATTTTCAACCTGCATTAACTGCTCCAGATCTCCAAAGTAATAACGGGGATCAATCATTATGATCTTTCGGTAATGCTGAGCAAGAAATGGGATGAAGCTGTTTGCGTATGAATCCTTAAGCACAAGCAGTGTATTATCTGTTTCAGTAGGAGTACTGATCTTTATCTGAGCGTGGTTTCCACCAAAGAATAATGCATATTTATCTCTTGTCTCAAGTTTCTCAGTATCATAGAAGCTGGCACTTTTTTTCTGTTCGTCTACATAATTAACTACAGAAGAGAGTGCCTGATCTCCGGTGGGGAGAAATACATCGATCTCATCTTTTTCGCCGGAGCGGAAACCGCTTTTGGCAGACAGTGTTCCCTGAAAAGAACGGGTGACAGGTGCTTTGTCATAAGTGTCTGCTGAAGTATCAATTCCCATATCTTTGGCTGCCTTAAGATAGGCATAATAAGCACCCTGGGTAGTCCAGTGATGATCAGTGTGATAATAGAGGTCTTCCATTTTGTGATCTTTAAAAGTGCTGCGAACATCAATAAAGGTCACACCTGCATCGGTCAGGGAGGCAGAGAGGCTGTCAAGCCAGGAATTCTGATCCTGAACAGGGGCAAAAGCAGGAAGCCTGTCGCTCAGGATATTCACAGAATTTGGGGCGATCAGTGCATATTGTTTCAGATCAGAATGTTTTTGCGCAAAGTCAGTCATTGCTTTTACAGTGGCGTCATACTGTGTCTGATCAGGCGCTTTAAATTCTTCCATAAGATATCCGGATTTTCCAACGTATACGCCATTAGATTCTACTTTTCCCATCAGACGGTCAGTTCCGGCTTTCAGGGTAATCCACAGATCGCGAAGTGGAAACTGATCATTTTCATAGGTTTCAAATTGTTTTTCAAATCCGCCGGAAGCAATCTGATTGCCGTTTAAATGAGGCAGGGAAGAAAGTACGCGGTTTTCTTTTTCAGAAAACCCTCTGTCAGGAAGCACAATGCTCAGAATGAGTACGATCAAGGGGATAAATAAAAATAAAAGTCCCATTCTGTGGAAAAATAAACGATAATTTCTTAATGATTTTTTCATATTGTTTACCTTCTAAAATTTTGCATATAAAAATGGTGTGTAAGAGTTATAAACCATATAGGCAATCGATAATGCAAATAAAATAAGATTTATGATCACTGCAGCAACAGGTCTGCGTCTGACCAGACGCTTAAAGTACTGGTAAGGAGCAGGACGGCACATAAGAATACTGATCAGAAGAAGGATAAATCCTGTCTTGAGGTAGTAAAGTGCAGTTTTGTCTATGAAACCGGAAGCTCCGATCCCAAACATAGTTCCAAGGTAATGGCCAAGGGCACCAAAGTCTGTCTGGCTGAAGAATACCCATCCGATCATGACTACAAGCATAGTGTATACAGTGCAAAGCCAGGATGGTATTTTTTTCAGATATTTCTGAAGTACAAATTTTTCGAGTAAAAGGAAGAGTCCGTAATAAACACCCCATAGTACGAAATTCCAGCTTGCACCATGCCATAGACCGGTAAGTGCCCATACCACAAGGATATTTCGGATATGTTTCAGAGTGGAGACCCGATTACCGCCAAGCGGGATATAAATATAATCTCTGAACCAGCTTCCAAGAGAAATATGCCAGCGTCTCCAGAATTCAGAAACACTGGTGGAAATATAGGGATAATCAAAGTTCTTATTAAAATCAAATCCCAGCATTTTTCCCAGACCGATGGCCATATCCGAATAGCCGCTGAAGTCAAAATAAAGCTGCATTGTATAAGCCAGAATGCCAAGCCATGAAGTAAATACAGACATCTGTGGATGACCACAGATACTGCTGTATAAAACCGAGAGATTATCTGCCAGAAGAACTTTCTTTGCAAGACCTTTGACAAAAAGCTCTGCACCGATACCGAATTTGGAGATATTGATGGTACGCTGCTTCAGCTGCGTCTCTATATCCGTATATCGTACGATTGGTCCGGCAGAGGTATAAGGAAACATTGTGCTGTATACGGAAAAGGTCAGGAAATTTCGCTGCGCACTGACCTTACTTAAATAAATATCAAAAAGATAGGACAAATTACGGAAAGTGTAGAAAGAAAGTCCTATCGGCAGCGAAAGCTCCGGATGAGGGATATGGATACCGATGATTCCTCCGATTGTGTTAAGTAAGAAACCATAATATTTAAAAAACACAAGTACTGCAAGATTTATAATGATCGAGAAGATCAGATTAATTTTCTGTTTCCTGTCATCATAATATAAACGTTCCAGTTCTGTACCCATATAATAGTTGAAGATACTGGAAAACAGCATGAGGATCACGTATACAGGTTCTCCCCAGGCATAAAAGATCAGACTGCCCAAAAACAGCAGCAGATTGCGGAGCTTTCCCGGTACCAGGTAGTAGATCAGCATGAAAACCGGAAGAAAGCAGAATATAAAAAATATACTGTTGAATACCATATTAAAAGTTCTCCAATCTGGATATTATGAATATTATAGTAATTCTCTTAACTGCATTTTCTCTTAACAGTATTATTAAGAGGACTGCCATAGTAATGGTTCTGCAGTCCATTAGTGTAAAATGCGGAACAGTTACGAGGATTAAAGTAAAATGCTTATATCATGGAAAGAAAGGCAGTGCGCCAGTTCTGTGCGTCTGCGCCGCACATATAGTATACATAGTTTCCTTTTTTTCCAACAACTGCATTGTTCAGAAGAGCCATCTGATCTGTGCCATAGCCCTCAAATACCTGCTTCTGACCGGAGAGATGGGCGTTTGCATTTTCAAGCAAAGTATTTGCCTGGGTATTGTCAGTGGCTTTCATAATACAGATTTCTTCTACTGCCATGGGTGAAGCGGCTTTGTAGAAGAAATAACCGTCAATATTGCGGTCATCTGTCTGATAATAATGTTTCAGATCAGAACGTGCTTCTTTATTCAAAGAAGTGATATCAGAATCCTGTTCCATAGTCTGTGCAATCTGTTCCATGGGTACATTCTTTGCGCTGTCGGAGGTATACAGGACAGTCAGATATGCGATAAGGAAAAGAACAAATGCACCTTTGATAAAAATATGTAAATAATTTTTCATGCCTTTAACCCCGCAATCTGTGCCATATTTGTCAGCCATTTGGGATAGTAGTCCTGAATCACATGTTCACCGTCCGGTTCATACAGATTCTCTGAACTGTCTGTTACAATCGTTGAATTGTCAATAAAGGTACATCCCATTTCCTGACAGAGTTTGATAAGTCCTTCATTATAATCAGGGTAATATCCAAGATCAGGAGTCTGTGCGATCGCTTCATCAGTAATCGGCAGAATGCAGTTGATATAAATTGGGACATCTGGTAAGGCTGTCTGGATTTTCTTTATCTGCGTCCTGTATGCATCAATAAATTCTGATGAAGCCGAACCATATATTTCCAGGTCGTTGGAACCAAATGCCATGAATACATGAGAGGGATTCAGAGCAATTGCCGTACTGATCTGATCATCGGCTGCACCTACATTTAATCCTCGTTTGCTGACTACCACATCCGTATCCAGATATCCGTATTCTACGATGGATTCTGTGATAGAGTCACCGATGATGACGTTTCCGGCAAAAACCTGTCGGATTTCTACATCACTTAACAGGGTAGATCCGGAACCGTCTGAAGCATCAGAACCGGAAGAAATGCCGGTTGTCTGTTTCAGAGCCTGAAGCTGTTCTTCTGTCTGTGAAATGTCTGAATTTTCCAGAGCCTGAAGGCGGGCTACATTTTCTTTACAGACAGAATCATTCTCATTTCCGCGGGTGCATAAAAAAATCACTGCACCGGCGAGTATAACACCGACAGGGATAAGAAATAAAACTTTATTCTTTGGTTGTTTTTTCAAAATAAATCCTTCCTATGGAAAAATATCCATTTTATGACATAGTTTTATTTATAGCAATACTCTCAAATGTATTATTTATGAGTATCGCTATAATTATAATACGCACTAAAAAAACTTCAAGGAAAAATTCACAAATTTTACACAAAGTCATGCAGTTGCCTGTGGACGAAGAGAAAGAAAGAAGTTATACTATTTTAGAAGAAATGGAATAGTATTTTTAACCGAATCAAGTAAGTCCCCTGCGGAGATTGCGAAAAGCAATAAGAGTGGGTGTGGACTTGCTATCATACAGTCAGGAGGAAAAGGTTATGGGGAAAAAAGTTTCTGATTTTTTAAAAAGCGAGATTTTATCATCGGTTTTTTATCTGGCATTTGGTCTGTGTCTGCTCCTGGTTCCGGACCAGACCGTAAACATTATCTGCAAGATTGTATTCGGACTGGTAATGATCGCTTCCGGTATTTATCATATTGTTATTTATACAGCTGAGAAGGAAAAGGCAACGATTCTTGATCTGTTTACAGGTGTGATCGTCATGGTGCTTGGAATTTTTCTTTTCTTTACACCGCAGATCGTGATCAAAATCCTGCCATATTTACTGGGAGCCTTGGTACTGGTTGACAGTATCTGGAAGATAAAGGGAAGTTACAGACTGAAAAAAGCCCAGAGAGGACGCTGGAAGATTATTCTTATTGGCTGTCTGGTATTTATTGCGCTGGGTGTTTCCATGTTGCTCTATTCTTTTTTGAGTGTAACCCGGATGATCCTGTTTTCCGGAATTATTCTGACTGCTGATGGAGTAGCAGACATTGTATTTTTGATCATGATTCGTCTTGGAATGAAAAAATCCGAAAAACTCTGTGCTGAAAAAGAACAGGAAGAGAATGGAAAAGAGAAACCATGGGATGACCCGGCAGATGCAGGTCTGGACGAAAAAGTGCAGGATAAATCTTTAAATGAAGATGAAACAGAATGGAAGCAAGATACAGATTCTCAGGTTCAGGAAGCGGAGATGGAAATAGAAACCGGGAAGACTGCAGATGCAGCAGATGCAGACGCCATTCTGGATGCAGAGATGCAGACTCCGGATGAAGGCGTGGAAAGTCCCGGCAGAGAAATCCGGGAAATGCTGAAAAATCATGATGAACCGCTGGAAGAATGGAAGGACTGAGTGAAATATGCAGGAACAGAATCCCATTGTACTGATGAATTTCTCCGGAATTTACAGAGAAGAAGAATTCTGGAAAAACAGACAGGTATCCTGGATTGAGCTTCAGGATGTCTGTGGGACAAACTGCTATTGTGATGAGGAAGCAATCGCAGAGATTAATAAACGAACAGAAAATTATCCAACTGCCGGAATCCATTTTATTGATTCCGGCAATTATCACTATATGACAAGACTTTGGCTGACAAGAATGGATCAACCGTTCTGTCTGCTGGTATACGATAATCATACAGATATGCAGCCTCCGGCTTTTGGTGGGATTTTGTCGTGTGGAGGATGGATCGCGGCAGCGTTGGAGGAACTGGAGAATCTGAAATATGTGATCCTTGTGGGACCGGATGAAGCAGCCTATGAGCAGGTAGATGAGAATCTGAAGGACAGAGTGATATTTCTCTCCAGAGAGAAACTTCATGTGATGAATGATGAAGAGAGAAACTGGTTTCTCAGGGAAACAGTCAGTGAAGTATGTAATTGGAGAAAATCGGAAGGTTTACAGGAAGATGCTGAAAAATTCCTTCCATTATATATATCTGTTGATAAAGATGTGCTTTGTACAGAGGATGCACAGACGACATGGAGCCAGGGGGATATGAGGCTGACAACTTTGGTGTCCGGTGTACAGACTGTATTGGAATGTGCAAAAGAAAGCAGTGGAAAGATTGCCGGTGTGGATATCTGCGGAGAAGCAGATGCGGAAGCGGTACATGAGAATGAAGCCAATGATTATGCAAATGAAAAATTGCTGGAGGTTTTTGAAGGTTTATTTTGGAAATCCGACTGTGAATAATAAATAAAATGAGAGAGTGACAGGAAGTATTTTAAGATTTGAGAGGATTTGAGACATGCATAATGAATTGTTACATATAGGACCGTTGACGGTATATGGTTATGGATTTATGATCGCCATGGGAGTATTGGCTGCCTGGTTTGTGGCTGAGCAGAGAGCGCGTAAACTGAAACTTGCATGTGAACATATTTTTTATCTGGTAGTGTGGTGCGCCATTGGTGGATTTACATCTGCGAAGATTTTGTTCTGGATCACCAACTGGAGGGAATTTCTGCAGAATCCAAGGCAGATCATAGGATCAGATGGATTTGTGGTATATGGAGGGATCATCGGAGGAATTCTGGTGGGCTGGCTGTACTGCAGGATAAAGAAGTTGAAATTTCTGGAGTATTTTGATCTGATGATGCCATCCATTGCACTGGCACAGGGATTTGGCAGGATTGGATGCTTTCTGGCAGGCTGCTGTTATGGGAAAGAAACTTCAGGGCCTCTGGCGGTTACGTTTACAAATTCAGATTTTGCACCCAACAATGTTGCTCTGATCCCGACACAGATTTATTCCGGTTTTTTGGATTTTGCCCATTTTCTGTTGCTGCTTTATGTGGCAAAGCATAAGAAAGCAGATGGACAGGTGGCTGCCTGCTATCTTATTTTCTACAGTATAGGAAGATTTGTGATCGAATTTTTCAGAGGAGATATTGAAAGAGGAAGCGTAGGAGTATTGTCGACTTCGCAGTTTATCAGTATTTTTACAACTGTGGCTGGAATTATATTATTACTGACTGTTGTGAAGAAACAAAAGCAGGAAGCGAATATCAGTCTGAACAGTAAAGGTTAGAATTGTCATAAAGAGCATATATTGTGCATATCATGTATAAAAAATCCAGGGAGGACAGTAATGTTCGGACCTGACGATTTTGAAGTGCAGATACAGCAGGAAAACCCCCCGGGCATTCATGCTGAGCCGTCAATACCGCCGGCACAGGATGAAGAGTACGGGGATTTTATTGTAAAACATGGACAGAATATGGGTGGAAAATTTCTTCCTGTGAATGAATTGTTTGGAATTCTATATATTCCGCTGAATGAGATTGGTCCGCTGGAAATTAATTCCTATACGTATGCATCTTTGCCGAAGTGTTATACATTTATGGATGCGGATGCATTAAATTCATCCGGGATTACACGGTTACATAATCATCCCTATCTGAAACTTCAGGGAGAGGGCACAGTGATCGCAGTGATTGATTCCGGGATTGATTATCTGAATCCAATCTTTCGAAACGGAGATGTAAGCCGTATTGCATATATCTGGGATCAGACAATTCCGGGAAATGAGGATGAACAGGTTCCTTATGGAAAGGTTTTTACCGGAGAGGAAATTAATCAGGCATTGCTGTCGGAGAATCCACAGGAGATTGTACCCTCATTGGATGAGAACGGACATGGTACAGCTATGGCAGGGCTGGCAGCAGGCAATTTTGTACCCACAGAAAATTTCTCAGGAGCAGCTCCGAAAGCAACGATCATTGTGGTGAAATTAAAGAAAGCAAAATCATATCTGAGAAAATTTTACCAGTATCCGCCACAGGCACCGGTATTTCAGGAAGACGACATTATGCTGGGGATTTCTTTTGCAGTGAAGATGGCACAAGAGATGGGAATGCCGGTTTCCGTTTGTCTGGGACTTGGCACCAATCAGAGCGCACATGTTGGTGACAGTGAGCTGAGTCGATATGTAGATTATATTAATGAAGATTCTCAGGTATCAGTATCTGTGGCAGCAGGAAATGAGGGTGCAGCACAGCATCATTATACAGCAGAGTTGGACTATGTGAAAAATCAGGATACTGTTGAACTTCGTATTGCGGATAAAGAAGAAGGATTTTCCATGGAATTTTGGGGAGATCCGCCGGATGACTATGGGATATCGTTACAGTCACCGGCAGGAGAAAAGCTGTATGTGAGCAGTTCTCTTGGTGCAGGTACTCAGGAATTAAGTTTCATTTTTGTGGAGACGAAAGTGCTGGTCAATTACGTAAAGATGGAGCGGATGACCGGGAAACAGCTGATTTATTTTCGCTTCTTTCATCCGGCAGCAGGTATCTGGAAGGTAAATGTCAGTAAAAAAGGAATATCGGGAAGCAGGTTTCACATGTGGCTTCCGGTGCAAGGGCTGATTTCGCCGGATACTTATTTTCTGGAGTCTACACCTTATATAACTGTTACTGCACCTGGGGATTCAACCAGAGGTATTACGGCAACAGCTTATCAGTATCTGGATAACAGTCTGTATTTTCAGGCTGGGCGAGGGTTTACTCCAAATAACCAGGTGACACCTGATCTGGCAGCACCGGGAGTAGATCTGCTCATTCCATTGCCGGGAGGGGCGTTTGGAAAGGCTTCGGGGAGCAGTCTTTCTTCGGCTGTTGTTGCAGGAGCAGCAGCATTGGTGCAGGAATGGGCGATCGTGAGAGGAAATATTCCTTATGCATCGGGAAATACGGTGAAGTTTTATCTGCAGAAAGGGGCAGTGAGAGAAGAACAGATGGAATACCCCAATCCGGGATGGGGATATGGAAGACTGGATCTGTATCGGACATTTGAGATTATAAACTGAAAGGTTTATGAAATACTGGAAAATACATATAAAAGATAAAATAATAACCAAATTTTAAGAGTAAATATTGTATAGTTTTAGACCAAAAATAATTAGGCTGTCTAATTGTTTTTTTGAACGAAAAATGTTACAATCGTACAAAAGAAACTGGGAGGCAATTATGAAGAGAGGCAGTATTTTTGAAACTGACGGAATCCCCCGCATGAGTGAGGCTTTACCCCTTGCCATGCAGCATGTCGTAGCTATGATCGTTGGCTGTGTCACACCGGCGATCATCGTTTCCGGAGCAGTTCCAGGCGGACTCTCCAGAGAAGACCAGGTTATCCTGATCCAGTCGGCACTGGTCATTGCAGCATTGTCAACTTTGCTTCAGCTGTTTCCGATTGGCGGAAAGGCGAAATTTGCAATTGGCTCAGGCCTGCCTATTATCATGGGTGTCAGCTTTGCTTACGTGCCAAGTATGCAGGCGATAGCGGAATCGTATGGAATAGCAGCAATCATGGGTGCGGAGATTGTTGGTGGTATCGTAGCAGTTGTTATGGGTTTGCTGGTCAAGAAGATTCGGGTATTTTTCCCGCCGCTAATCACAGGAACAGTCGTATTTACCATCGGTCTTTCCCTGTATCCGACTGCCATTAATTATATGGCAGGCGGTACCAGCAGTCCGAATTACGGATCCTGGCAGAACTGGGCAATTGCATTTTTCACGCTGATCGTTGTTACAGCTCTGAATCATTTTGGAAAGGGAATCTGGAAACTGGCATCTATTCTGATCGGTATTATAGTGGGATATCTGGTTTCTATTCCGTTTGGAATGGTAGATTTCTCAAGCATAGGGGAAGCAGGTGTCTGTCAGCTTCCATCTCTGATGCATTTTGGAGTACAGTTTGAGCCGTCTTCCTGTGTTGCACTGGGAATTTTATTTGCTATCAACTCTATTCAGGCAATCGGTGATTATTCAGCGACTACGATCGGAGCTATGGACAGAACACCTAAGGATGATGAACTGCAGCGTGGAATCGTTGGTTATGGTCTTTCTAACGTTGTAGGCGCATTGCTCGGCGGACTTCCCACAGCAACATACAGCCAGAACGTTGGTATTGTTACAACTACAAAGGTTATCAACCGTTGGGTACTGGGACTTGCAGCTGCAATTCTCGGTATAGCAGGTCTGGTTCCGAAATTCTCAGCTATCCTGACAACGATTCCTCAGTGTGTACTGGGTGGTGCAACTGTGTCTGTATTTGCATCGATCGCAATGACAGGTATGAAGCTGGTTGCTTCTGCTGAGATGGATTACCGTAATTCATCTATCGTAGGACTTGCAGCTGCACTGGGAATGGGTGTATCTCAGGCAACAGCTGCACTTGCAAGCTTTCCCACATGGGTAACAACAATTTTCGGTAAATCACCGGTTGTCCTTGCAACTATTATTGCAGTAATGCTTAATGTGATCCTTCCGAAAACACGGGATGAGCAGAAAGAAGAGGCAAAAAAAAAGATTAAAATAGAACAGAAACTGGAAGAAGACCACAGGGAATTCGGGGAATAAAAACAGAAACTGAATATGGGAAATATAAGGTGTGCTTTCACAGGGGGATGTGGGAACACACCTTTTTATTGAATTGCTATGGAAGGCAGTTGTATGATATAATGAAAAGCAATCACATTAAATCAAACGATACAGGAGGTTTCTTATGTCCAGAAAGAATCTGATCGTCGGTCAGTCCGGCGGTCCTACCGCAGTAATTAACAGCAGCCTTTACGGAGTTGTATCCGAGGGAATGCGTCATCCGGAAGCTATTGAGCATGTTTACGGAATGATAAACGGAATTGAAGGATTTTTAAATGGAACAGTTCTTGACTTTACCGAAGCACTTCCGGGAGAGAAACTTGACGGTCTGAAAGTCACACCAGGTGCTTATCTTGGTTCCTGCCGCTATAAATTGCCGGAATCACTGGAAGATCCGGTTTATCCAAGACTTTTTAAAAAATTTGAAGAAATGAATATTGGCTGGTTTTTCTATATCGGTGGAAATGATTCCATGGATACGGTGAGCAAACTTTCCCGTTATGCTGCGCAGACAGGCAGTGATATCCGTATCCTCGGAGAACCAAAAACAATCGACAATGATCTGATCCACACAGACCATACTCCGGGATTTGGAAGTGCAGCCAGATATGTAGCTTCTACAGTCCGCGAGATTACCATAGATGCAAATGTTTATGAAAAGAAATCCGTAACTATTATAGAGATTATGGGCCGCCACGCAGGATGGCTCACTGCTGCATCTGCACTTGCCCGCAAATATACAGGAGACAACCCTCTTCTCATCTACCTTCCGGAAACAGCCTTTGACCAGGAAGAATTTCTTAAAGCAGTAGAGAACTCCTTTGAGAAAAACTGCAATGTCATTGTCTGCGTATCAGAAGGAATCCATGACGACAAGGGCACATTTATCTGTGAATACGACAATTCCGTAGGCACTGATACCTTTGGACACAAAATGCTGGCAGGCTGTGGTAAATATCTCGAAAACCTTGTCAGAAACCGCCTCGGTGTAAAAGCCCGTTCTGTAGAACTCAACGTCAGCCAGCGTTGCTCTGCATCCATGATGTCCGCCACAGACCAGCAGGAAGCCATCAAAGCCGGAGAATTCGGCGTACAGGCAGCCCTCAACGGCGAAACAGGAAAAATGATCTCATTTATCCGCAAAGAAACCTCTGACGGAACCTATATCATGGAATGTGGTCTTGAAGACGTCAATGCCATCTGCAACGAAGAAAAAACAGTTCCACCAGAGTGGATCACAGAAGACGGATCTGACGTCACTGAAGCCTTCATAAACTACGCCCGCCCTCTGATCCAGGGAACAGTACAGATCCCCTGTGGCGAAGACGGCCTCCCGGCATTCGTATACCGAAAATAGTATAGATTGACGGACGCGCAGGAAAATTAATTGTCTGGCGTGCGGTTTCGGACACTAAGATATTCTAAGGCGATAAAAATCTGCTAAAAGCATGAGCCCGCAGGGTCAAACTCGCTGTCGCTCAGACAGTGACCCTGTGGGCTCATAACGCATATTTTTATCGTCTAAGAATATCTAAGTATCCTGCAAATGCACGCCAGACAATTAATTTTCCTGCGCTGTTATAATATATATCAGTAGATTGCAAATATAAAGATAACTGTTTCGCAGTTTATTATCGGATACTATAAACAAAATCACATATTATAATAAGCCGCATACACTCCATTCATATCCAACAGCTCTTCATGCGTCCCCCTCTCAGCAATCCCATCCTCAGTGATCACAATAATCTCATCCGCATCCCTGATCGTAGAAAGTCTGTGCGCGATAGTAATAGTAGTACGGTTCTGTGAAAGCTCTTCAAGACTTCTCTGGATCCATCGTTCACTCTCATTATCCAGAGCGCTCGTAGCTTCATCAAGGATCAGGATCGGCGGATTCTTCAGGAACACACGTGCAATGGAAATCCTCTGTTTCTGACCGCCCGAAAGTCTTGTTCCGCGTTCTCCGACATAGGTATCATACTGCTGTGGAAGTTCCATAATAAAATCATGAATGCTTGCCCGCTTTGCAGCTGCAATAATCTCTTCATCAGAAGCTCCCGGTTTTCCATATGCAATATTATCCCGGATTGTACCGTCAAACAGATAGACATCCTGCTGTACAGTTCCGATATTATTTCTGAGACTCTTCAGAGTCAGGCTGCGGATATCTTTTCCATCAACAGTGATCCGTCCCTCTGTTACATCATAAAAGCGTGGCAGAAGAGAACAGATAGTAGTTTTCCCGCCACCTGACGGACCCACAAGTGCCACAGACTTTCCGGCAGGGATATCAATAGAGATATCACTGAGAACAGGGGTATTATCGTCACTGTAATGAAAAGATACATGCTCATAGCTTACATGTCCCTTCACATCAGTAAGTTCTCTGGCATCTGGAGCGTCTGTGATCTCTGACTCTGTTTCCATAACATCAAGGAAACGGCGAAAGCCTGAAAGACCCTTTTGCATCATTTCTACCAGCTCGACCAGAATCTGGATCGGACTGATAAAGATTCCGATATAAAGTGCATACATGGCAAGATCTGCAGTCTGCATTTCTCCGTTGGCAATAAGATAACCGCCATACACCAGAGTGACCAGATACATCATTCCCTGAAAGAACAGATTAGAGCTCATAAAGCTTCCCATACAGCGATAATTATCACGCTTTGAAAGCAGAAAAGCTTCATTGCTTTTTTTGAATTTGTTATGTTCAATATCTTCATTTGCAAAGGACTGTACCACACGGATACCGGAAAGTGTGTCCTGGAGACTTGCATTGACATCCCCGATCTTACGTCTGTTTTCCATAAAAGTTGCCTGCATTCGGGCATTCTGCTTAAAGGAAAACCAAAACATAACAATAACAAGGATGATCAGTGGAAATGCCAGTTTCTTATTGATAAAGAAAAGAAAGACAAAAGCACCGATGATCTTTACCAGAGAGATAAAAAGGTTTTCAGGACCATGGTGTGCAAACTCGGAAATATCAAAAAGATCACTGACCAGCTTGCTCATCATCTGACCGGAATTATTCTGACTGTAATAGGAAAATGAAAGCTGCTGGTAATGATCAAATAATTCCTGCCGCATATCCCGTTCCATATTTGCTCCCATCATGTGTCCCTGGCAGGTTACATAATATTTGCAGAGACATTGGATCACATACATAAGAAAGAGTCCTCCTGCGATCACAGGCAGTGCATGAAGAATTCTTGACTGATCCTGAGTGAACAGTGTTTTTGTCATAGTCCGCAGGACCTGAGGATATGCCAGATCTATCAGACTGATCACGGCAGCACATATCAGATCAATAAAAAAGACCGTCTTATACGGACCATAGTAGTGGATGAATTTTTTGATAGTATTCATAAGATAAAATCCTTTCATCTGTGATAGAATATATATGATTTTATAGTAACATAACAGAAAGGAAAGTCAATAGAGGGGCAGGAACAGGACTTTAAAATGAAGCTTTTTTGTGTTATATTGTGGTTATGGTAATTTCACAGGAGAGGAAGATGATCTGATGCAGGACAGAAAGCTTGAACAGGCTCTGGAGATTTATTTTCAGGAAAATCCGGACAGAGAGTCCGATAAATATCAGGAGATACAGAAATACCTGAAGCTCAGAATACGTTCTGTAATGGAGCTTCTGATAGAGAATGAGGATACAGAAAGGATGGAGCAGATCGAGAAATGCGGATGGTTTTCCGCAAATGAGCTGGAGAATTTTATAAGATGTGCACAGGAAAAAGCAAAGCTGCGTTCTCTGGTATGGCTGCTTCATCTGAAAGATAAAAAATATGGATACCAAAAAAAAGACTTTTCACTGTAAAACAACAACAGAGCAGGAACTTACCGGAAAAAAAATCCTGCAAAACTGCAGAAATCAATTATATCTGGACTTTCCTTATCTGGACGGGGCATTTGCAAGTCTGGAATACAAAGCAGACAGCAGCATTGATACAATTGGGACAGACGGGGAGCTGATTTATTTTAATCCGGCATTTCTTATGAAAAAATATCTGGAAGATCCGGCAGCAGTAAGAAGAGGATATCTGCACATGCTGCTTCACTGTCTGTACCTTCATATTTTCATGGAACCTGACAGAGATTCCGGTGAATGGGACAGGGAATGCGACTGTTTTGTAGAGCAGCTGATCGACAAGGCTGTCGGAGAAGGCAAAATCAGCCTGAAGAAAAGAAAATCAGATGATACACAGGTGAACACAAATACTTTTGATGATCACATATTCTGGCAGAGAACTGCCGGACAGGCATCAGGAGGCAGGAGAACAAAGGAAAAATGGGAACATATCCTTGCTTATACCTCACAGAATAAGACCGGTATGCAAAGCAGGGCAGGGACTCAGACAAACGATCAGCAGGAAGAACTGGATGAGATCTACCGCAGTAAATATGATTACCGGAAATTTCTGAAGCAGTTCTGCAGACTGCGGGAGGAAGTGGAGCTGGATACGGAGAGCTTTGATTATATTTTTTACAGCTTTGGAATGGAACATTATGGAAATATTCCATTGATAGAACCGTTGGAGTATAAAGAAGTAAACCGTCTGGAGGAGCTGGTGATCGCCATTGACACATCCGGTTCATGTTCAGGAGAAACTGTACAGAGATTTCTGGGTGAAACCTATGGGATTTTAAGTGAAAAAGAGAATTTTTTCAGCAGGATGAAGGTATATATCGTCCAGTGCGACTGTTTTATCCAGAAAGTGGATGTGATCCATTCTGAGGAAGAGTGGAAGGAATACATCCGGAACGTTAAGATCCAGGGCAGGGGAGGTACAGATTTCCGCCCTGTATTTGAATTGATCCGTCAGGAAAAAGAGAGAAAAGAACTGAAGAATCTCAGAGCACTGATCTATTTTACAGATGGTGACGGGATTTATCCGGGACAAAAGCCGGATTATGAGACTGCATTTGTATTTCTGAAACGGACGGACAAGATGAAACTGGTGCCGCCATGGGCGAAATGTCTGATCACAGGAATGGGGCAAACTGCGGAGCAGATGTCAGTTTGAGTAAATAATGTTACTGTTCACTGGTAATATCCCGCGAGGTGTTTTTTGTGAGCGAAGGTCACAGAAAACCCGAGACATACCGCGCGAATTTATGCGATTAGCATAAATTCTGTGCATCGCGAAGCGTGTTGCTGGGAACGGAGTGAACAGTAACTAAATAATTAGCAGGAGTATGATAATAAAATGAACATACAGGAAGCAAAAACAGAAATCTGTAATACACTTCGCGCATATCTGGCGAAGGATGAGAATGGATATTATACTTATCCTCTGATCCGTCAGAGACCGCTGTTGCTGATCGGTCCGCCGGGAATCGGCAAAACTGCCATTATGGAACAGGCGGCAGCAGAGTGCGGTGTGGGACTTGTAGCCTACACCATTACCCATCACACCCGTCAGAGTGCCATCGGTCTTCCGGAGATCGTTAAACGGAATTACGGTGGAAAAGGAATGATGGTGACAGATTACACAATGAGTGAGATCGTGGCATCTGTCTATGATTGTATGGAGAATACAGGCAGGAAAGAGGGAATCCTGTTTATTGATGAGATCAACTGTGTGTCTGAAACCCTGGCACCGGCAATGCTGGCACTTCTCCAGAATAAAACCTTTGGAAGTCATAAGATTCCGGAAGGCTGGATTTTGGTAGCAGCGGGAAATCCACCGGAGTATAATAAATCTGTCAGGGAATTTGATATTGTCACACTCGACCGTGTCCGTAAGCTTACAATTGAGCCTGACTGCGATATCTGGCTGAAATATGCAGGACAGCAGAAGGTGCACCAGGCGATCATTTCTTATCTGTCTGTGAAGAAAAACAATTTCTATGCGGTGGAGAATACAGTAGACGGTAAATTCTTTGTGACTGCCAGGGGATGGGAGGATCTTTCAAGACTTCTGCAAAGCTATGAAAAGCTGGGGATCGGGATCAGTGAGGAACTGGTGGAGGAATTTCTCCAGAAAGAGGAAACAGCCAGAGATTTTGCAGGTTTTTATCAGTTATATACAAAGTATGGGGAGGATTATGAAATCCCGTCGATCCTGTCCGGAAATCTGAGCCGGGAGAATCTGGCGCTGAAGGAGAAGATGGCTGCAGATGGAGCTTTTGAGGAGCGTTTTGCAGTTGTAAATCTGATCCTGGGGGCATTGAGAGAAAAAGCGGAAGAATACGGACAGGCAGATCATCAGCTTGAGGTACTCTATGAGATGCTTCTGCATCTGAGAACTCAGGTGAGAAAGAATGCTGAGGAAGAGAAGCTGGGAATTTCATTGCTTGAAGAATTTGTGCAGGAACAGGAAAACAGTCTGCAGATCAAAGTAAAGATGGAACTGATCTCAGTAAGAGAACAGAAATATCAGGAGACGGCAATCCGCAGGCTGAGGGAATATATTCTGACAGCAAAGAAAGAACATGTGCGGTCAGCTGAAAATGGATTTAAGCGGATCAGTAAATGTTTTGAAAAAGAAGCAGTATGCAGAGAAGATATGATCCAGAAACTCCAGGGAGAACTGCAGAATGCCTTTTCATTTATTAAAGAGAGCTTTGGCGAAAATCAGGAAATGCTGCTTTTCGTGACAGGGATCACAGCGGATAAGTCAATGACTTCGTTTATTGCCGGAAATGGCTGTCCGGCATATTTTGAACACAGCGAGATGCTTTTATATAATAAAGAAGAAAATGAACTGCGAAAAGCGTGTCTGGAGGCAGTGCATGAAAGACTACAGGAAGAAAGCCGTGACCGGGTATAATATCTGTTACAGACAGTATCTGAAAACGGCAGTCAGTATATTATTGATAGAAGCAAATCAGACAGCAGCTGATACATAGCAGCAGAAATACGCTGCGGAAATGGAGGAAGAATGTCAGAAAAACAGCCTGAAAAAAAGAAGACAGCAGGGGATGTTGTGTTGACGGTTGTTCTGATCGCAGCAATCTGTATATTCTGTTATGCAGGATATAATCTGTTTCATATTTATACAGAATATAAGAAAGGTACGGATGAGTACAATTCAATCACACAGATGGCAGTAACAGAACGAGATCCGGATGGAGAAGCAGCAGGGCCGGAGGCAGGCAGTGAACTGAAAGCGCCTATGGATATTGACTTTGCATCTCTTAAAAGTGTAAATGATGATGTAGTGGGATGGATTTATGTGGAAGCAGTGCCGGATATCAATTATCCCATTGTGCATGGCAAAGACAATGAAACTTATCTTCACAGAACCTATGAGAAGAATTACAATTTTGCAGGTACTATCTTTGTGGACTATGAAAACAAAGGGGATTTCAGTGACTGTAATACGATCGTGTATGGCCATAATATGAAAAATGGTTCCATGTTTGCACAGCTTAAGAAATTTACACAGGATGAGGAGACTTATAAGAAGAGCAAATATTTCTGGATCTTTACACCTGAGAAAAACTACAGGTATGAGATTATCTCCGCGTACACTACAGGTGTGAACAGTGATACCTATACTCTGTTTAAGGGACCGGGTGAGGAATTTGAAAAATATCTGGAAAAGATCAGAGGATATTCCGAGATCCGGACAGATGCAGAAGGAATGAACATAAAGGACAAGATCATTACTCTGTCTACCTGTACGGGAAACGAGGCAACCCGTTATGTTGTCCAGGGAAAACGTGTGGATACACTTGATATTGAAAAGTAGAAGTTAAGAGGATAAAATCATCCGCTTTGCTGCTTGATTCGGTTAAAGAACAGTTGTCTGAATCAGAAGAAAGGTGTATTGCTGTAAAAGCAGATGATAAAATTTCAGTAACAGTGTTTGGAAAAAATAAAGGAGGAATTCTAAATGGCAGGAGAAGTTGAGAGATTACAGGAACTTGTAGACAAATATGACAATATTGTCTTCTTCGGCGGAGCAGGTGTTTCCACAGAGAGCGGAATCCCGGATTTCAGAAGTCAGGACGGACTTTATCATCAGAAATATGACTATCCTCCGGAAACGATCTTAAGCCATACATTCTTTATGAGAAAGCCGGAAGAATTTTTCAAATTCTACAGAGACAAGATGCTTTGTGACACTGCAAAACCAAATGCAGCACATCTGAAGCTGGCAGAACTGGAGCAGGCAGGAAAACTGAAAGCAGTTATTACCCAGAATATCGACAATCTGCATCAGATGGCGGGTAGTAAGAAAGTGCTGGAGCTTCATGGAAGTGTATACCGCAATTACTGCATGAAGTGTCACAGATTTTATGATTTTGCCCACATGAAAGCATCCACAGGTGTTCCGAGATGCGAATGTGGTGGAATTATCAAGCCGGATGTGGTATTGTATGAAGAAGGTCTGGACAATCAGACGATCAATGAAGCAGTGAAGGCAATCTCAGAGGCACAGGTGCTGATCATAGGGGGAACTTCCCTGGCTGTTTACCCGGCAGCAGGACTGATCGATTACTTCCGGGGAGAGCACCTTGTAGTGATCAACAAATCCCCGACTCCGAGAGACAGATATGCAGACCTTCTGATCCAGGGGCCGATCGGACAGGTATTTTCACAGATTCACTGTTAGTGTCAAAGTTATATAAGAGGAGTAAGAGATTATGGGACTTCCCTATGAAGTTGGTGATATTGTTACATTAAAGAAAGTCCATCCCTGCGGAAGCAGAGACTGGGAAATCTTAAGGGTAGGTGCTGATTTCCGCCTGAAATGTACAGGATGCGGACATCAGATCATGGTACCGCGCAAGATGGTTGAGAAAAATACTAAAAATTTGATAAAAAAAGAAAAATAGTACTTTACAGACACGAAAAACTATGTTAGAATCAACACTCGTGATATATTTTATATCCTTGCTCTTTGACAGGCAAAGGGCCAACAGACCATAAGGAGGTAAAGCAAGACATGAACAAGTACGAGTTAGCATTAGTTGTTAGTGCAAAAGTTGAAGACGAAGTACGTGATGCAGTTGTTGAGAAAGCAAAAGGATACATCACACGTTACAACGGCACTATCACAGAAGTAGAAGAATGGGGTAAGAAAAAATTAGCTTACGAAATTCAGAAAATGCATGAAGGCTTCTACTATTTCATTCAGTTTGAAGCAGACGCACAGTGCCCGGCGGAAGTTGAAAGACACGTTCGCATCATGGACAATGTATTAAGATACTTAGTCGTAAGAAAAGACGCATAATCTTATACAGGGTGGATTTTAGAAGGCACCATTAATTGATCCGTTCAACCATTCAAAGCAGAAACGAAGAGGTATTTATATGAACAAAGTAATTTTAATGGGACGCTTAACAAGAGATCCTGAGGTGAGATATTCCGCAGGAGAGAATGCATTGGCAATTGCCAGATATACACTGGCAGTAGACAGAAGATTCCGCCGTGACGGTGAAGCAACAGCAGACTTTATCAGTTGTGTATCCTTTGGACGTACAGCCGAGTTTGCTGAGAAGTATTTCCGTCAGGGACTTAAGATCATTGTTTCAGGACGCATTCAGACAGGCAGCTACACCAATCGTGATGGCCAGAAGGTTTATACCACAGAGGTAGTAGTTGAGGAACAGGAGTTTGCTGAGAGCAAGGCGGCCAGCGATAATTACGCGGCTTCCCATCCTCAGACATCATCCCCTGCACCTGCACCATCCATGCCGGCTCCGGGAGCAGCCAGTGCAGACGGTTTCATGAACATTCCGGATGGAATTGATGAAGAACTGCCGTTTATTTAATACAAACTGATAGAATAAAATAGGAGGAAAGCAATCATGGCTTACAATAGAGGCGAAAGACCAGACTCTCCAATGAAGAGAAGAGGCGGCCGCAGAAGAAAAAAAGTTTGTGTATTCTGTGGTAAAGAGAATAACGAGATCGACTACAAGGATGTAGCAAAATTAAGAAAATATGTTTCTGAAAGAGGAAAAATCCTTCCAAGAAGAATTACAGGAAACTGTGCAAAACATCAGAGAGCACTGACAGTTGCTATCAAGAGAGCACGTCATATGTCTATGATGCCATACATCCAGGACTAATTCTGAAGATGATAAATGCTGCTCCGCATTTGGCGGAGCAGCATTTTTGCATTATTTACGAGAATTGCTATAGAACAGAATGAACAGTAACACAATAACCATTATTTTTGTGCGTTCTTCTGTTGCTATGGTAAATTCTGTTCAAATCTGTTATAATATGATTCAAAGGGCGTTTTTCACAGAACCTGCCTATATGCAGCACATTTGCTGTGTACAGGCGAAACAAATAGAATGATGAAGAACGGAAAGAAAGATATGAGTGATAAACTGAAATTAAAAGGGCATATGAAAGCATTCATGCGGTGGCCTCTGATTCTCTCGGCTTTACTGATCGTACTTAATATCTGGGTATATTTTGTCAGCGTGAAGGCTGGTATTATTGTGTCAGGTGGAATCCTGATTTATGTGGGATGTGCAGTAATAATACTCCGATGCCACAGACCGTTCATTGTAAATGAACTGATAGCCTTTGCCAATCAGTATGATTCGCTTGAAAAGAGAATCCTTGAAGAACTGGCATTGCCCTATGCCATTATGGATATGAATGGCAGAATGATCTGGTCCAACAAAGTATTTGCGGAGCTTACAGGTAAAGATCAGTTTTATAAGAAAAATGTCAGCACTGTTTTTCCGGATGTAACAGCTGACAAATTACCGGTTGCAGATAAGAAAGAGACTGCTGAGATCAGTACTCGATTTGGAGAGAAGACTTATCGTATTTCCATGCAGAGGGTGTCTCTTGGTGAAGTGGTTGCCAAAAGTGAGTTTCTGGAGAATTCAAACAGGAATGTCAGCCTGATCGCCATGTATCTGTATGACGATACAGAACTGAAGTCTTACATTAAAAAGAATGAAGACAATAAGCTTGTTGTAGCGTTGGCTTATCTGGATAACTATGAGGAAGCACTTGAGAGTGTAGAGGATGTGAGACGTTCACTTCTGATTGCTCTGATTGATCGGAAGATTACGAAATATTTTTCCAATTTCGATGGTCTTGTAAAGAAACTTGAGAAGGACAAATATTTCCTGATCATGCGCCAGAGTTCGCTTGAGGCTCTGAAAGAACAGAGATTTCATATTCTGGACGAGGTTAAAACAGTTAATATCGGAAATGAGATGGCAATCACTTTGAGTATTGGTGTGGGACTGAATGCCTCCACTTATATTCAAAATTATGAGTATTCACGTATTGCTATAGAGATGGCACTTGGACGTGGCGGTGATCAGGTTGTTATTAAGAATGGAAATAATATTACCTATTACGGCGGAAAGACTCAGCAGATGGAGAAGAATACCCGCGTAAAAGCCAGGGTAAAAGCGCAGGCACTGAAAGAGTTTATGAGTACGAAAGACAGAGTCGTTGTCATGGGACATAAAATCACAGATGTGGATGCGTTGGGAGCAGCAATCGGTATTTTCCGTGCAGGTAAAACACTTGGAAAATCTGTCAGTATTGTAGTGAATGATCCGACAAAATCTATCAGACCGTTGATCGCAGGATATGTGAATAATCCAGACTACGAGCCATCTATGTTTGTGGACAGCGAGCAGGCTAAAGATATGGTAGATAACAATACAGTGGTGGTTGTAGTTGATACTAACAGACCAAGCTATACGGAATGCGAGGAGCTTCTGCACATGACAAAGACAATTGTTGTGCTGGATCATCACAGGCGGGGAAGCGAAGTGATAGAGAATGCGGTGCTTTCCTATGTGGAGCCTTATGCATCCTCAGCCTGTGAGATGGTAGCAGAGATCCTGCAGTATTTCTCGGATGACCTGCGTATCCGCAATATGGAGGCTGACTGTCTCTATGCGGGAATTATGATCGATACAAACAATTTTACGACAAGAGCAGGTGTACGTACCTTTGAGGCTGCTGCATTCTTAAGAAGGAGTGGAGCAGACGTGACCAGAGTACGTAAACTGTTAAGGGATGATCTGAAATCTTATCAGGCACGTGCAGAAGCAGTGAGAACTGCACAGATTTACAGAGAATACTATGCCATTGCCAGATGTCCAAGCGAAAATCTGGACAGCCCTACAGTCATAGGAGCACAGGCAGCCAATGAACTTCTGAATATTGCAGGGGTTAAGGCATCCTTTGTACTGACTCAGTACAATAATGAAGTTTATATCAGTGCCAGAGCTATTGATGAAATTAATGTACAGGTAATGATGGAAAAGATGGGCGGAGGCGGTCATATGAATATTGCCGGTGCCCAGGTCAAGGCTTCTCCGGATGAGGTGGAGAGAATGCTTAAAGACATCATAGATCAGGAATATCAGGAGGAAAACACAAAATGAAAGTAATCTTACTTGAAGACGTAAAAGCACTTGGAAAAAAGGGACAGATCGTAAATGTAAGTGACGGATATGCAAGAAACATGATCCTTCCTAAGAAACTGGGGCTGGAGGCAACTCCTAAGAATTTAAATGATCTGAAACTTCAGAAAGCAAACGAAGAGAAGGTCGCAAAAGAAGTATATGAAGCAGCACAGGCATTTGCAAAGGATCTCGAGACAAAAGAAATCATCCTTACACTGAAAACAGGAGAAGGCGGAAGAACCTTTGGTTCCGTTTCTTCCAAAGAAATCTCTGAAGCAGCAAAGAAACAGTTGAATCTTGACATTGATAAAAAGAAACTGCAGCTTCCTGAGCCAATCCGTACACTTGGTGTTACCCAGGTGCCTGTCAGATTACATCCTAAGGTAACAGGAACTCTTAAAGTATGGGTAAAAGAAGCATAAGTCTTCCGGAGGGATAAAGAATGGAAGAAGCGCTGATTAAAAGAATACTCCCCCACAGTATAGAGGCAGAGCAGTCTGTAATCGGCTCAATGATCCTGGACAGAGATGCGATCCTTGTGGCATCTGAGATACTTACCAGCGATGATTTTTATCAGAAACAATATGGCATCATCTTTGATGCAATGGTGGAATTGTGTAATGAAGGGAAACCGGTAGATCTGGTGACCCTTCAGAATCGTTTAAAGGAGAAAGAACTCCCGCCGGATATCAGCAGTATGGAATATGTAAGAGATCTGATCTCAGCGGTTCCTACTTCTGCAAATGTGAAGTACTACGCAAAGATCGTCAGTGAGAAAGCAGTTCTTCGCAGACTTATCAAGGCAAATGAAGAGATTGCCAACACCTGCTATCTGGAGAAGGAGAATACAGAAATTATTCTGGAAGAAGCGGAAAAAAAACTGTTCAATATTCTCCAGAGACGCAACAATGAAGAATATGTTCCAATCCAGCAGGTAGTTCTGAATGCCATTAATAACATTGAGAAAGCGTCTAAGCTTAAGGGTTCTGTAACAGGTATTCCCACAGGCTTTATGGATCTGGATTATAAAACATCCGGTATGCATCCTTCTGATCTGGTGCTGATCGCAGCCCGTCCTTCCATGGGGAAAACAGCCTTTGTACTGAACATTGCACAGTATATGGCATTCCGAAAGGATGTCACAGTTGCCATATTCAGTCTGGAAATGTCAAAGGAACAGCTGGTGAACCGACTTCTGGCAATGGAATCTCATGTAGATTCCCAGAATATGAGAACAGGTAATCTGAAAGACGAGGACTGGACAAAACTGGTAGAAGGAGCAGATATTATCGGTAAATCTAATCTGATCATTGATGACACGCCGGGTATTTCCATTGCGGAAATGCGCTCCAAATGCAGGAAATATAAGCTGGAACATAATCTCGGGATTATCATGATCGACTATCTGCAGCTGATGAGCGGAAGTGGAAAAAGTGATTCCAGACAGCAGGAAATTTCAGATATTTCCCGTTCTCTGAAAGCTCTTGCCAGAGAGCTGAATGTGCCGGTGATCGCATTGTCTCAGCTCAGCCGTGCGGTGGAACAGCGTCCGGATCACAGACCAATGCTTTCGGATCTTCGAGAATCCGGAGCCATTGAACAGGATGCCGATGTGGTAATGTTTATCTACAGAGATGACTATTATCATAAGGATACAGAGAAGAAGGACATTGCAGAGATCATCATTGCCAAACAGAGAAACGGTCCCATCGGAACAGTAGAACTGGTATGGCTGCCGAGATATACACAGTTTGTGAATATGAAGAAATAATCTATCTCAGAGGAGTTTGATCTTTGACTTGAATAATATTATAGCAATCCTCTAAAATAATGCATCTTAATCCAGCCCATCAGAGTGTGAAATCCTGCTGAATTGTCTTAAATGCATTATTTACGAGGATTGCTATAGAAAAATTTCACAGGGAAACAGTATCAGGGGGAGAATCCGGTACTGTTTCCCTGTTTTTTGTGTCAAAATAAAGTTTTATAGGGAAGTTTGTAAATCGAAACTTCTTGCAATCTCGGTATGGCGTTTTATAATAAATATACATGATATCAGGATTACGACAGCTGTTTTTACAGTGCAGTGGTTCAATGATATCAGGTGATAGATTGAGTTGTTGATATGCATCAGTGGTTTCTGATGAAAAAATGGACTCAAAAGGAGGAGGGGCAGCATGGAGCAGCGGTATACTGTGACTCAGACCGCAGAAATCCTTGGCGTGAGGGCATCGGTCCTCCGGTACTGGGAGGAAGAACTGGAACTGAGGATATGCAGGAATGAGCAGGGACATCGTTACTATACAGGAAATGATATTACGCTTCTGGCTAATATAAAGGAACTAAAGAAAAGAGGACTTGCCCTGAGAGCAATCAAAGAACTGGTTCCAAGAATTTCAAGGACTGCACCCGGGACTACTGCGAGCAAAGTGAAGCTTCTTGAAGATGAACAGCCTGAGAGGGAAAAAATACTTGAATTTCAGAAAATCATGGAACGTCTGATCGCTCAGGAGCTACATATGAAAAAAGAGGGAGAAGACCAGTGCCGGGATCTGGATGAAACGATCCGTAACAGACAGCTTGCGAGAAAAGAGGCTGCTGCAGCACTGGAAAAAAGAAGCAGGAGGATCAGAAGAAAACATTTGTAAAAGTTATCCATAAAGAAAACAGCTTCGTCTCTGCGGTAAACAGAGATGAAGCTGTTTTGAAATCATGAATTATTCTGCTGGATGAATAGCCTCTGTTGGACATGCATCTGCACATGTTCCGCAGTCTAAGCATGCATCAGCGTCGATTACATAATGCTCATCTCCCTGAGAGATAGCTTCTGCAGGACATTCGCTTTCGCATGTTCCACAGCTTACACATTCGTCTGAAATTACATATGCCATAATTAGAATCCTCCTTATCGTAATAACGTTTTAGGCCCCTTTCGGGGTTCTGCATACATTTTAATATATCTTTGTCTGAATTACAAGTATAAAATCAGATACATTATAAAATAATATTAAGTTAGCATTTGCTTACTTTACCTGCAGATTACAAATAGCTGACGGGCATGTGAATGTCTGTCCGAGCAGAGAAATTATCCTGCCAAAATACAGGCATTTGTATGATGGAAAATAGTCTGTTAATATACAAAAAAAAATAAGAGTATCAAAAAGAAAGTGCGTTTTTGCTGAATTTATTGACAATTCAGACATAAACGGTTATAGTAAAGATACTTGCAAGGAGGCATAACACAGAAAGTTGTGCCTCTTTTGTTCCGTAGCAGGAATCAGAAAACAAATAGAAAGAATGGAGGAATGAAGAATGAAGAAAGCATTGGCAATTGGACTTGCAGCAGTAATGGCGGTTTCCATGAGTGCACCAGTATTTGCAGAAGATGAAGGTAAAGGGATTGCAAAAGAGGACCTGAAAGTAGGAGTGATCTATATCGGTGATGAGAATGAAGGTTACACGGCTGCTCATATGAAAGGAATTGATGAGATGGAAGAGAAGCTTGGTCTTGACGATTCTCAGATTATTGAGAAAACTCTCATCGGTGAAGATGAAGGATGCTATGATGCGGCAGCAGACCTTGCAGATCAGGGATGTCAGATCATCTTTGCAAACAGCTTTGGACATGAGACTTATATACTGGAAGCAGCAGGGGAATATCCGGAGGTTCAGTTCTGTCATGCAACAGGAACACAGGCTGCATCCAGCGGACTTTCCAATATGCATAACTATTTTACAAATATTTACGAAGCACGTTACGTGTCAGGTGTAGTTGCAGGTCTGAAACTGAATGAAATGATCGAGGACGGCACAGTAAAAGAAGACGCATGCAAGATGGGTTATGTAGGTGCATTCCCATACGCAGAGGTTATCTCCGGTTATACAGCTTTCTATCTTGGCGCGAAGAGTGTATGCCCGTCTGTAACAATGGAAGTAAAATATACAAACAGCTGGGCAAGCTTTGACCTTGAGAAAGAGTGCGCAGATGCTCTGATCTCTGACGGCTGTGTACTGATCAGCCAGCATGCAGATACAACAGGTGCTCCTACAGCATGCGAAGCAGCAGGAGTTCCATGTGTAGGTTATAATATTGATATGACATCTGTTGCTCCGAACACAGCACTTACTTCTGCATCTATGGACTGGGGTGTATATTATACATACGCAGTACAGTGTATGCTTGACGGCACAGCAATTGATACTGACTGGTGTAAAGGATTTGCGGAAGGTGCAGATAAGATCACAGCTCTCAATGACAAAACTGTAGCAGAGGGTACAGAAGAAAAGGTCAAAGAAGTGGAAGATGCGCTTATTGATGGTTCCCTTCATGTATTTGATACATCTGCATTTACAGTAGACGGCAAGGAACTTGATACTTATAAGAAGGGTGATACAGAGTATATTTCTGACGGATACTTCCATGAATCTGAATATGGTTCCGCACCTGCATTTGATATTGCGATTGATGGAATTACATCTATTACAGAATAAAAAAATTGCGGGAGCTGCAAAGCGCGGAGCAATTTACGACAGCAGGGCTGCCCGGGCGGCAGCTCTGCTGTTTTCATATCGTACGTGCAAAGGAAGTCTTGAAGTCTTCTGACAGAAGGTTTCTTTTGCTGTATTATGGAGTATACAGGAGAGCAATTCCATAATTCAGAAGTAGGATTAAATGATATCGGCAGTCAAAGAGATAAGACTTTTACTGTAGATTGGATATCATTAGATAAAAGGAGGAAACGATAGTGGGAGAAAACTATGCACTTGAACTTAGAGATATTTCCAAGAGTTTTGGTTCGGTCCAGGCGAATGATCATGTAGATCTCACACTGAGAAAATCGGAGATTCTTGCAATTCTGGGGGAAAACGGAAGCGGAAAGACAACTCTGATGAATATGATCTATGGAATTTATTATCCGGATGAAGGACATATTTTTGTAAATGGAAAAGAAGTAACGATCCGTTCACCGAAAGATTCCTATGAACTGGGAATTGGTATGGTACATCAGCATTTTAAACTGGTAGATGTACTGACAGCAGCAGAGAATATTGTTCTGGGACTTCCGGGAAAGGGAAAGCTGGACATGAAGAGGATCACAGAGGATATTCAGAAGCTGGCAGATAAATATGGCTTTGAATTGGATCTGTCACAGAAGATCTACGAAATGTCCGTTTCCCAGAAGCAGACAGTTGAGATCATAAAGATGCTCTACCGTGGCGCGAGGATTCTGATCTTGGATGAGCCGACCGCAGTTCTGACACCACAGGAGTCTGACCGGTTATTCGATATTTTGAGAAATATGAGAAAAGATGGATGTTCCATTATGATCATCACGCACAAACTCCAGGAAGTTCTGGCGTTATCAGACCGTGTGGCAATACTCAGAAAAGGAAAGTATATTGATACAGTAGAAACAGCTCAGGCAAATGCACAGAGCCTGTCAGAGATGATGGTAGGCGGCAGAGTAGATCTTAATATCGACCGTCCTGAACCGGAGAATGTAAAGAAACGATTAGTAGTCAAAGGTCTGAACTGTAAAAATAAAGAAGAGGTAAAAACTCTGGACGATGTTGATCTGATAGTAAATGCAGGAGAGATTCTGGGTATTGCCGGCATTTCCGGAAGCGGTCAGAAAGAATTTCTGGAGGCAATTGCAGGACTCCAGGCAATAGAGAGCGGTTCGATCACCCTGCTTGATGACAATGGAAAAGGAACAGAGCTTGCAGGAATGGATTCTATCTCCATTAATAAAGCAGGGATCAGCCTTGCTTTTGTTCCGGAAGACCGTATTGGTATGGGGCTTGTGGGCGATATGGATATGACCGATAATATGATGCTCAGAAGCTATCGCAATGGCAAAAGTCCATTCCTGGATCGAAAAGGTCCAAAGGCACTGGCATTAAAAATTAAAGAACAGCTTGAAGTCATGACTCCAAGTATTTCTGCACCTGTCCGTCAGATGTCAGGAGGAAATGTACAGAAGGTTCTGGTAGGAAGAGAAATCGCCCAGAATCCGAAAGTGCTTCTGGTAGCTTTCCCGACTCGAGGGGTGGATGTCAATACCTCCCATGTGATCTACCGTCTTCTGAATGAACAGAAGAAAAAAGGGGTTGCAGTAGTCTGTGTTATTGAGGATCTTGATGTAGTTCTTGAACTGTGTGACAGGATTGCAGTGTTCTGCGGAGGTAAAATCAGCGGAATTGAGGATGGAAGAACTGCAACGAAAGAAGAAATCGGGCTTCTTATGACGAAGCATGAAAAAGGAGGGACACAGGCATGAAGAAAGAACCTTTCTTACAGGTAAGTAAAAGAAGAAACAAAGCCAGATGGCAGGAACGTCTTCTGATCCGTTTCATTGCATTGATCCTTGCACTGATCGTGTGCGGAGCGGTGATCGTTGCCCTGGTAAAGATGAATCCGGTGGATGTCTATAAGGCAATCTGGGATGGAGCAATGGGTTCGGAACGCCGTCTGTGGCAGACCATACGAGATACAATGGTACTGCTGTGTATTTCCATTGGTCTGGCACCTGCATTTAAAATGAAATTCTGGAACATCGGTGCAGAAGGTCAGATCCTGATCGGTGGTGCCTGCTCTGCTGCCGTCATGATCTATGCAGGAGATAAGATGCCTACAGGGTTACTTCTGATCGTAATGTTTGTGGCAAGTGCACTTGGCGGAATGATCTGGGGAATGATCCCGGCTGTATTTAAAGCAAACTGGAATACAAATGAGACACTGTTTACTCTGATGTTGAATTATGTTGCCATGCAGGTAGTAACTTATTGTATTGTATTCTGGGAAAATCCGAAAGGTTCCAATACAGTCGGTATCATCAATCAGGCTACAAAAGGCGGATGGCTTCCGGAATTGTTCGGACAGAAATATGGCTGGAATGTAGTCATTGTCCTGATTCTGACAGTGGGAATGTTTATTTATCTGAAATACTGTAAGCAGGGATATGAGATCGCAGTAGTAGGTGAGAGCGAGAATACTGCCAGATATGCCGGTATCCAGGTGAAAAAGGTTATTATCCGTACAATGGCAATCTCCGGTGCAATCTGTGGTATCGCAGGTTTTGTTATTGTCAGCGGAGCCAGCCATACGATTTCCACTGCAACAGCAGGCGGTCGTGGATTTACTGCGATCATTGTCGCATGGCTTTCCAAGTTTAATACATTTATTATGGTTGCAGTTTCCTTTGGCATCGTATTTATGAACCAGGGTGCCGTACAGATCGCAACACAGTATGGACTGAATGAGAATGCTTCCAATGTTCTTCTGGGAATCATTCTGTTTTTCCTGATCGGTGCAGAATTCTTTATCAACTACAGAGTAAAGCGTGCAAAGAAATAGGAGGTAGCGGCAATGAGTGTACTGATAGTTTTTATTCAAAAAGCAATTGTCCAGGGCATCTGTATTCTGTATGGGGCGCTTGGTGAGATTATGACAGAGAAATCCGGTAATCTGAATCTTGGTATTCCGGGAATTATGTATATGGGCGGCATTTCAGGTTTGATGGGAGCTTTCCTCTATGAGAAGGATAATCCTGATCCCAATGCACTTGTGGGTGTACTGATATCGTTTTTGTGTGCGTTTGCATGTGCTGCAATCGGTGGTCTGATCTACAGTATCCTGACTATCACACTTCGTGTAAATCAGAATGTAACAGGTCTTGCACTTACCATTTTTGGTACAGGTTTTGGTAACTTCTTTGGCGGTTCTATTTCCAAGCTTGCAGGCGGTGTAGGACAGATTTCCGTAAAAGTAACAGGAAGTGCCTATACGGCAAAAATCCCGGGATTGTCTAAGATTCCGGTTATCGGAGGTATTTTATTTAATTATGGTTTCCTTACATATCTCTGTATTATTATAGCAGTCCTGTTATCGTTTTTTCTGTTCAAGACAAGAGCGGGATTGAATCTCAGGGCAATCGGTGAAAATCCGGGAACTGCAGATGCAGCAGGTATCAATGTTATCAAATATAAGTATCTGTCAACCTGTATCGGTGCAGGCCTGGCAGGTCTGGGCGGACTCTATTTCGTAATGGAATATTCAGGAGGAACCTGGACAGACAATGGTTTTGGAGATCGTGGCTGGCTTGCTGTTGCACTGGTAATCTTTGCATTATGGAAACCACTGAATGCAATCTGGGGAGCATTCCTGTTCGGAGCTCTTTATATTCTGTATCTTTATATCCCGGGACTTGGACGAAGCATGCAGGAAGTATTTAAAGCACTGCCTTATGTGGTAACGATTATCGTACTGGTATTTACAAGCTTCCGAAAGAAAAAGGAACACCAGCCGCCTGCTGCGCTGGGACTTCCGTATTTCAGGGAGGAACGATAAAATTAAAAGTTTGCAGTTGATTCCAGAGTAAAATAGTATTATAATATCAGAAGCTATAAAAGCTGAGTAGTATGAAGAAAAATTAAGGAGGAAATATACAATGGCTAAAGTATCAAAAGACATGCTGATCGGTCAGCTTCTTCAGATTGATGCAAATATCGCACCGATTCTTATGAGAGCAGGAATGCATTGCCTTGGATGCCCATCTTCCCAGATGGAATCTCTCGAAGAAGCAGCTATGGTTCATGGACTGGATGTTGATGTACTGGTTAACCAGATCAATGATTTTCTTGGAGAATAATCTTCCTGAAAGGTAATCATATGACGGACTATGACAATTGTTGAATTGTCATAGTCTGACATGTAAAAAGGATGTTCTGAATAAGTTCAGGACATCCTTTTTTTGAGAAATCTGTAATTTACTATGGTATAAGAAAAGAGCTTTCAGATGAAAACTGAATGCTCTTTTAATTATGAAAATTATTACAGTTGAATCAGCTGCTGAAGGGCAGAATCGGAAATCAGTTCTCCATGTTCTGTCAGATAAGCTTCTCCTGAAAGAGAGAAAGCCTTTCCCTGTCCATATTCCGTAAGAATATTACATACCCTGTTAAAATCCTCCGGAGAAAGTGATGACTGGTGAAGTACCAGTTTGTAAAGCTCATCGGCCGGATCTTTGTACAGGGTGTTTGTACCGGTAAAATAGCCGTTCAGTCCATGGGCGGCCGCAATCACATCGTCCAGTGTGTCGAACTCATAGAGACGGATAAGATTTACATCAGGAACCTGAGTATCGTCATTTTCCTTTGCTCCGGTATTCTGAGCAGATTTGCCATCTTTTGTCTGAGTACTCTTCATCTTTGCTTCGTAAAGCTTCTGGAAGATATCAATAATATTGTCTGCACCGTCAAGCTGAAGAGTATCTGTCTTATCATTCCCTCTGAATGGAGCAAATTTGGAGAAACGGGTATCCAGTTCTTCAGGATCCTCTACTTTGGTAATGATCAGGATGATGCTCTCGGTACTCACCGGGATGGCCTCGATCATTAATGGAATATTATCTGCCTCAAAACCAAACTGTATCTGTGCCTGCTGCATCATATCGCGGAAAAGTTTCTTGGCTTTCTCAGTGCCGTAAGCCAGTTCACTGATACGGATCTGATGGTTCTCCAGGTCTTCTCTTGTCAGTGTGCAGCGTATCTGGTTGTCGTTGATCTTTTCTATCTTCATGTTGTCACATCCTATTCTGAATAACATTGAATTATCTGGCAGCTTCATAATTGCCTGTGAAAATCCATTAAAAGTGTTTCTGATAATGAAAATTTAACTTTTGAAAGCTGCGGACAATTACGGATAAATTAAAAGTTACTATTGTTTTTTTGAACAGCAATTTTAAAGGATTGCCATAGATGCGCTGTCTTTGGAAAATCGCTGCAAGTAACTTCAAAAATTCTATTGTCTGACTGTGAATTTATAAAATTTTATACACTATATTATATAACACAGAACTGCAAAATGTAAAGATAAGTAATCAACCAAAATATTAAATTTTTAGAAACAAAACAGAAAAAAATACATAAATGAAGAAAAACACTTGCATCTGTTTACCAGATGGATATAATGAAAACAGAAGAAGCAGTAAACCTGCGGTTCACATAAGCGAAGATCTGAAACATTAACCAAAGTGATCTTTTATTTCTAAACTTCATTGCCGTTTTTCATGCAGCGTTCCTGCTGTGGCAATGTACAGGTAAAATTTCCATGATGATAAGAAGTTGAAACGTTACTGTTCACTCCGTTCACAGTAACGATAAAACAGGTGCAGGGATATTGTTTTTTCAACAGCCGATAAGGTGCTTTCTAAAAAATCTTATGAAAGAAGGGAGGTAAGCTTACGGAAAATATATCACGGGCAACCAAAAAGAGCATGCGTAAACCACTGGAAAAAGAATTGAAGAGTTATCGTGAACAGGGAATTTCTCTGTATCTGAATGGTATACTCAGTAATCCGAAAACAATTGCAAAAGCCTGTCAGATTGCAGAAGGTGGTGGATACATGCGTGATTACGTTGAAGATGAAAAAGGACGGATCGCTCGTGTGGATTTTGATTTCGTCAAAGAAAAATAACAAAAGAGAAAGCTGCCCGAACAGATTCTGAATCAGTCCCCCCGATGTTCATAATGCCTTCGGGCAGCATAAGAATATAATTACGCATATCTTAAAAATTTGTGAAAAATACGATTTTGCAATACAATTGTAATATTTTATGGTATACTTAAGCCAGTATCATCAAGTTGCCGATACAGTTGATAATACTGGTACATCATACTCAAAATAACTATATGAAATACCTTTCTGTGAGCTGATGTATCAATAGCGATCGTGTTACTGTCTGCTTTGTTTCCGGTAACACAATATTTACTGAAAGGAAAAATACTATGAATAAAAAGTATAAACCAGTTATCGCAGTTGCCGTTTTGGTCATTCTTGTTGCGATTCTTGGAATTGTCACTCATGTAGTAATGAAGTACATACCATCTTCTGAGAAAATGGATCTGAATGAATATTATGGAGAAATGGCAGATGGGGAGATTGCCCTGGTCATTGGAACTGAGAAACTGGAAGAACGTGGTCTGGTGGACGGAGACAGAGTCTATTTACCACTGGATGTGGTGAATACTTATCTGAACCAGAGATATTACTGGGATTCTGCCAATCAGCAGATACTTTATGCAACACCTTCGGAACTGACTTCTGTGAGTGCATCATCTGAGGCAGGAGATAAGGTATGGGTGAAAGATGACAAAGTGTATCTGAATCTTACTTATGTGCAGGAATTTACAGATCTTGATGCATACATCACAAAAGATCCATACAGGATTGCCATACAGTATAAATTCAAAAATGTAAAAACAGTCACAGTTAAGAAGAATACAAGCATACGTTACCGCGGTGGAATTAAATCGGCTATTCTTACTTCTGTAAAGAAAGGTACAAAGCTTCGTCTTATTGAAGAAATGGAGAACTGGGATCAGGTAGCTACGGATGACGGATATATCGGTTATATAGATAAGAAGAAAGTGGGAGAAGCAGAGAAGACAAAATTTGAACGAAGCTTTAAGAAGGAAGAGTACTCCTATCTTACTATGGACAGCAAGGTCAATATGGTATGGCATCAGGTGACTTCCACAGATGCCAATGCTTATTTTGCGGATGCGACAGCAAATATGACAGGTGTGAATGTGATCTCGCCTACCTGGTTCTATCTGACAGATACTTCAGGAAACATTGCAAGCATCGCAAGTGCAGATTATGTATCACAGGCTCATGAAAAGGGGCTTCAGGTATGGGGTCTGATCGATAACTTTACACAGGAAGTAAGTACAACTGAAACACTTTCCAGCACTGCGGCGAGACAGAATATTATCAGTCAGCTGATCCAGGCAGCCAAAGATGTGGGAATGGATGGCATTAATGTGGATTTTGAATCTCTCAGCGAGGATGTGGGAATCCATTTTCTGGAATTTCTGAGAGAACTTTCCATAGAGTGCCATAAGAATAATCTGGTTCTTTCAGTGGATAACCCGGTTCCTGAGGATTTTACAAGCCATTATGACCGGGCTGAGCAGGGAAGGGTTGTAGATTATGTGATTATCATGGGATATGACGAGCATTATGTAGGATCTGAAGCCGGTTCTGTGGCATCTCTTCCATGGGTGGAACAGGGAATCCAGGATACACTGGATGAGGTTCCGGCTGAACGTGTGATCAATGCCATTCCGTTTTATACCAGACTGTGGAAGACCACAGGGGGAAATGTAACCAGTGAAGCAATCGGTATGGATCAGGCGCAGCAGACAATTGCAGATAATAATGTGGAAACCTACTGGGATAAGACCACTTCCCAGAATTATGGAAAATATGATATAGATAATTCTACCTATCAGATCTGGCTTGAGGATGCTCAGTCAGTTGCAGAGAAAGTGAAGCTGGTATCCAAATATGACCTTGCAGGAGTTTCTGCATGGAAGCTTGGATTTGAAAACAACGGAATCTGGCAGGTAATCTCGGACAATCTGAATAATTAAAAGTTCTGCATTAGCAGGCTATAAAAACATCTTCTGAAACATATATTAATATAGAATTTTATGAAATACTGATTGCATTATTTTATGGAATTGCTATAGCCAGTCTACAGGAACAGTGAATTTTCCCGTAGACTGTAAAAGATGTCTCAGGAGGTGTTTTTAGTTTGAAAAAATATGGACTGGAATTAATGTTAGGGTGTCTGCTTCTTGTCAGTTTTCTCATTCTGTCAAAACAGGCAGCTGAAGTTTCAGAGACTATGAGTTCAACAGAAAATTCAAAAACCATTCTGGTAGATGCAGGACATGGTGGAGCGGATCCGGGAATGATCGGAGTGAACGGACTGGAAGAAAAGGGGATAAATCTTCAGATTGCCGTAAAATTAAAGGATTCTCTGGAAAAACAAGGATTTTCTGTAATCATGACAAGGGAAGAAGATAAGGGCCTTTATGAGGAGGACAGCAGAAATCAGAAAGCACAGGATATGCAGTGCAGGATTGCTATGATAAAGAAATACAGACCTGTGCTGTGCATAAGTGTTCATCAGAACAGCTATCAGGATTCGTCTGTATGCGGTCCCCAGGTGTTTTATTATGAAGATTCTGTTCGGGGAAAGAATCTGGCAGAGTTTATCCAGGAAGAACTGAATCTGGGACTGAAAGTAAAACGCCCTCGTGTGGCAAAAGGTAATAAAACCTATTATCTGTTAAAAAGAAGTGAAAGTGTTTTGAATATTGTAGAGTGTGGTTTTCTTACAAATCCGGAAGAGGCCGGACTTCTCTGCAAAGAAGAATATCAGAATAAAATAGTGGAAGCTATAGTGAAAGGGATTGAACAATATCTGAAGCAACAAAAAATTTAAAATGTTTAATTTATGTGAACTTGCTTTTAATAAGTAGGGATTTTTGCTATACTGATACTTGTTTGATAAAATCCCCCGGGAGGATAGAAGTATCTGCATGGCGGGGAAATGTACAGGGAGAAATTATGCTTGGAATTATTTATCTGCTTCTGGCAGGAATGCTGGGCTGTGAAGCATCGAAAATGCTGACAGGAGAGGGAAGGAGTGTGTCAGGTATTAATCGTATCTGGCTCATGCTTCCGGCTTCTTTTGGAGTCGGAACACTTTTACTGACCTGGATGGTATATATTATTTCCTGGTTTTTCAGTGTTGTGGGAAAAGCTGAAAATCCACTTTTGTATGGAAATATTATCGGGATGACAGGTGCAGCAGTTATTATGATACTGCTCAGCGTACAGAAATACAGAAAACAGGGAAGTTACAGGATATGGAATATTGATAAAACACAGGATAAGCGCAGATTAAAAAAGGAAATATTACTCTTTGGTCTGCTGACTGTATTTATTACATATATGATGTTTTATGTATTCTATATAAAAGACGGAATCCTGTATTCCGGCCTGACTGTGTATGGAGACTATGCACCACATACGGCGATGATGCGTTCTTTTTCTGCAGGAAATAATTTTCCCACACAGTATCCTCATTATGGAGGTGCAGATGTAAAGTATCATTTTATGTTTCAGTTTCTCACAGGAAATCTGGAATATCTTGGAATGCGTATGGACTTTGCCTATAATATCGTAAGTACCTTGTCGCTTGTGGGATTTCTTATGCTGTTATATCAGCTTGCACTTAGGATCACAGGCAAAATGTGCTGCGGTGTACTGGCATTGTTTCTGTTCTTTTTCAGAAGCGGAATGGCTTTTTTCAGATTTGTATGGGAGCATATCCAGGCAGGGAATCTTGTGGAAACCCTGGAAGAAAATACTTCCTTTATCGGATATACTGTCAATGAGAACTGGGGATTGTGGAACTTTAATGTTTATCTTAATCAGAGGCATCTGGCATTTGGACTTCTGATGGTGACTTTGGCACTATATCTGTTTATGGACTGGCTGGAAGTCGGGACGGCACATGAAGAGAAGGGAATACTCTGGATAAAAAACAGAATCTTTTCGAAGGAAGGATGGAAAAGCAGAAATCTGGATCAGGCACTGCTTATGGGAATGTTTCTGGGTCTGTGTGCGTTCTGGAATGGGGCAGCAGTGATCGGTGGTCTGCTGATTTTGTGCGGCTTTGCGATTTTCTCGGATGGAAAAGTGGATTACGCTGTCATGGCGGGGGTATCCATCTTCTTTTCCTGGCTTCAGTCAAAGATTTTTATTGTTGGAAGTGCTATGAGTCCTCAGATTTATCTGGGATTTCTGGCAGAGGATAAGACTGTCCCGGGAGTTGTGAAATATCTGTTCTGGATGAGTGGAGTTTTTTTCCTTGGGCTGGTACTAATGGTATGGTTTATGAGAAGACGGGAGAGAGCAATCCTTGTGAGTTTCCTGTTTCCGGTGATTTTTGCTTTTGTGCTTCTGATGACACCGGATATTAATGTAAACCATAAATATATCATGATATCATATGCGTTTCTGACGATTTTCTGGGCATGGGCAGTATGCAGTCTTTGGAATGGGAGAAATGGGCAGTCCGGGATACAGAAAACTATGGGAAAGATACTGGCAATAGTATTGGTGATATCTCTGAGTGTGACCGGGATTTATGACTTTGTGGTGATCATAAAGGGAAATGGTCCGGGCAGACGTGTGACTGTAAATATGAACAGCGAGCTGACCCAATGGCTGGAGGAGAATCTGGAGAAAAACGATCTTTTACTTACTCCTGAGTACAGCATGAATGAAGTGACGATGTCCGGAGCTATGCTTTACTGTGGATGGCCATATTACGCATGGTCTGCAGGCTATGATACGAATTACAGGGCTGCACAGGCTGTAACGATATACACCACATCTGACAGTGAAACATTGAAAAAAACAGTACAACAGGAAAAAATAACATATATCCTGTTTGAAGAAGGTTCGGAATTTGAACAGCAGGAATGTCGTGAGGAGACAATTGCTGCAGCATATGAAAAGGTTTATGAGACTCAGGATGGACGGATAAGGATTTATAAGACAACAGAATAATCCTCAAATGCATTATTATGAGGATTATTCCGGGCTTATGATTATGATCCGGGTAATCACAGATTTACATAGATTATATAGATAAGAGAGAATATGTAAGATTATAGTAACCACAATAATTTTATAAATGATTAAGGAGGACGTACAGATGAAGAAATGGGCACCGAGAGTGCTTCTTGCAGCAGCTCTTGCAGGGCTGTCTGCATTTCTGTTAAAAGGAGATGTATGGACATTCTGGACCTGGTGGCTGTTGGCATTTCTGATGGGAATGGTTGCCATGCCTGTGACAGGGAGACTGTTTGCCGGATTTGAGGACAAAGGCTGGATGTTTTCAAAAGTGCTGGCGATCATTGTGACAGGTTTTCTTACGTGGTTTCTGGTAACTGCGAAGATACTGCCATTTACTGCAGCGACATGTATCGGTGTGTCTGTTGTATGTGCTGTTGGCTGTGGGGTCTTATATCATTTTCAGGGAAAAAATGGAATTGACTGCTTTCCGTCCGGAAAGGTAAATCTGATTTACGGAGAGGAAATTCTGTTCTTTGTATTTTTCCTGATGTGGACTTATTTCGCAGGATTTCGCCCGCAGGCATACGGAGGAACTGAGAAATTTATGGATTATGGTTTCATGGAAGCCATGATGAGAAGTACGACACTTCCTGCACGAGATCTGTGGTATTCAGAAGGTACGATCAATTATTATTATGGCGGACAGTATTTTGCAGTATTTCTGACGAAGCTGACTGGCAGTAAAGTAGAACTCACTTACAATCTGATGCGTACTTTTGTGGCTGCATTTGCGTTTGTGCTTCCGTTTTCACTGGTTCACCAGATGTCTGTGGACAGGCTTAAGGGAAGCCTGACAGGAAAGAAACGCTGTGTGCCGGCTGTGTCCGGGATCATAGCAGGACTTTCTGTATCAATTGCGGGAAATATGCATTATGTGGTTTACAGTAAGATCATTCCATGGCTCCAGAAGCTGCAGGGAAAAGAAGCGGACAGCTACTGGTTCCCGGATGCGACCCGTTATATTGGATACAATCCGGATGTGCCGGACAAGACAATCCATGAATTTCCATGTTATTCCTTTGTGCTGGGAGATCTCCATGCCCATGTGGTAAATGTAATGTTTGTGCTGTTTCTGGTGGGACTTCTTTATGCGTGGATGCGAAGTGTGCGGATGAGAGAAGCAGTGATCATGAAACCTGGACGAAAAGAGTTCTGGAAAAAACAGCTGTTGATTCCGCATATCCTGCTGGCTGCAGTGATGATCGGTATGTTCCGGTTTACGAATTTCTGGGATTTTATTATTTATTTCGTGGTGACCGGTGGAGTGGTGCTGTTTACCAATATCGTTCAGTTTGATGGTAAAGTGAAGAGGATTCTGGCAGTGACTGCGGTTCAGGCAGTGGAGATCATTGTGATCTCATACGTTGTTTCTCTGCCGTTTACTTTGCAGTTTGACAGCATGTTTAAAGGTGTGGGAATTGCGCAGAATCATTCTATGATCCATCAGCTGCTGATTTTGTGGGGACTGCCTGTGGTTCTGACAGTTCTGCTGATCATCTGTATCATCTGGGAGAAGCTTCGTGGTGGTGCGAACAGAAGTCTATATAAACTGATGAAAGCAATCTCTGTGCCGGATCTGTTTGCGATTGTCATGGGACTCTGTGCGATCGGGCTGATCGTGATTCCGGAGTTGGTTTATGTAAGAGATATTTACGAAAATGGAAACGCCAGGGCGAATACTATGTTTAAGCTGACTTATCAGGCGTATATGCTGTTTGGGATGACCATGGGATATGGTATTTTCCGTATGCTGGTGTCTGCACGTAAGAAAGTGTTTAAGGTTGTGTCAGTGATCGGCCTGGTATTGCTTTGCTGGACCTTTGGTTATTTTGGAAACAGTGTGTATGCGTGGTTTGGAAAGGTATGGGAGCCTTCTGAATATAAAGGATTGAATGCGACATCTTTCCTGTCAAATGATTTCACAGAGGATGTGGCTGGTATTAAATGGCTGAAGAAGAATGTGAAAGGGTCACCGGTTGTGCTTGAGGCGAACGGGGACAGCTATAGTGGTTATGAGCGTGTTTCTGCTATGACAGGGCTTCCGACTGTGCTGGGATGGTATGTGCATGAGTGGCTGTGGAGAGATGATACTGCGGATCTGAATGAGAAGAGTGCGGATATTGAGAGTATTTATACTTCTTTGGATGCGGAGTATGTGAAGGAGTTGCTGGAAGAGTATGATGTTTCTTATATTTTTGTCGGATCGAAGGAGAGGGAGAAATATGGGGAGACATTGAATGAGGATGTGCTGAAGTCACTTGGAGAAGTGGTGTTCCAGGATGAGGTGTATAGTACTTATATTCTTAAGGTTAATAAGTAAGGGAGTGAAAAATGGCGGCAGTTTTGCCGTCATTTTTTGCGTTTTTGTAAAGAATATTGCGGGTAATCTTTGATGATCAAAAGGGACGCGTAAAAAAATATTTCATTTCCTGTGCGGTTTCGGGCTCTAAGATATTCTAAGCCGCCAAAAATCTGCTAAAGGCATGAGCCGCCCTCTCAAACTCGCTCCGTTGCAAACTTCGCTCAGACACGTGAGACGGTCGGCTCATAACACAGATTCTTGCCGGCTAAGAATATCTAAGAACCCTGCAAATGCACAGGAAATGAAATATTTTTTTACGCTGGTTATTGGCTGGAATGGTTTTGGGGAAATAATTATCAGGTGGAAAAGAGGGAAAAAGTAAAATTTACAGATATGGATTACGATTGTATTATGATAATGTATATGCAATATATATAAGAAAAATATGTTGCTACAGTGGAAAAATGAAAAGATGACACTGTATAAGTAGTAGGAGAAAATGAGGATTGTGAATATTTACATGACAGGAAAGGAGTTTTAAAATGAGGAATCGAATAATTCAGGTTAGACATTATAGCAGGAAAATGATGATTATGATGTTGACAGGAGCAATTTGTTTCAGCTCGTGTTTTTGTGAAACTGCTTTTGCGAAAACCAGCAAAGTAAGGGTTTACGATGTGGAAAAAGGAACCACAAGCTTCACATCTTTTACATATTCGGATAATAAAAATGATGAGTCACTGGCTCCGTCGGAGGGAGCAGAAGCGATTTCATCTGCTTCTCAGAAGGTGGTTATTTTCCATCAGGCAGATGGGTCTACGATAATAAGAAAAGCAGACAGTAATGGAAAAGTGACACTTCCAGCAATAAGAAATCAGACAGGATATACTTTTCTTGGATGGAGCACGAAGCCGGATCAGACTCAGAATCCGCAGTATCAGGCGGGACAGGTGATACAGGTAAGGAAGAAAACCCATTTATATGCAGTTATGTATAACTGGCAACAGGAGCCGGATATTCAGGTCAATAATCTGGCAGCTCAGCTGTCGGAGTATTCCGGAATTATTTTTGTGGGAGATTCCAGAACGTATTTTATGCAGAAAACTCTTCTTCAGGAATATGGAAAGGATGCAGTTGCAAAAGTATCATTTGTGTGTAAGACAGGGGAGGGACTGAGCTGGTTTGAAACAGCAGGAGAGAGAGTAATGAGAAGTGAAATTGCCCGTCTGCAGTCAGATTCAGATAAGCCCGTAGCAGTTATTTTTAATCTTGGTGTGAATGATCTTTCGAGTCATAATTCCGGGAATGGGGTTGATTATAAAGGCGAGGCAAATGCATATCTTGCGCGTATGAACACTCTTGCAGAGGAACTTGAAAGTGACTGCAGATTGTTTTATATGTCTGTGAATCCGGTAAATACAGCAATGAAACCAACTCGAAAAGAAGCGCAGTTACGTTACTTTAATGACAGATTGCAGAGCAGGTTAAATAAGAGATTTCAATGGATAGATACCTATAAATATCTGATGAAGAATGGTTACAGTACATACAATGAGTTTAAGGGAAATATAGATGACGGCGTTCACTATTCTACACGTACCTATAAAAGAATCTATAAATATTGTATGAATGCGATCAGATAATGCTTTTTGATTTATACACAAATTATAATCTTGTTTCAGGTAAGCAGTATAAGCAGAAGTTAAGGCCACAGAACTCACAAAAGAAAGGGTATATGTATTGCTTGATAAATTAAGAGATTGATGTACGAGCTGACAGGAGAAATATTTTCTGTCAGCTTGTTATTTGTTTGGTTGGATAATGGAGAATATCTGTTTGCCAAAGAAGAAACATTTGACGAATTTTTGTCTCTGTTGTATCATGAACATACAAAACGAAAATAAAGTAAGAGGAATATTGTTATATAAAATACAGAACAGATAAGAAAGCAGGAATAAAATGAAAGCAGAAGTTGTATCCATGACAGCGGATAATCTTGATATGGAGGCTATCCGGCGTGGTGGAGATATTTTGAAGCAGGGTGGTCTGGTTGCATTTCCTACGGAGACTGTGTATGGTCTTGGAGGGGATGCGTTGAATCCGCAGGCTTCTATGAAAATTTATGCGGCGAAGGGCAGACCTTCGGATAATCCGCTGATCGTGCATATTGCAGAGTTTGATAAGCTGGCTCCGATTGTAGCGGAGGTTCCGGAGAAGGCGAAGATCCTGGCAGAGAAGTACTGGCCGGGTCCGCTGACTATGATTCTTCCGAAGTCGGATCTTGTGCCACAGGAAACTACGGGTGGTCTGGACAGTGTGGCGGTTCGGTTTCCGAGCGACAGGATTGCACAGGAGCTGATCAAGGCTGCCGGCGGCTATGTGGCTGCGCCCAGTGCCAATACTTCGGGAAGACCGAGTCCGACCACTGCACAGCATGTAGAGGAGGATCTTGGCGAGGCGATTGAGATGATCATTGACGGAGGCCAGGTGGGAATCGGTCTTGAGTCTACGATCGTTGATTTTACTGAGGATGTGCCTGTGGTTTTACGTCCGGGTTATATTTCTCTGGAGATGCTTCAGGAGACTCTGGGGGATGTAAGGATGGACAAGGGGCTGATTGCATCTGACAGCAAGGTCCGTCCGAAAGCACCGGGTATGAAATATCGCCATTATGCACCGAAGGCAGATCTGGCAATTGTTGAGGGACCGGAGGAAGCTGTTGTGAAGAAGATCAATGAGCTGGCTGCGGAGGCGAAAGCACACGGCGAGCAGGTTGGAATCATTGCAACGGACGAGACAAAGGACAGATATCCCGAAGGTCTGGTAGTCAGCATCGGAAGTCGGAAAGAGGAGGAAACAATTGCCCATCATTTATATGAAGTGCTTCGTGATTTTGACCAGAGTGCGGTCAGGTCTATTTATTCAGAAGCGTTTTATACACCAAGAATGGGACAGGCCATTATGAACCGTCTGCTGAAAGCAGCGGGACATAAGATCATACAGGTGGTATGATATAATCAGGTAGTGAAGCGGATATATACCTGACTATATAATCTTATCAGCAGTAATGGCCAGATGGATAATGAAGATTCATTTAAATAGTCTGCTGAAGAGGTAAAGAAAATAAATTAATTTCAGGAGGAAGATTAATGATAGCTTTAGGATGTGATCATGGTGGATATGAACTGAAACAGGAGATTAAGAAGTATCTGGATGAAAAGGGAATCGAGTATAAAGATTATGGATGTGACAGTCTGGATTCCGTAGATTATCCGGTATATGCAAAGAAGGTTGCACATGCAATTCTTGACGGCGAATGTGAGAAGGGAATCCTGATCTGCGGAACAGGTATCGGAATTTCCATTACAGCAAACAAGTTTAAAGGAATCAGAGCTGCAGTCTGCACAGATTGTTTTACAGCAGAGGCTACAAGACTTCACAATGATGCCAATATCCTTGCACTTGGCGGAAGAGTGGTAGGACCTGGGCTGGCATTGAAGATTGTGGATACATTTTTGAATACACCGTTTTCCAACGATGAGAGACATATCAGAAGAATTAATCAGATAGAGACTGAATAAGCCATAAAATAAGAAAACTGATAAAACAGCCAGAGCCTGCATGATTATAGTAATTCTCTCACATGTATGATGAATGGGAATTGCTGTAGAGTAAAGTGTGAAGTTCTGGCTGTGTCAGTTATAAGCAGACAATGGTTACTGTTTGCTCCGTTCACAGTAACGGACAATGTGCTGCTTTTATGAAGCAGATGAATGGTGAAGTATGTGAAGGGGAGGTGTGGAAAATGGATGTAAATCATAAACGCACAGATTATTTATCATGGGATGAATATTTTATGGGAGTTGCCATGATGTCAGGGATGCGTTCCAAGGATCCGAATTCTCAGGTAGGTGCCTGTATTGTGAGTGAGGATAATAAAATCCTGTCCATGGGTTATAATGGTTTTCCAAAGGGCTGTTCAGATGATGAATTTCCATGGGCAAGAGAGGGTGACAGTCTTCATACGAAATATTTTTATGTGACACATAGTGAATTGAATGCGATTCTTAATTACAGGGGAGGAAGTCTGGAAGGTGCAAAGCTTTATGTTTCCCTTTTTCCATGTAATGAATGTGCCAAGGCAATTATTCAGGCAGGTATTAAGACGATTGTCTATGACTGTGATAAATATGCAGACACGCCGGCAGTGATCGCTTCCAAGAGAATGCTGGATGCAGCCGGGGTTCGTTATTATAAATATAACCGGACAGGACGTAAGATTACAATAGAAGTGTGACTTTGGTTACGTTACTGAGAACAGAGTGAATAGTAAACAGATTTTACTCTTGACACATCAATTTATTTCAAATAGAATATAACCAAATGCGAAATATATATAGCGATGAAGAGAATAGTACATAAGGAGCAATCCCAGAGAAGAGTCCCGGAGAACAGCCGGTTGGCTGTGAAACAGTGGTGGAAGGATTCTGTGCGTGAATTATGGAACCGGCCTCGGAGCTCCGTACAATTGAAGTACGGCGTTTTTCCTGCGTTATCGGAAGAAGAGCGAGCAATGTGCAGGCATTTGGGCACAGTGCTAATTAGGGTGGTACCGCCGAAGCCTTTCGGTCCCTTGTGAGGGATGCAGGGCTTCTTTTTTTCGTTTTTTATAATATGACAGATTTTGCCGGATTATAAAAAAGCAGATTTTTGTACTGTGAAGCAGATACGGAAATTTATTTATAGAAGAAAAATAAGAAGAATATGCATTCCGCCGCGACTATATCCTGATGCACTGTCAGGATCAACACAATCACATAAAAAGGAGAAGTAATCATGGCAAACAACAAGAAACTGGTAGAAGCCATCACATCCATGGAAGACGATTTCGCCCAGTGGTATACCGACGTTGTAAAGAAAGCTGAACTCTGCGGTTATACCAGCGTTAAAGGCTGCATGGCAATTAAACCTGCAGGATATGCAATCTGGGAAAATATCCAGCACGAACTGGACAGAAGATTTAAAGAGACTGGCGTACAGAATGTGTACATGCCAATCTTTATTCCGGAATCTCTTCTTCAGAAAGAGAAAGATCATGTAGAAGGATTTGCACCTGAGGTTGCATGGGTAACTCATGGTGGTCTGGATCCTCTTCAGGAGCGTCTGTGCGTACGTCCAACATCAGAGACATTATTCTGTGATTTCTATGCAAAAGAAATCCAGTCCCACAGAGACCTGCCGAAGGTATACAATCAGTGGTGCTCTGTAGTGCGCTGGGAAAAGACAACACGTCCGTTCCTTCGTTCACGTGAGTTCTTATGGCAGGAAGGCCATACAGCTCATGCTACAGCCGAGGAAGCAGAAGAGCGTACTATCCAGATGCTGAATCTGTATGCAGATTTCTGTGAGGAAGTACTTGCAATCCCGGTTATCAAGGGACAGAAAACAGACAAGGAGAAATTCTCCGGTGCAGAAGCTACTTATACAATTGAATCCCTGATGCATGATGGAAAAGCTCTTCAGTCCGGTACAAGCCATAACTTTGGCGATGGATTTGCAAGAGCATTCGGCATCCAGTATACAGATAAAGAAAATAAACTTCAGTATGTACATCAGACATCCTGGGGAATGACAACACGTATGATCGGTGCTATCATCATGGTACATGGTGATAACAGTGGTCTGGTGCTGCCTCCGAGAATCGCTCCTGTACAGGCAGTGATCATTCCGATCCAGCAGAGAAAAGAAGGCGTTCTTGAGAAAGCAGATGAGATGTTTGCAGCATTAAAAGCAGCAGGAGTCCGCGTAAAAGTAGACGACACAGACAAGAGCCCGGGATTCAAATTCGCAGAGCAGGAAATGCGTGGTATCCCGATCCGTATTGAGTGCGGTCCGAAGGATATCGAGAATGGTCAGGCTGTGATCTGCCGTCGTGATACAAGAGAGAAATATACTGTTACATTTGATGAGCTTGTGGAAAAAGTACAGGAAATCCTGGAAACAATCCAGAAAGATATGCTGGAGCGTGCACGTAAGCACAGAGATTCCCATACTTATGTTGCTACAAACTATGAAGAATTCAAAGATACTATTGTTAACAAACCAGGCTTCGTAAAAGCTATGTGGTGCGGTGACCGCGCATGTGAGGACAAGATCAAAGAAGATGTTCAGGCTACATCCAGATGTATGCCGTTTGAGCAGGAACACTTAAGTGATGTCTGCGTATGCTGTGGAAAACCTGCCAAGAAGATGGTTTACTGGGGCAGAGCATACTAATCAATAAGAAAATAAAGAAAACCGGCAGCAGAGATATCTGAGTGCCGGTTTTCGGGGTTAAGAATAAATAGAAGAAGATAAGGATGGTCATATGATTCTGGAAATACCGAAAAACGCGGAAATAATTTTGCATATACTGGAAAAAGCAGGCTATGAAGCCTATGTGGTAGGCGGCTGTGTGCGTGATTCCATTCTGGGACGGAGCCCGGATGACTGGGACATCACCACATCCGCAAAGCCGGAGCAGGTCAAGGCTTTGTTTCACAGAACAGTGGATACAGGTCTGCAGCATGGAACAGTGACTGTTCTTATGGAAAAAGAAGGATATGAGGTCACGACTTATCGTGTAGATGGTGAGTACGAGGACGGCAGACATCCCAAAGAGGTCACCTTTACAGCAAGCCTTGAGGAAGACCTGAAACGCCGGGATTTTACCATCAATGCAATGGCATACAATCCTTCTTCAGGACTGGTGGACCTTTTCGGCGGACTGGAGGATATTGAGAGAAAAATCATCCGCTGTGTGGGAGATCCGCTGGAGCGTTTTACAGAGGATGCACTGCGGATCATGCGTGCAGTCCGTTTCAGTGCGCAGTTGGGCTTTGCCATTGAAGAAGAGACTCGTAAGGCACTGAAGGTTCTGGCACCGAATCTGAAGCATGTCAGCGCAGAGCGGATTCAGGTAGAGCTTGTGAAGCTCCTGATGTCTCCTCATCCGGATTATCTCAGGGTGGCTTATGAAGCCGGGATCACAGCTGAATTTCTTCCGGAGTTTGATGCATGTATGACAACATCCCAGAATACGCCGCACCACTGTTATACAGTAGGGGAGCATATCCTGCACAGTCTCTGTCATGTACGTGCAGATAAAGTTCTCAGGATTACCATGCTGCTTCATGACATTGGAAAGCCGGTTGTCCGGAAAACAGATGAGAATGGAAGAGATCATTTCAAGATGCATGGGATTGCGGGAGAAAAGATGGCTGCACAGATCCTGCGCAGGCTGAAATTCGATAATGATACGATCCGCAAGGTAACCCGTCTGGTAAAATGGCATGATGACAGACCGGATGGAACGACAAAGGCAGTGCGCAGGGCAGTGAACCGTATCGGTGAGGATCTCTTCCCATATTATCTGGAAGTGCAGCAGGCAGATATGCTGGCACAGAGTGATTACAGACGCGCAGAGAAGCAGGAACGTCTGGATAAGGTGAAAGAGGCTTATGAGACGATCATTAATGAACATCAGTGTGTATCTTTAAAAACTCTGGCAGTGACAGGGAAAGATCTGATTGAAGCCGGTTATAAGCCGGGGCGTGAAATAGGAGAAACGCTGAACCGTCTTCTGGAGGTAGTGCTTGCCGATCCACAGAAGAATCAGAAAGAGATATTATTGGGTCTGCTTGATGAGAAATAGTGCAGTTTTATGGAATGGTCAGTATATCAGAATATTGGTTACTGTTCACACACCACTATCCCGCGAGGTGTTTTGGCATGAATATGCCAAAATCCCGAGACATACAAGCCAAAATTCCATTGCCGCAGGCAATTTGGAATGAATTTTGGCTACGTTACTGTGAACGGAGTGAACAGTAACGAATATAGTAAATAACAGTGGCTCTATGAAAATCCGGGGGTATATCCACCGGATTTTCTTCATATGTATAGAAAGAATTAAGATGATTAAGAGGGGGATATGTCATTGTATGATTACGGACTTGGCACTTTGGCTCAGTATGAGCTGACAGCAGACCGTTCTGCAAGGACAAGAGGAGCTTTACTCTGCTATACAGCTCAGGGACTTCTGATCCTGAGGGAATTTCACGGTTCTGAAAAAAAGCTGGAAAAACAGCAGGAGCTTTTGATGAAACTTCAGGAAAATGGTATAAATACCGATTATTTTCTGCGGAATAATCAGGAAAGTCTGGTCAGTAAAGATAAGACTGAACAAAGGTTTACACTCCAGCACTGGTATGAAGGAAAAGAGTGTGACACAAAATCCCGGGAAGATATTTTAAAAAGTGTCCGGACACTGGCAAGGTTACATATTTTAATGAAAATGGAACCTGTGGAGGAATACAGGGAAAGATCTCTCAGGGAGGAATATCTTCGGCACAATCAGGAGCTTCGTAAGATACGCAAATTTATACGGAACAAAGGAGCATCCAATGTATTTGAGAAAAATTATCTGGCAAGTGTGGAGCAGTTTCTTGAAAGGGCACAGTATGCAGTAAAGCTTCTGGACGAGACGGATTATGATGATCTCAGGGAAAGGGCATGGCGGGAAGGACAGGTATGTCATGGAGAATATAATCAGCATAATATTCTGATGCTGAAAGGTGATCATTTGGGGACGGCAGTCACAAATTTTGGTCACTGGAGTTTTGATATTCAGGTAGCAGATTTGTATCGTTTTATGAGAAAAATACTGGAGAAATATAACTGGAATCTGGAACTGGCAGGGGAAATGCTCAGGGAATATCATAAAATCCGTCCAATCTCGGCAGAAGAGTGGAAAAATCTGCGTGTACGTTTCACTTATCCTGAAAAATACTGGAAACTGGCAAATTATTATTATTCACACAAAAAGGTGTGGATTTCAGAGAAAAATGTGGAAAAGCTTCAGAATCTTATCAGACAGAGAGAAATCTGGGAGAATTTTGCAGAGGAATGTTTCAGGGATTATCCTCAGTAACACAGAGCTGAACAGTTACGAAAAACCTTGACAATATGGGGAAAAAGGTATATATATAGAGGATAGAGCTCTGTCGCTTTTGGCAGATGCCACCAAACAAGAAAGAGATCATTAGAGGAGGAAACACCATGAATAAAACAGAATTAGTAGCAGCTATGGCGAAAGAGACAAACTTATCCAAGAAGGACGTAGAAGACGTTCTGAAATCTTTCGTTGATGTCGTTTCTAAAGAACTGAAAAATGGCGGAAAAATCCAGTTAGTAGGATTTGGTACATTTGAAGTAAGTGAAAGAGCTGCTCGCGAGGGAAGAAATCCTCAGACTGGTGAAACTATGAAAATCGAAGCTTCTAAATCACCGAAATTCAAAGCTGGAAAAGCATTAAAAGATATGGTTAACGGTAAATAATAAAGGCGATAACCGGGGGAACGAAAGTTCCCCTTTTTTGATACTCTGGCGGAGTAATTCGTGAGTATCCATTTACAGGAGTAGAATATGAGATTAGATAAATACTTAAAGGTGTCACGTCTGATTAAACGCCGTACAGTGGCAAACGAAGCATGTGATGCAGGAAGAGTTCTTGTCAACGATAAGCCTGCCAAGGCATCTGTACAGGTAAAGACGGGAGATACTATTGAAATCCAGTTCGGAAGTAAGAACGTCAAAGTAGAAGTACTGGATGTAAAAGAAACTGTCAAAAAAGAAGATGTAGAGAGTATGTACAAATATCTTTGATTCCGGATGGTAATTTGCAGCTTTTTGCATTTATGCAGTGAGAACATATAAATTTTTAACATTTTATTGTCTATTTCCATTTTCCGGCACATAAACTACTGATAAGTAACAGATTGGCAGGTCATAGTTTCCGGAGGCTGTGACCGGGAGGCGTCTGTGGAAGAGAAGAAGATACTTTCAACTCACAGCCTGATGCTGGAAAACCGTCAGAACGGGAGAATTACCGGGGTAAAGGATATTAAATCCTTTGATGAAAAAGAAATCCTGCTTTTTACACAGGCAGGGAAACTTGTAATAAAGGGAGAACAGCTTCATGTGAAGCAGCTTGATCTGGAAAAGGGAGAAGTAGATCTGGAAGGAAAAGTGGACAGTCTTACTTATCTGTCAAAGAATACAGATAACAGGGATGAATCCTTATTTAAAAGGATGTTCCGGTGAGAGATGAGTACATTTATTCATCATGAATTATTTCTGCTGCTTCGGACAATAGCTGTGGGTGCTGTTCTCCTTTTGTGTTATGATCTGCTGGCTGCATTCAGGAATGTTTTTGCACATTCGGATAAAGCTGTCGGGACGGAAGATATTTTGTACTGGCTTTGTTGTGCCTTTTTTGTTTTTTCGGAGATTTACAGGAGCAATGAAGGAATCCTGCGTTTTTTTATGGTTTTAGGCTTTTTATCCGGAGCGTATATCTGCAACAGGGTCCTCGGAGATATTTTTGTAAAATGCTGTACGAAACTTATGGAGATTCCTGTAATAATTATTAAATTTTTGATAAAATGGTTGCTATTTCCGGTCAAAAGATGTAAACTCCTGTGGTATAAAGCGTATAAATATGCTAAAAAAGGAAGGCTGGCAAATTGGGTAATTCTAAGAAAAGGAAGAAAAAAAAGAAAGTAGGGTATAACTCTCTTGGAATGATTGCGATTGCGCTGGTTGTTTTAGTCCTTCTGGGAGGACTGATGCTAGAAAGTAATGACCTTAAGGAACGCCTCACAGGATATGATGCTAAGGCCGCCACTCTTCAGCAACAGATTGAAGATGAGCAGACACGTACAGAAGAAATTGATAAATTAAAGAAATATATGGAGACAGACGAATATGCAGAAGAGGTTGCCAGAGAGAAACTGGGACTTGTGAAGGACAATGAGACTGTTTTTAAGAAACAGCAGTAATAAATGTCGAAAACTTTTGCGAAGGATTCGTCTGCGTTTGACAGATATTTCAGAAACCCTTCCATATAATATCTGTAACTGTTTAGTACTTTGTGAAAGAGAGGACTGTTGAACAGTTATAGAGATTCTCTGATAAAAATGCAGTAGTCTGCTATATACAGGGAATGAATAAGGGGAGGGGAGAATATGCAGGAATGGATGATTGCCATGCTCGTTATCAGCATTATGCTGATCATACGGGACATGGCAAAAACTATTTTAGCAGAAAATCTGCCGGATACAGAAGAACTGCCGTCTCTGCAGGAGGGCCATCCTCAGAAAGAGAGGGTGGAGAAGTATGCGGCATCTTTTCAGAAACTGGCAGATACTTTCTACGGGATGCCTTATCGGAAAGATTATCTGAGCAGCAGGCAGGTTGAGCAGATCATTGAGGATACAAATGCAAAGGTATGCAGCAGATGCTATCAGAGGGAAATCTGCTGGGGAGAACACAGTCAGGAACTGGTGAAAGGAGTGGAGGCACTGGTACGTTCTATGGAGAGTGGAAACGAGGAAAATGTCAGAGGCATCCGCGCTGACTGGACAGGCATATGTCCCCGTTCCGTACAGTATTATGAGACGGTTGCAGAGAATTTTCAGAAAGAAAGGCAGAACTTGATGTGGGATAACCGTATGATCGAGAATCGGCTGGCAGTAGCACAGCAGCTTATGGAAGTCTCACATATCATGGAGAACGTAGCCAGTGATCTGTATGACCTGGAGCGAGTAACGCCGCAGTTTGAAGAAGAACTTCGCAAGGGACTGAGAAAGAGCCATGTGATCCTTCGCAGGGCATGGATGATGAATAAGGTGAAAGGACGTAAACAGATTTTTCTCACCATGCGTGCCAGAAGCGGTCAGTGTATTTCCATGACAGAGATCGCACAGCTTCTTTCAAAATACTGTGAAATTTCCATGGTACCTGTAAATGGGAGCAGATGTATTGTAAACGGAGAATATCACACTGTACATTTTGCTGAGGATGTAAGCTATCAGGTTCTCTATGGAACGGCCAGGCTTACCAGAGAAGAAGAGAAGGTTTCCGGAGATAATTATATATGCAGACAGGAGGATGGCGGCAGGTTTGTTATGTGCCTTTCGGATGGCATGGGCTCAGGGATGGAAGCATGCAGGGAGAGCGAGACAGTTGTGGAACTTCTGGAACAGTTTATGGAGTCAGGATTTTCCCAGGAAACGGCAGCAAAGATGGTAAATTCTGCTCTGGTACTCAAAGGAGAGGAGGGTATGTTTTCTACAGTGGATATCTGCGCAGTGGACCTGTATACAGGAATCTGCAATTTTCTGAAGGCGGGGGCAGCGTCTACATTTATCAAAAGAGATCACTGGGTGGAATCTATTACTTCTGAAAGTCTGGCCGCAGGGCTTGTACAGCAGATTGATTTTGAGACAGCTACCAGAAAGCTGTACCATGGGGATTACCTGATCATGATGACAGATGGAGTCCTGGATGCATTGCCTGACCAGAAAGAGGAGGAAACCATGAAAGAAATCATTATGGATGTTCACGAGGAATCACCGAAAGATTTCGGCAGGGGAATACTGGAACGGGTGCTGGGATACAGCGATTATCATGCACGGGATGATATGACAGTGCTGGTGGCAGGCGTGTGGAAAAAATAATGCTGCGGATACTAGAGTGTGTCTGAAAAAGGCTTTCTGCAAGATGTGCGTCACAATTTGTGGGATATTTTGCCCGGATGAGGGCGCCGTAGCGGGCTACGGCAACTGAATTCGGGTGAAATATCCCGCAAAGTGGGGCGTGCAGATTGCGGGAATGATTTTTCAGACACGCTCTAAGATAGAAAAGGAAATCAGGATAAAAATGGAAAGAGAAATTCTTGCTTATATAAAGCAAAACAGGATGATCGGAAAAAATGATGTGGTCCTGGCAGGAGTGTCCGGCGGAAGTGACTCTATGGCAATGCTCCGCATTTTAAAGGAGCTTCAGGGAAAACTGGATTTTACATTGAGAGTGGTCCATATACATCATGGAATACGTGGAAAGGAAGCGGACAGGGACCAAAGCTTTGTGGAAAACATATGCCGGAAGTGGCAGATTCCATGTACTGTTTATTGTTATGATGTTCCGGGATTGAGCCGGGAGTGGAAGCTGGGCGAGGAAGAGACGGGAAGGATTGTAAGAAAAGAAGCTTTTCAGAGGGAAGCTGCCGTCTGTGGGAGAAAGGACAGTGAGATAAAAATTGCATTAGCGCATAATCAGGAGGATCTTGCGGAAACTATGCTTCATAATCTGTGCAGAGGAACAGGTCTGCGGGGACTATGCACCATGCGCCCTGTAGACGGAGAGATTATCCGCCCGATTCTGTGCTTAAACCGGGACAAAATTGCAGAGTATCTGAAAGAAAAGAAGATTTCTCATATTCAGGACAGCACCAATCTGTCAGATGAATATACCAGAAACCGAATCAGACATCATATTCTTCCTATATTGGAACAGCAGGTCAATGGAAAGGCAGCGGCACATATGGCAGAGACTGCGGCAAGGATTTCCCAGGCAGAGGAATATCTTACGCAGCAGAGCTGCCTGGTTTTGGGCGAGTTTCAGAAAGGTAAGGAATATTACTTTACTGAAAAATTTTTTATGGAGCCTCAGATCATTCAGGTTTATGCATTACAACAGGCGATGGAACAGCTGGCAGGCAGACGGAAGGATCTGGCGGCTGTTCACTATGAGAAGGTTCTGGAACTTTATGAAATGCAGACTGGAAGACGGATCAGCCTTCCTTATCACATGGAAGCCAGAAGAGATTACGAGGGAGTAAGACTTTGCCGGTACGGAGAGGAGAAGTCAGCCGGGATGATCGGTGAAAAGCATAAAGGTTCAGATATTCAAAACGGAAAAACAGTTTGCGGAAAAAATATATCAGACAGGGAATGGAAAATCAGAATTCCGGGGACTGTGACCAGTCCGCTGGGAATTTTTTCGGCAGAAATATTTTTGTATGAAGGTCAGAAGATTGAAGAAAAAAAGTATACGAAATGGATGGATTATGATAAAATAGAAAAGAATCCGTATATTCGCACCAGACGGACAGGAGATTATATGGTTATCAATGCGCAGGGGAACACAAAGAAGCTGAACCGCTGTATGATCGATGAGAAAATCCCGTCGGAATACAGAGACAGCATTCCGCTGATCGCATGTGGAAAAGAAATCCTCTGGATGGTGGGAAGCAGGATGAATGAGAGGTATAAAATTAACCCCCAAACCAGGAAGGTGTTAGTATTAAATTACCAAGGAGGAAACGAAAATGAGTGAGAAAATCAAAGTTTTACTCAGCGAAGAGGAAGTAGATTCCCGTATTAAGCAGATCGCAGCAAAGGTCAGCAAGGATTATGCAGGCAAGGAAATCCATTTAATCTGTGTATTAAAAGGTGGTGTATTCTTTACCTGTGAACTTGCAAAGAGAATCACAGTGCCGGTTTCTCTTGATTTTATGTCTGTATCCAGCTATGGTGATGACACCAAGTCCAGCGGTGTTGTAAAGATCGTCAAAGACCTTGACCAGCCACTGGAAGGAAAGGACGTTCTGATCGTAGAGGATATCATTGACTCAGGAAGAACATTAAGTTATCTCATCGAAATTCTGAAGCAGAGAAATCCAAACAGCATCCGTCTGTGTACATTGCTGGACAAACCGGAGCGAAGAGTCAGAGATGTAAGAGTTGATTATTGCTGCTTTAACATCCCGGATGAGTTTGTAGTTGGCTATGGTCTGGACTATGCACAGAAATACAGGAATCTTCCATTCATAGGAGTAGTGGAACTGGGGGAAGACTGAAAGGAGATTTAAGTAAGTGAATAAACAGCCAAGCAGAATTGGTCTGTATCTGGTGCTGATCATTGCACTGGTAGCCGGTTATTTTTATCTGAATAACCAGGTGGTTTCCCAGAGTAATTACACACAGAAGCAACTGGAGCAGGCTCTTGAAGACAACAAAGTGGTTGATGCGGCAATTCAACAGAACAGAGAAGTGCCTACAGGTTCTGTGATCGTAGATACTACTGACTCCGGTCAGAAGAAGGTTTATGTGACAGATGTCAATCAGGCAATCGAACTGTTGAATAAATACGATATTGATATTACAACTCAGGATGTACCCGGAGACAATGTATTTCTGACAACCTTGCTTCCGGTTCTTCTCACAGGTGCCCTTGTGATCTTTCTGATCATGATGATGAACCGCCAGATGGCAGGTGGCGGTGGCGGCGGAAATGCCAAGATGATGAATTTCGGCAAGAGCCGCGCAAGAATGTCATCTCCGGATGATAATAAGAAAGTTACTTTTGACAAGGTAGCAGGTCTGCAGGAGGAGAAGGAAGATCTGGTAGAGGTGGTAGATTTCCTGAAATCTCCACAGAAATATACAAAAGTAGGCGCAAGGATTCCGAAAGGCGTGCTGCTTGTAGGCCCTCCCGGAACTGGTAAGACACTTCTGGCAAAGGCAGTGGCAGGAGAAGCGGGAGTTCCGTTTTTCTCCATTTCCGGTTCTGACTTTGTGGAAATGTTTGTCGGTGTAGGTGCATCACGTGTGCGTGATCTTTTTGAAGAAGGCAAACGCCATGCACCATGTATTATTTTCATTGATGAGATCGATGCGGTTGCAAGACAGCGTGGAACCGGTATGGGCGGCGGACATGATGAGAGAGAGCAGACACTGAACCAGCTTCTGGTAGAGATGGATGGCTTTGGTGTGAATGAGGGAATCATTGTGATGGCAGCGACTAACCGCGTGGATATCCTGGATCCTGCAATTTTGCGTCCGGGACGTTTTGACCGTAAGGTTGCAGTGGGACGTCCGGATGTGAAGGGAAGAGAGGAAATCCTCCGCGTTCATGCCAAGGACAAACCTCTTGGAGAGGATGTAGATCTGGTTCAGATTGCCAGAACAACAGCAGGATTTACAGGTGCAGATCTGGAGAATCTTCTGAATGAAGCTGCCATTGAAGCAGCGAGAAAGGGAAGAGGATTTATCCTTCAGTCTGATATCAAAGGTGCTTTTATCAAAGTAGGCATCGGTGCAGAAAAGAAGAGTAAGGTGATCTCTGAGAAAGAGAAAAAGATCACCGCGTATCATGAATCCGGACATGCGATCCTGTTTCATGTACTTCCGGATATGGATCCTGTCTACACGATTTCCATTATCCCGACAGGAATGGGAGCAGCAGGTTACACCATGCCTCTTCCGGATAATGATGAGATGTTTAATACCAAAGGAAAAATGCTTCAGGATATTATGACACTGTTAGGCGGGCGCATAGCAGAGGAAATTATCTTCGGAGATATTACGACTGGTGCATCCAATGACATCAAACGTGCAACTGCGACAGCCAGAAGTATGGTTATGAAATACGGAATGTCTGATAAACTTGGTCTTATCTGTTATGGTGATGACGATGACGAGGTATTTATCGGCAGAGACCTGGCTCATACCAGAAGCTACAGCGAGGATGTTGCCAAGTCCATTGATGAAGAAATCCGCCGTATTATCAGTGAATGTCATGACCAGGCAAAGAAGATCATTCTGGAACATGAGGATGTTCTGCACAAGTGTGCAAGTCTTCTTCTCGAGAAGGAAAAGGTGCACAGAGACGAATTTGAAGCACTTTTTATAACAGAAAATCCGGAAACAGAAAACAACAGTATATAATGTATACAAAAAAGTGTGCCAAATTTTGTGAAGTTTGTGCACACTTTTCTCTTGCCTCATGGTATTATATAAACCGTAAAAACCCCCCAATACATTATATAGTTTTTGCTACACCCCATAAGAAGAAATACCTTCTCCAAAAAAGCCAGCTTATCCCGCTGGCTTTTTTACTGTCTTAAAATATCATTACTGTTCATGTTATTTTCAGCAATGAAATATCTGCTTCGCCGGAATCCGGCAGTCCGAAATACTGTGACAGAATGAATGGTTGTGTAGAATCACTGAATATCTAAATATTTTTGGGAAAAACAGATGGTTGTCAGATGGTTTATTTTAGGATAAAATAATAAAATGATAAATGACAGAGAGGACTGGACGGAAATGGAACATGAAAAAGCAGATATAAAAAAAAGAATGCAGTACATCCTGAATATGCGTCCTGTGTTTAATAAAGAGGCGCTTTTTAGTGACGGAACAGAATATTACAGAATACCTGCAGAACCAAAGGCAGGAGATACAGTAACGATCAAATTCCGTACCCAGAGAAATAATGTGGATTCTGTATATCTGGTAAGCCAGGAGCAGCGTGTGCAGATGGAGATTTGCGGGACAGAGAACGGATTTGATTATTATTCTGCCCAGGTGACGATTGGAGAGGACATCTTCCGTTATTATTTTGAGATACAGTATGGATGGGTAACCTGTTATTACAATAATCAGGGAGTCTGTATGAAACATGAGGGCAGGATGGATTTTGAGATTTATCCGGGCTTTGATACTCCAAAGTGGGCCAAAGGTGCGGTAATGTACCAGATTTATGTAGACCGTTTTCTTAACGGAGATCCTACCAATGATGTTGTGACCGGAGAATATCATTATATTGGAGATAAGAGTGTACAGGTAGAACAGTGGAATAAGATTCCGGCAGTGATGGGTGTGCGTGAATTTTACGGCGGTGACCTGCAGGGAATTATGAACAAACTGGATTATCTGCAGGATCTGGGAGTCGAGGTTATTTATTTAAATCCGATTTTTGTTTCTCCAAGTAATCATAAGTATGACTGTCAGGATTATGATTATGTGGATCCACATTACGGCAGGATTGTAGAAGATTGTAATGAGGGAATCCTTCTTGGAGATGACGATGATAATTCCCATGCATGGAAATATATCAAACGTGTGACAGATAAGAAGAATCTGGAAGCAAGTAATGAGCTTTTTGCGAAACTGACAGCAGAGATCCACAGAAGAGGAATGAAGATCATTCTGGATGGTGTGTTCAATCACTGCGGTTCTTTTAATAAGTGGATGGACAGAGAACGTATTTATGAGAATCAGGAAGGATATCCGAAAGGAGCTTATGTTTCTGCGGACAGTCCCTATCGTAATTTCTTTTCCTTTAATGATCCTAATGCATGGCCATATAACACCTCCTATGATGGATGGTGGGCACACGATACACTGCCTAAATTAAATTATGAGGGTTCCAGAGAACTTTATGATTATATTCTTCGTGTTGGACAGAAATGGGTATCTGCTCCTTATAATGTAGACGGTTGGAGACTGGATGTGGCGGCGGATCTGGGACACAGCAATGATTTTAACCATCAGTTCTGGAAAGATTTCCGGAAGGCAGTGAAAGCTGCCAATCCAAATGCCATTATCCTGGCAGAGCATTACGGTAATCCGGAAGGCTGGCTGAAAGGTGATGAATGGGATACAGTCATGAACTATGACGCATTTATGGAGCCGCTGACCTGGTTCCTGACAGGTATGGAGAAGCACAGTGACGAGTATCGTGAAGACCTGTTAGGAAACAGTGAGGCTTTTATCGGAGCTATGAAAACGCACATGAGAGCGCTTCATATGTCTGCACTTCAGACAGCCATGAATGAATTGTCAAATCATGACCATTCCAGATTCCTGACCAGAACCAATCACAGGGTAGGACGAATTTCCTATGCAGGTCCGGAGGCGGCATCTGAGGGAGTAAATCCGGCAGTTATGCGTGAGGCGGTTACCATCCAGATGACCTGGCCGGGCGCACCGACTGTATATTACGGAGATGAGGCAGGACTCTGTGGATTCACAGATCCGGATAACAGACGTACTTATCCCTGGGGACGTGAGGATTATCAGATGATCGACTTCCACAGGGTAATGATCCGTATCCATAAGAAATATGAAGTGTTAAAAACGGGATCACTGGGATTTCTCTGGAATGATTATCAGGGACTTTGTTATGCGAGATTTTCTCATGATGAACAGATAATTGTGATCGTAAATAATCAGGAAGAAGGCAGGGAAGTGGAGATACGGTTAGAACAGGCAGGAATCAGCCGTCTGGAAGATACAAAGCTGAAACGTGTTGTCATGACATCTGCAGTGGGATTTACGGAAGAATGTAAAGAATACACAGCAGCAGCCGGAATTCTGAAGATCACAATGCCGGCATTTGGCGCAGTGGTCTTACATCATAAAAATTAACAAAATGCGAAGCGGATGATCTTATCCGCCTGACCCGGACGGCAGCCTCTTGCGGAAGAAGGGGCTGCCGCTTTATAATATAACAAAAAAAGATCCAGACAAATGTCTGAACCTTTTGATGGATGGAGAAGGATTCGAACCTTCGAAAGCGTTGCTAACAGATTTACAGTCTGCCCCCTTTGGCCACTCGGGAATCCATCCTTAAACCGAAACTTATTATATATGAAATATTTAAATAATGCAAGCACTTTTTTATAAATTGCAGAAAATTATTATATATTGTGTATTGCCGGACTTTTTTGCATATCTTCCGGGGAATTTTGTTTGTCATTTTTTTAGCAAAAGAGTAGACGAAAAAGCAGAAATCTGGTAATATAACCATGTCTGGATATAGATGTAATTCCATATCGGAGATTGAGTAGAGTAACTGAGACTGAACACAGTTACTACAGATTAGGAGGAATTTATCATGTTAGTAAGCGCAACAGAAATGCTGAAAAAAGCAAAAGCTGGTCATTATGCAGTTGGACAGTTCAACATCAACAACCTTGAGTGGACAAAGGCTATCCTTTTAACAGCTCAGGAACTGAACTCTCCTGTAATCCTTGGTGTATCCGAAGGTGCTGGTAAATATATGACCGGTTATAAAACAGTTGTTGGTATGGTTAATGGAATGATGGAAGAACTGAACATCACTGTTCCTGTAGCTCTTCATCTTGACCACGGCAGCTATGAAGGATGTTTAAAATGCGTTGAAGCAGGATTCTCATCCATCATGTTCGACGGATCTCATTACCCGATCGAAGAAAACGTTGCAAAAACTAAAGAACTGGTTAAGATCGTTGCTGAACACGGAATGTCTCTGGAAGCAGAAGTTGGCTCCATCGGTGGTGAAGAAGACGGTGTTGTAGGAATGGGCGAATGCGCAGATCCTCAGGAATGCAAGATGATCGCAGACCTTGGCATTGATTTCCTTGCAGCAGGTATCGGTAACATCCATGGAAAATATCCGGCTAACTGGAAAGGCTTAAGCTTTGAAACTCTGGATGCAATCCAGAAACTGACAGGAGAGATGCCTCTGGTACTTCACGGTGGCACAGGTATCCCGGCAGATATGATCAAGAAAGCTATCGACCTTGGCGTATCCAAGATCAATGTAAACACAGAATGCCAGCTTTCTTTCGCAGCAGCTACACGTAAATACATCGAAGAAGGAAAAGATCAGCAGGGTAAAGGATACGATCCGCGTAAACTTCTTGCACCTGGCTTCGAAGCAATCAAAGCTACTGTTAAGGAAAAAATGGAATTATTCGGATCAGTTAACAAAGCCTGAGACATAAAGGCATAAAGAGAGAACAGACTCTGACAGGATTGACCTGACGGGGTCTGTTTTTTTTCTTCTTTTTTATGATATAAAAAAATGTATATATAAAAAAATCAATATCTGAAAAATTTATCATGTTTCTTGATTTTTTATCATGGCGAAATCCTGCTGAAAAATTTACAATATACTCAAGTTAAGAAACAGAAAACATCATAGGAAAAGGAGAGAAAACGATTATGAAGATGAAGAAAGTAACAGCAATGGGAATGGCAGTACTTATGGCAGCAACTATGATCCCGGCAGTACCGGCAATGGCTGATGACGCCGGAAAGGTTTATTACTTAAACTTCAAACCAGAGCAGGATGAAGACTGGCAGAACCTGGCAAAAGAATACACAGAGGAAACTGGTACAGAGGTAACTGTTGTTACAGCAGCTTCCGGACAGTATGAGACAACACTTCAGTCAGAAATGGCAAAGAGTGATGCACCTACTTTATTCCAGGTAAACGGACCGGTTGGTTTGAAAAACTGGAAAGATTACTGCTATGATCTGAAAGATTCCGATATTTACTCACAGCTGACATCTGATTCCTACAGCTTAAAGGATGGAGATGCAGTGGACGGAATCGCATATGTAATCGAATCCTATGGTCTGATCGTAAATAAGACCTTACTTGAAAAAGCAGGATATACTCTGGACGATATTAAATCCTTTGATGATTTAAAGAAAGTTGCTGATGATATCCAGAGCAAAAAAGATGATCTGGGAATTAAGGGAGCATTTACTTCTGCAGGTATGGACGGATCCTCTGACTGGAGATTTAAAACACATCTTGCAAACCTTCCAATCTACTATGAGTATAAAGAAGACGGAATCGATGATACAGATGCGATTAAAGGTACATACCTTGATAACTACAAGAACGTATTTGATCTTTACATTACAGATTCTACCTGTGACGGTTCTGAGCTTTCTGCAAAAACAGCAGATGACTCCAGAAATGAATTTGTAAATGGTGAAGCAGTATTCTATCAGAATGGTTCCTGGGAATATAGTGAACTTTCCAAAACATTCAAAGATGACGAGCTGGCTATGATCCCAATCTACTTTGGTGTAGATGATGCAAACGAAGGTCTTGCAACCGGTACAGAGAATTACTGGTGTGTAAATAAGAATGCATCTGAAGCTGATGTAAAAGCAACACTTGATTTCATGAACTGGTGTGTAACCTCTGAAGCAGGAACAAAATCCATGGCTGAAGACATGGGATTCACAATTCCTTTCAAAACAGCAGAGGCACCAAGCAATGTATTTGTAAAACAGGATGCAGAATATACAGAAGCTGGTCTGACACCTGTATCATGGAACTTTACAACAATGCCATCTGAAGAGTGGAAAAATACTCTTGGATCTGCTCTTACAGCATATGCAGCAGGATCTGGCTCCTGGGATGATGTTAAGAGTGCGTTTGTTGACAACTGGGCAACAGAGAAGGCACTTTCCGAATAATGAATAAAAAAATAAGGGAGGCAGAGATTCCTGTCTCCCTTTTATAGATTCTAAGCAGAGAATGGGAAGAAGAGGAGAGATTTACCATGGTAGGAAAAACAATCAAAAAGTGGTGGCCGATTTTCGTCCTGCCTACACTGGCTGCATTTATAATCGGATTTTTATGGCCGTTTATCTGGGGAATTTACCTTTCATTTTGTAAATTTACCACAGTGCAGGATGTTACTTTTGTAGGATTTTCAAACTATCAGAAAATATTGCTTGACAATACTTTCAGTCATGCGTTCTGGCTGACTGTGATATTTGCCTTTATATCCAGTATTCTGATCAATGTTCTGGCATTTGCCATTGCACTGGCGCTGACAAAGGGATTCAAGGGCACCAATGCATTCAGAACTGTATTCTTTATGCCAAACCTGATTGGTGGTATTGTTCTTGGATACATCTGGCAGACCTTATTAAATGGTCTGTTATCCAAATGGGGACAACCGCTGCTGGCTTTGTCTGCAAAGAACGGATTTATCGGTATGCTGATCCTTCTGTGCTGGCAGCAGATCGGATATATGATGATCATTTATGTGGCAGGTCTGAATAATGTTTCACCTGACCTTATCGAAGCGGCACAGATTGACGGAGCTACATCCAGACAGATTCTGTTCAAGATTAAATTACCGATGATCATGCCGTCTGTTACAATCTGTACTTTCCTTACACTGACAAATGGATTTAAAATGTTCGACCAGAACCTTTCTCTTACAGGTGGAGATCCTGCCAAGCAGTCTCAGCTCCTTGCCTTGAATATTTATGATACATTCTATGCACGAAGCGGACCACAGTGGAAGGGAATCGGTCAGGCAAAAGCAGTTGTATTCTTTATTCTGGTTGTAGCCATTGCTCTGATTCAGCTTAAAGCAACATCATCTAAGGAGGTGCAGCAGTAATGGAAAACAATAAAAAGAAAAGTATTATTCCTACAATTATATTAACCATACTGTCCCTTTTCTGGATTTATCCTATTATACTGATCCTTTTAAACTCTTTAAAAAAGGAATCAGCCATTACAACTACAGGAGTATTTGAACTTCCTCTGGGTGAAATATGGAATGGATTTACAAACTATGTAGCCAGCGTAACACAGATGGATTTCCTGAAATCTTTCTGGTACAGCCTTGTAATCTCAGTTATGTCAGTAGTATTGATCCTGCTGTGCTGCTCTATGTGTGCATGGTACATTGTCCGTGTAAATGGAGTGCTTTCCAAGATTTTATACTATCTGTTCATATTTAGTATGGTAGTTCCTTTCCAGATGGTTATGTTCACTCTGGCAAAGACAGCAGATACACTGAAACTGAACACTCCTTATAATATCTGTATTATTTATCTGGGATTTGGTGCAGGACTGGCAGTATTTATGTTCACCGGTTTTGTAAAGGGAATCCCGCTGGAAATTGAAGAGGCTGCCCTGATCGATGGATGTAATCCGTTACAGGTATTTTTCAAGATCCTGATCCCGATTCTGAAGCCTACCATTATCTCCACTGCAATCCTTCAGCTGATGTGGGTATGGAATGACTATCTTCTGCCGACCCTGGTACTGGATATTAAGAAATATCGTACAATTCCTATGGCAGTACAGTACTTCCGCGGAAGCTTCGGTCATGTACAGATGGGACCGATGATGGCAAGTATTATGATCGATATTATCCCGATCGTTATTGTTTACCTGGTATGCCAGAAATATATTATTGAAGGTGTTGTTGCAGGTGCAGTAAAAGGATGATAAAATAGTATCAGACGCAGGCTGATATGGATAATAAGTGACTGAAAATAAAGATAGTTCCATAATTGCAGGAACTATCTTTATTTGTATATATAAGGGGGTAGGAGGTTAGAAGCTATGTATCGTGTATTAGTGGTTGATGATGAAAAAATAGAGAGAGAGGGAATTAAATTTCTGCTTTCCAGGGAAGAGGGAGAATTTGAGATTTCTGAGGCTTCCAACGGGCGCCAGGCATTGGAAATCTTGAGAAATGAGGAGATAGATATACTACTGACAGATATTAAAATGCCTCATATGGATGGCCTGGAACTGGCAAAGAAGGCAAAAGAGAAAAAAGAGGAGCTGCAGATCGTGATCTTTAGTGGCTATAACGATTTTTCCTTTGCCCAGGAGGCAATCCGTTATGGAGTGAAGGAGTATGTTTTAAAACCGGTGGATCCTGATATTTTCAGTGAAACACTGGAAAAGGTACGCAGTGAAATTGACAAAAATAAAAACCGCAAGATCAGAGATCAGAAGGAACAGGATTTTCTCCAGCAGTATTTTCTCCAGAATTATATTTACACAGGAAAAAAAGAAATTCTGGAAAAAGCCGGAGAAATGATCAACCTGGATACCTGGAATCAGTGGCACTGTGCCATTCTGGTGGAATCCTCCCAGAATTTTTTTGATACTGCAGATGAGAATCTGGCAGAGGATATGCGCAAGGAACTGCGGAGAATATTTTTCTATCTGAATCTGAATGCCAGACAGTCTCTGTTTTTGTTTAACGATGTATATTGCGATTATCTGTTGGTAGCTAATCAGCTGTATACTGTGATGAAGCGCCAGTATCCGGGAAGCTTTCATCTGGCAGTAAGCAGGAAGTTTGAGGGCTGTGAAGCATTGCCTGAGATCATGACAGAGCTGGAACAGCAGATGGAGGAGCGATTTTATCATCCGGAGAATCATGTATTCTCCAATGAGGAGGAAGAGTACAGTCATGTGGACAAGGCTGTCCAGGATTCCCAGCTGATGCAGAGAATTTCTGAGGACATCAGCAGAAAGGACATTCAGCAGCTGAAAGTCCATTTTCAGTGCCTTACGGACAAATACAAAAGCAGTACCCAGTTTTCGGCTATGTATATTAAATTTGTATTTTCCAATGTGATCCAGGCATTGTTTGAGGAAACACAGTTTTCAGAGGAACGCCGCCTGGATAAGGAGATTGACAGACTGTACAACTGCAGTGATATTTCACAGATTCTTCAGGTTACTGAGGAGAATATCCGGGAGTATGAAAATTTTCTGGAACGTTCTATGAGTGAATCCAGAAATGAGGTGGCTGCAGTGAAAAATTACATCTATCAGCACTACGGAGAGGATCTGAGCCTGGAGATGCTGGCAGAAAAGGTATATTTGTCCTCAGGATATCTGAGTTTTATTTTCAAAAAGGAAACAGGAATGAACCTGAACCGTTTTATCCGGGTATTCCGTATGGAGAAGGCAAAGGAGCTTCTGTGCAGCACAAATATGAAGGTGGCACAGGTAAGTGAAAAAGTAGGATTCTCCAATGTATCCTATTTTTGTCGAAGCTTCCGGGAATATTACGGAAGCAGCCCTGAGTCCTACAGGAAAGGAACAGGTGACGATGAAGAGAATCCGAAAGAAATTTAGAGATATGAAATACCGTCATAAGCTTACAATCCTGCTGGTGACATCCAGTCTGGTGCCTATGACGATGCTTGCTCTGTACAGCCATAACAGTATGAGCAGGCTGGTGCGCCATAATGAAGTGGAGGATACCTCATCCATCCTGGAACAGACCAGAGAAAGTATTGACAGCCAGATCGAAGTATATACAGGACTGATCAATTATCTTACCTATTCTCCGGATATTGAAGAAATGATCAATGAGAAAAACATGGATAATTATGTGGCATATGCCAAATATACCCAGATTGTGGATCCTCTTCTCACAGTGCCTAAATCCTATCATGATGCTATCAATCAGATACAGATTTTTGCAGACAGTATTAAAGTGAGACATGAATATACTCTTGTACCTATGGATGAGATAGGACAGGAATGGTGGAGCAGCCAGCTGAATGATGAAGTGCAGGTACAGTGGCTGGTAAATACGGAAAAACCGGAGATTGCGGCAGTGAGAAATATTTACGACGGAAGAAACCGCACGGCGGTTCTGTGTATTACTCTGGATTACAATAAAATATTCAAACCGTTGAAAAATATTATCTCAGAAGAATCTGGAACTATGGTGCTGGATCAGAGCCAGAATATTGTGTACCGCGATGAGAACATTCAGGATAATGACCTGGCAGATTTAGGGGAATCGGATAAAATTTTAGAGCAGATCAGCAAAGAATATGTAGCAGTAAATAGTACCAGTCAGAATACGGGCTGGAAGTTTTATCTGTATAAAACTAAAAAATCTGTAGAAAAATCAGTTTATCAGATGTTGTTTGCTGAGATTCCGCTGATCGCAGGTTGTGTACTGATCATTTTTATTCTGGGTATGGCTTTCTCCAGATTATTTACCCGCAAGATCGAAATGCTTACGGAAAATATGGATCAGGTAAATCATGGAAGCAGAGAGGTTACGGTTACCAGCGATGCAGAGGATGAGGTGGGGGTTCTGATCAGAAGCTTCCGCAGGATGATGGGGGAGATTGACCGTCTGATCAGTGAAGTTTACGAAAACAAAATAGCTCTTAAGGAATTTGAGCTGAAAGCGCTTACTGCACAGATCAATCCCCATTTTCTGTATAATTCTCTTTCCATTATTAACTGGATGGCTATTAAGAGCGGTCAGAAAGAAATCAGTAAGGTGACTCTGGATTTATCTACTTTTTATCGTACAGCTCTGAGCAAGGGAGAGGATATGGTAACTGTGGAGAATTGTATCCGTAATATTGAAGCTTATCTGTCTATTCAGTTGGTGATGCATGACAATGATTTTACAGTAGAGTGGAAGATTGATCCGCAGGTAAAAGCAGAAAAAGTCCCTAAACTGATCCTGCAGCCAGTGGTAGAAAATGCATTAGAGCATGGACTGGATGTAAAAGAAGAAGGAGATAAAATCCTGCAGCTGTCCTTTCTGGATGCCGGGGATGCAGTACTTCTCCGGGTAGAAGATAATGGAATGGGAATGGAACAGTCAGTGGCAGAATCGTTGGTTACTTACCAGGCAGAAGGGTATGGGCTGAAAAATGTGAACGATCGAATCTGTCTGCTTTACGGAGAGGAATATAAAATTCGTATCACCAGCAGTGTAGGTAAGGGAACAGTAGTAGAAATGCGGATTCCAAAGGGAGAAACATCATGATGATACAGAGTGTGACAAAGGCAGGAAAAAAGCTTTTTGTAATTCTGATTCTGGGAATAACTTTGCTTCAAAGCGGATGTAATAAAGCAACAAAGGAGACACAGCAGAAAGCAGAAAAAGCGGATGGGGTTGAGGAAAAGAAAAAAACTGAATCCGGGGACTGGGAAGAAGCCCGGACAACTCCCTATGGAAAGTATCCTGAAACTGTGACCTATACTCTTGCCCAGATGAATGGTGCCAATAATTCTAATCTGCCCCAGGGACAGACTTATGAAAATAATGAATATACCCGTTATCTGAAAAAGATGCTGAATATCCAGAATGAGAACACATACATGGAAAGTGAAGACAGATATGATGAATTTGTCAATGTGATTGTGAAAGATCGGATGCTCCCTGATGTCATGGTGATCTCGGACAAGAAAATGCTGGATGAAATGGTGGAAAACGATCTGATAGAAGATTTGACAGAGGTGTATGAATCCTGTACTACAGACAGAATCAAAGCTATGTATTCCAGTTATGGAACCGAGCTTCTGGATTCTGTGAAATATGACGGGAAGCTGATGGCAATGCCTGAGACTGTTATTGATCATGGTCCCTGCCTGCTCTGGCTTCGTAAGGACTGGATGGATAAGCTGGGATTAGAAGAACCGCAGACTCTGGAAGAAGCTTTTGATGTTATTGAAGCTTTTCAGAAAAACAGAATGGGTGCAGCACCTGGAGAAGATTCTATCGGACTGGTATGTGATACTTCACTGGTGGGAACTACGAGTAGTAGTTATTCTGTTGACCCTATTTTTCAGAAATTCGGAGCCAATCCCCAGAGATGGCAAAAGGGTGAGAATGGAGAAGTGGTATATGGTTCTCTTACAGAAGAGACGAAGAATGCACTGGAATATTTGAACCAGCTTTATGAAAGGGGAATTCTGGATGAGAATTTTGCACTGCGGGCCCAGAATAATCTAAGGGATCTGGTAGTCAGCGGAAAGTGCGGGGCGTTTTTCGGATTGTGGTGGACGCCTAATAATCCTCTTATGGATGAGTATGAAGAAGATCCGGACTCTGACTGGGAGCCATATTATTTTCCGGCAGAAATACAGAAAACGGCAGAAACCTATTCTACATTCAGAGACAACAAATATGTAGTGGTGCGAAAAGGTTATGAGCATCCTGAAATTGTAATGAAGATTTTGAGTGTACTTTTTGATTATACCAGGTATGAAGCAAAGGATGCAGATGAAATGAACAGCTATTTTGCCCTGAATGTGGATCCTACAGCAAGGCCGTTGGTGATCAATGTGGATTACAATGAAGCCACTTATCGTGTGACAGAGCATATTCAGAAGGTAATTGCAGGAGATATGGAAGAAGAGAAACTCAGTGCTATTGAGAAATCCTACTATCAGGCCTGCAGAAATTATATGGAGGGGCAGAATGTGACAGTGGAGGACTGGGCAGCTTACAAGTCCCGCATTTCTGCAGTAGGTCTTCTGGTGAAATCGGATTACAGGACTCCTGAGAAAATCTATCTGCAAACTTCAAATCTGGAAATTCCTCAGACTCTTGGTACTCTGGAGAAGAATACTTTTATCCAGATTATTATGGGGAAGCGCCCCATATCCTATTTTGATGAATTCGTAAGCAAATGGTATGAACAGGGAGGGGATCAACTGGTAAAAGCAATCCGGGAGGATTCCAGGTAATGCAAATATTTTGGTATAAATAAAAATTACAAAATCATATATTTTTCTGGTATAATTTTTCAGGCAGACTGTAAAACATTTTTTATAGCCTGCCTGAAACTTATTAGGCTCAAAAAGAGTACAAAAGAACAGGGGCGGGAAATGGATAATAAAGAAAAAAACAGAAAGAAAAAGATAAAAGTTATCCTGGGGATATGTATTTCAGTATTTTTATTTCTGGGAGGAGGATTGTTGGCTTATATACATAAAGTGGATACGGACACACTGGGGAGAAAAATTACCATATATGGTCTGGATGTATCCGGTCAGAATGTGGAGAAGGCCGGACAGACCATCCGGAAAGCATTTCAGGATAAAAAGGTTGTTTTCCGGGAGGATGGCAGTCAGGTATATCAGACAACTGTAGGGGAACTGGGATATTCTCTGGATGAGGGAACACTTCAGTCTGCACTTACAGCTTTGAAACAGCAGCGTGACCAGACAAGGACGTTTCTGGCCTCTTGGAAAAATTACGAAATAGAATATCAGGTAAACAAAGATGAGATAGCAGAACAAGCTGCTTTGACAGAAGATCATTTTGGAGAGAAAGAAAGAACGGAAGCCCAAAATGCTGAGATCAGATATAGCAAGAAGAACAAGAAATTTGTTATAGTAAAGCAGGTGGCAGGGACACAGATTGATGAAGAACGTCTTCGAAATTACGTGGACAAGACGCTGGAAGCAGAGTTTCAGGATCAGCTGCTCACCGGTGAAGTCAAGATAGATCTGAACCAGCAGGCATATAAGCAGCCTTCTGTAAAGGCTTCAAAAGAATTGAAAAAGGAATTGAAAAGCCTAAACGGACAATTGAAAAAATACCGCAAGGCTACCATAACCTATACCTTTGGAAATACGACAGAGACTCTGGATTCCAAAACTGTAAATTCCTGGATCAGTATTCAGGGAACAAAGATCATAATTGATCAGGAGCAGGCAGGTACCTTTATTTCACAGCTTGCCAATAAATACAATACCATTTATGTTCCCAGAACCTTTCATACCTCTATGGGTACGGATGTGACTGTGGAGGATAATGAATATGGTTACAGGATTGATCAGAGCGGAGAGCTAAGCCAGCTGCTTTCTGATCTGAAAAGCGGCAAGAATGTGGTCCGTGAACCGGTATACAGCAGCAAGGGGATGCAGAGAAACGGAACGGATGATCTGGCAGGCAGTTATATAGAGGTAAGTCTGGATGCACAGCACCTTTGGCTGTACAAAGATGGAGGGCTGGTGACGGAAACAGACATTGTCAGTGGGGCGCCTACAGAGGAAAGACATACCTATACGGGAGCCTGGCCCATTGCCTATAAAGCAAGTCCTTTTACGCTCACCAGCGATGCATACGGATATGATATCAAGGTAAAATACTGGATGCCCTTTGTCTACGGGCAGGGGCTGCATGATGCGCCCTGGCAGTCGGCTTTTGGAGGAAACCGTTATAAGACAGGAAACGGAAGTCATGGATGTATCAATCTGCCGGAAGAAGAGGCTGTAATTATTTATGAAAATATTGACGGTGGATATCCCATTATTATATATTAAAAACAGCTTAATCCAAAATACAACAGGAGGAACTGGATGATGGAATTTCAGAAATTGATAGAAGTAAGAAGAAGTATTCGAAAATATGCAACAGACAAAAAGGTCACAAAAGAAGAACTGATGGAGATGATTGGCGCTGCACAGGAGGCTCCTTCCTGGAAGAATACTGAGACAGGGAGATATTATTGTGTATTGTCTGAGGAGATGACAGAGAGAGTACGCAGAGAATGTCTGCCTGAGGGAAATGCCCGTAAGGCTGAAAATGCAGTACTGGTTGTAACTACTTTTGTAAAAGATAAAGCTGGTTTCCAGAATGACAAAACTGCGGATAATGAATTGGGCAATGGTTGGGGATGCTATGACCTGGGATTGCAGAATGAAAATTTTGTTCTGAAGGCAGCAGAACTGGGGTATGGAACTTTGATCATGGGTTTGAGAGATGGAGAGCAGCTTCGGAAGGTGCTGGATATTCCGGAAGAGGAAACGGTAGTGGCAGTGATTGCTGTGGGTGTGGCAGCAGAGGAGCCAAAGAGGCCTAGACGTAAAGGATTGGATGAGATTGTGAAGGTGTATTAATATATAGGATTGACAGAACGGAATCAGAGGTGAAGTTATTTTCCTCTGATTTCTTTGGATTACATTATTAATGATATGTTTTTATGGATGGAGGTTTTGTAGAATGGTGGTTGGTATGGGGGTGCCATAGTGTGCTTTTTGTCTGTGGAAAGAAGAATAGTGACTGGGAATGATAAAAAATAAAAAAAGTAAAAAAAGGGATTGACAGTGGGGGATAGGAGTGTTATATTAGTTGAGCTGTCGAAAATAATTGTTTCTTGAAAAGAGACAATTTAAGATAATTTCTGAAAGAAAAAAAGAAATTTAAAAAAGTGCTTGACAACTTAAAACAAATATGTTAAAGTAATCAAGTCGCTTGAACAGAGCCGACAATCACAGATCAGAAGAACAGTTCCGAAATCCGGAAGAGTTCGAAAAACTTTGAAAAAACTTGAAAAAAGTTCTTGACAAAGAAAAAGAGATGTGATAAAGTAAACAAGCTGTCGCAAGACAGACAACCTTGATAACTAAACAGTGAAACACATACGATTCTCGAAAATTCT
>ENA-OPTX01000086-OPTX01000086.1-human-gut-metagenome-genome-assembly--contig:-NODE-86-length-68983-cov-9.016118_pt1 | contig 68983 bp, 68 predicted proteins | sample MGYA00241465_ERZ501922 | MGnify/ENA primary metagenome ERZ501922 (study PRJEB25962, sample SAMEA2042399) | human gut metagenome | biome: human gut; feature: human-associated habitat; material: faeces...
AGAAAGGTTGGAAAACCTTGAATTTTCAATAAAAAACACTTGATTATATGAGGAGGAATCATTTTATGGATCAGACGTATATGAAAGAAAAACCAATTTTACCATTATTACTATCAATGGCTCTGCCAATGGTAATCTCAATGTTTGTAAACTCATTGTATAACATCATTGACAGTATTTTCGTTGCCAAGATCAGTGAAGATGCAATGACCGCATTATCTCTTGTATATCCAGTACAGAATCTGATCAACTCAATTGCGGTTGGATTCGGTGTTGGAATTAATGCAGTCATTGCCATGTTTCTTGGTGCAGGAAAAGCAAAGGAAGCCGATAAAACTGCAACTCAGGGATTATTTTTAAATGTCATTCATGGAATTCTGCTTACAATCGTTGGATTAATGATCATGCCATCATTTCTTGCAATGTTTACGAATGATCAAACTGTTATTGGGATGGGATTACAGTATTCGACAATTGCATTAATGTTTTCAACGATCATTATGGCAAGTATTTCCTTTGAAAAGATTTTTCAAGCAGTTGGAAATATGGTGATCACTATGATTGCTTTAATGACTGGCTGCATTGTAAATATTGTGTTAGATCCGCTTTTAATCTTTGGAATTGGATTCTTTCCGAAACTTGGAATTCAGGGTGCAGCACTTGCAACAGGTATCGGACAAAGCAGTACATTGATCCTTTATCTGATTGTATATATATTACGCCCAATTCATGTAAAAATCAGAAAAGATTACTTAAAGCTAGAAGCTGTTTGTGTTAAGCGTTTATATGCGATCGGAATTCCAGCAACTTTAAATATGGCACTGCCATCTTTCTTAGTATCTGCTTTAAATGCGATCTTAGCATCATTTTCGCAAACATATGTTGTTGTGCTTGGTGTTTATTACAAATTACAAACATTCTTATATCTAACAGCAAATGGAATGATCCAGGGAATGCGTCCGATCATGAGTTATAATTATGGAGCAAAGGAATCAGATCGTGTTCGTAAGATTTATCTTATGACGTTTGAAATCGTTGTTGGAATCATGGCTGTTGGAACGGTTATTTGTTTTGTGGTGCCACAGACACTGATGAGTATGTTTACAAACAATCCTGAAACATTGACAGAAGGTGCGATCGCTCTTCGTATTATTTGTGCAGGATTTATAGCTTCTTCCGTTTCTGTTGTTTCTGCAGGTGCGTTTGAAGCGTTAGGAAAAGGTATCCAGTCTTTTCTGATTTCATTTTTACGTTATGTTGTAGTGATCATTCCTGCTGCATTTGTATTAAGCAAAACAGTTGGAGTGCATGGTGTATGGCATGCTTTCTGGATTGCTGAAATCATTACAGCTGTAATAGCTTTTATTCTTTATTACCAGTTGATCGGAAAATCAGGAAAAAATTGACTAAATTTTGACAGATTGTAAAGAAACGCTTACAATAAACAAAAAGAAAAAAGGAGCGTAAAATTTATGGGACATATATCAACCGTTGAAGTTCGTTATGCAGAAACAGATCAGATGGGAATTGCTCATCACAGCAACTATGCCGTCTGGTTTGAAGTTGCCAGAACTGATTTTATCAAGGCTGTTGGCATTTCTTATACAGATGTAGAAAAAGAAGGAATCATCACTCCATTAACGAGTCTTGAATGTAAATACAAAAAAGCAGCTTTCTATGAAGACCAGTTACAGATTCATGCAAGTCTTACAAAGCTGTCTCCGGTTCGTCTGGAATTCTCTTATAAGGTTACAAGAGATGGGGACCTGATCGCTACTGGAAAAACAACACATGGTATGGTGACAAAAGATTTAAAACCGATCAACGTAAAAAAAGAACATCCGGAAATTTACCGAATGTTCGAAAATGCTTTGGATTAAAGATAACTTAACTGCTCAATTAGAATTAACCGCATTAGTTGATGTGGGAATGTCATTCTACTGAAACTTAATTTTAATTTTCCCTTGGATACAACCTTTGGTGATAATCCGAGGGAACCACCAATAATAAATGTGATATTGTTTATGGACTCCTTGTTCCACTGATCCCATTTCTTCTGGAATTGTTCGGTGGAGTAAGGAGTTCCTTCTATACAGAGAGGAATTACGAAAGATCCTTCTGGAATCTTATCAAGAATTCTTTGACCTTCAATTTCTTTAATCTTTGACTCCTCTTTGTCACTGGCATTATCTGGAGTTTTCTCATCAGGGAGTTCTATGATCTCAAAATTATATTTTTTACGGATGATCTTTGTGTAATGATCGATCAGTTCTCTTAAATATGTTTCTTTGATTTTTCCGACACAGATCATTTGGATTTTCATGTGTTTTGATACCTTCCTTTATAATTATATTCCAACGGTTTGGGTAGTTTTATCTTTGCTTTTATTTTTTACACAAAGTGTACCACATTTCCTTGATTCTATCAAACGTCGTTAATACAATAACAAGTCCTTCGGACTGGACTTGCTTCGCAAGGTAAGGTATACTCGCAGGGCACGCGTAAATTCATAGTCCTTCGGACTGGACTCGCTTCGCTCGATAAGGTATAATATACTGTAAATTTGCTGTAGGTGGATTGGAGGGATGTGCGTGAAGCTTAGAAAATCTACAGTTGTTGTTATCATTATAAGCTGGATCTTATTTTTTATTGCAGCTTTTTTGGCATATGCGAAATTGGACCAGATGAAACAAGAACGACTTACAAATGAAAAGATTTTTCAACAAACAACACAAAAGAATACCTCACACGGCGTGATCAGAGAAACAAATGATGCAGCGGAAACGAAGAAGGAAGATTCAGAGACTGAGAAAAAAGCAGTTGAGGATTTTATGAAAACATATTATGAGAGAGTTCAGAAAAATGATCTGGAAAATCTTAAGAATATGGTAGAAGATACGAATGAATTAACTGAGGATCAAAAGGCAATCCATCAGTATGTGAAGAAATATAAGAATCTTACATATCTGATCAAACAAGGAGCAGACGATGAATCCTATATCGTTTATGTAACATATGAGATGAAGATCCGCAAGATTAAAACACTTGCACCAGGGATGACATCGTATTATGTGATGAAGAAAGGGGATACATTCTGTATCTATAATAATCAAAAACATGATACGGATGAGATCACAGATGCAAAAAAAGAAAGCCAGAATAGCAAAGAAATTAAAAAACTTACAAAACAGATCAACAAAAGATATGAGCTGGCTTTAAAACAAGATAAAAAATTAAAACAATTTTTTAAAGGAAATTAAAAGATATGATGAAATTTGAAATTTATATTCTGCAGAAGAAATCACAGGATCCTAAGATGTATCAGGAAGCAATGGGTGAGTATCTAAAACGTCTTGGTGCATACGCGAAAGTTTCTGTAGTATATAAGAAGAATGCAAAACAAGTAGAGAAAATATTAAAAGAACCGGGAGAACATTATCATATCCTGCCTGGAAGAGACAGTATGACAAGTCCGGAACTTGCACAGCTGATTAATGAAAGTTCTGTACAGGGAATTTCAAAGTTTCATTTTTATATTGGAGATTTAGGATCAGAGGAAGCAAAGCCGTTTCATGTATCGTCATTTACACAAAGTGGTTCGCTGGCAGGCACGATCATATTAGAACAGATTTATCGTGCTTATCGGATTTTGAATCATCAGCCATATCACAAATAAAATATTACGAGAAAACACTAGAATGGAGTTGATAAAGATGGAGTTTAAAACACCAACAATTGAAGATAAGGAAGAAATTGATCGATGTATCTTAGCAGATGATACAAGAAGTTGTGATTATGCAACAGCGAATATTATTTTATGGAGTCCTTTTTATCAAGTAAAGTATGCGATCATAGATGGATTATTTGTATCTCATACTGATGAGGAGGGAGGTTCTTTTTGTTATCCACTTGGAAAAGGAAATAAAAAGAAAGTATTGCAATATTTTATGGATGATTGCAAAGAAAAAAAGATTCCGTTTGTATTACATGGTGTAACTCATGAGATGGAAGAAGAGTTTCGTGAAATATTTGGAGATATTTATGAGATTGAATATGACAGAGATATCTCAGAATATATTTATGACAGAGAAAAACTCGCAACATTATCAGGAAAGAAACTTCATGGAAAGAGAAATCATATCAATCGTTTTAAAGAAAATCATGAATGGTCCTATGAACCACTTTCCGATGAAAATCAGTTAGAAGTACTGGCAATGCTGATGGAATGGAAGATGCAAAATTGTGATCCAGAAGATATAGAGAAACATGACGAGATCTGTGTTTCTAAAAATTGTGTGATCAATTATAAAGAATTAGGACTTGTCGGAGGTGTTCTGCGTGCGGAAGGAAAGGTCGTAGGATTCTCAATCGGTGAACGTGCATCAAATGAAGATACATTTATCGTTCATATTGAAAAAGCTTTTGCAGATATCCAAGGAGCTTATCCGATGATCAATCAACAGTTTGTGATCCATGAGATGGAAGATTTTAAATATGTGAACAGAGAAGACGATGCTGGAGAAGAGGGACTTAGAAAGTCAAAATTATCGTATCGACCAGTCTTTATGGTAGACAAGGGCGTTCTTCGTCTAAAATCAGAAGTAAAGAATTGACACTAGGTGCCTAAAAATGTAGAATTGAAGGTAGGACAAACCATTAGGAGGAATATGTAATGAGACATTTGATTGATCCGATGGATTTAAGCGTGGAAGATATTGATAGATTATTAGACCGCGCTGATGACATCGCAAAGAATCCTGAGAAGTATCAGGAAGTGTGCAAACACAAGAAATTAGCAACGCTGTTTTTTGAACCAAGTACAAGAACAAGATTAAGCTTTGAAGCAGCAATGCTTGAATTAGGGGGAAGTGTTCTTGGATTTTCTTCTGCTGATTCATCATCTGCATCTAAAGGAGAAAGTGTTGCAGATACAGCAAGAGTCATTGAATGTTATGCAGATATCATTGCGATGCGTCATCCAAAGGAAGGAGCACCATATGTAGCGTCACAGTATGTAAATATCCCTGTGATCAATGCAGGAGACGGTGGTCATAATCATCCAACACAGACATTGACAGACCTTTTAACAATTCGAAGAGAAAAGGGACGTTTAAGTAATTTCACGATTGGATTTTGTGGAGATTTAAAATTTGGACGAACAGTGCATTCTCTGATCAAAGCATTATCAAGATATGAAGGAATCAATTATATTTTAATTTCTCCAGAAGAACTCCAGATTCCAGAGTATCTGAAGAAAGATGTTTTTGAGAAGAAAGGAATCACATTTACAGAAGTTGATAAGATGGAAGATGTGATGCCACAGCTTGACATTCTTTATATGACACGAGTACAGAGAGAACGTTTCTTTAATGAAGCTGATTATGTAAGATTGAAGGATAGCTATATCTTAGATATGGATAAATTAAAGATCGCCAAGAAGGATCTTTCTATTTTACATCCATTACCTCGTGTGAATGAGATTTCTGTAAAAGTTGATAACGATCCAAGAGCCTGCTATTTTAAACAGGTATTGAATGGAAAACATGTAAGAATGGCGTTGATCATGGAATTACTGGGGGTAAGTGCAGATGAACATTGATAGCATTAAGAATGGAATCGTATTAGATCATATCCGTGCAGGACGCGGAATGCAGATTTATAATAGTCTTGGATTAGATCAGTTAGATTGCAGTGTTGCGATCATTAAGAATGTAAAAAGCAGCAAAATGGGTAAGAAAGATATCATTAAGATTTCAGATGCATTTGAAGTGAACTTTGATGTTTTAGGTTATATAGATCCAGAAGTTACGGTATGTGTCATTGAAAATGGCAGTGTAAAGTCCAAACACAAAGTAGAACTTCCAGAGAAGATCGTGAATATTGCAAAATGCAAGAATCCAAGATGTATTACATCTGTAGAACAAGAAATCGATCATGTGTTTAAATTGACAGACAGAGAACACCAAGTATATCGCTGTATTTACTGCGAATCAAAGCTTAAAAAATAATCAAAAGAAACAAGAGGTATCCGTGCATGAAACAAGAAAGCAGAACAAACATTAATCGTGTAAAGAAGGATATCAGCAGTCCAGATAGTTTCACACCGCCTGAGGAACTGAAACGACAGCTGATCACAACCATGCAAAGCATTTATGATGAAGAAGATATTGAGGCTGTAGAACGTGCCTATAAAGTAGCATATAAGGCACACGAGAAACAGAAACGAAAGTCTGGAGAGCCATATATCATTCATCCTATTTGTGTTGCGATCATATTGGCAGAATTAGAACTTGATAAAGAAACGATTATGGCAGGACTGCTTCATGATGTAGTAGAAGACACGGAAACAACCCATGAAGATATTGTAAGAGATTTTGGGGAAGAAGTTGCCCAGTTAGTTGATGGCGTAACAAAGTTAGGACAATTAAGCTATTCCAAAGACAAGATCGAAGTTCAGGCGGAAAACTTACGAAAGATGTTTCTTGCAATGGCAAAAGATATCCGAGTGATTCTGATCAAACTTGCTGACCGTTTGCATAATATGCGTACCATGCAGTTTATGCGTCCAGAGAAGCAAAAAGAGAAATCCAGAGAGACGATGGATATTTATGCACCGATCGCACATCGTCTTGGTATTTCCAAGATCAAAGTTGAATTAGATGATCTGGCACTTCGATATTTAAAACCAGATGTTTATGAAGATTTAGAACGCTCTCTTGATTCTGCAAAGGAAGAAAGAGAAGCGTTCATTCAGGAAATCGTTGACGAAGTGAAAGGACATATTGACCACGCTGGAATTAAGGCAGAGATTGATGGACGTGTAAAACACATGTTCAGTATATATAAGAAGATGGTCAATCAGCATAAGACGATCGATCAGATTTATGACTTATTTGCAGTCCGGATCAAGGTTGATACGGTTAAGGACTGTTATGCGGCACTTGGGATCATTCATGAGATGTATAAACCGATTCCAGGAAGATTCAAGGATTATATCGCTATGCCAAAACCGAATATGTATCAGTCACTTCACACAACATTGATTGGACCAGAAGGACATCCATTTGAGATTCAGATCCGTACATTTGAGATGCATCGTGTTGCTGAATATGGTATCGCAGCCCATTGGAAATATAAAGAAAATAATAATACCAAGGGACTTAACAAAGAGGAAGAGAAGTTAAGCTGGTTAAGAGAAGTGCTGGAATGGCAGCGTGATATGGATGATAATAAAGAGTTTTTAAGTTTGCTGAAGACGAACTTGGATCTCTTTGCAGAACAGGTATATTGTTTTACACCGAATGGAGATGTCAAAAACCTTGCGAATGGTTCGACACCAATCGATTTTGCATATTCAATCCATAGTGCAGTCGGTAATAAGATGGTTGGAGCCAGGGTCAATGGAAGACAGGTACCATTTGATTATCATTTGCAGAATGGTGATCGTGTAGAGATCATTACATCACAGAATTCAAAAGGACCTAGCAGAGACTGGTTAGGAATCGTAAAATCAGCACAGGCAAGAAGTAAGATCAATCAGTGGTTTAAACGACAATTCAAGGAAGAGAATATCGTCAGAGGTAAGGAACTGTTAGAAAAATACTGTAAGAGCAAGAGTATCAGGCTCCCAGAACTCATGAAACCTGAATACATTAAGAAGGTTGAACTAAAATACGGATTTAAAGACTGGGATTCTGTATGTGCAGCTGTTGGACATGGTGGTTTAAAAGAAGGCCAGGTTATCAATAAGATGCAGGAAGAAGACCGTAAGATCCAGAAACAAAAGATCACGGATGAACAGATCTTGCAGAAAACAACAGAAGCAGCACAGGCAGCAGCAAATCCAGAGAAGAAAAAGGATGAGAAATCCAAAGGAGGAATTGTTGTACGTGGAGCGAATGATGTTGCTGTTCGTTTTTCAAAGTGTTGTAATCCAGTACCAGGAGATGAGATCGTTGGATTTATTACAAGAGGACGAGGAATCTCGATTCACAGAACAGATTGTGTGAACCTTCTGAATATGCCAGAATCTGACAGGGCAAGACTTATTGAAGCTGAATGGCAGGTAAGTGAAGCAGATACAACACAGACTTACACGACAGAAATCAATATTTATGCCAATAATCGAAAGGGATTGTTAGCAGAAGTATCAAAGATCTTCTTAGAATTAGATATTGACATCATAACGATCAACGTATCAAACAATAAGAAAGGAAGAGCAACGCTTAGTATGTCCTTTGATATTACAGGCGTAGAGCAGTTGAACCGTATTATTGCGAAGATCAGGAATGTAGAAGGCGTGATCGACATAGAAAGAACAGCAGGATAGGTGAAAATATGAGCGAAACAACATTAAGACTTGACAGACCTCTTAAGATGGTAACGATCTGTCTTGGGCAGATGCAGACAAACTGCTATATTGTTGAGAATACAAAAACAAATCAGGCATTCGTCTTTGATCCGGGAGATCAGGGAGAACGTATTATGAATACATTAGAGGAAGATGGAATGGAACTGGCAGGCGTATGTCTGACACATGGGCATTTTGATCATGTAATGGCCCTTCCATATCTGATGGAACAAAAACCAGATCTTGATATCTATCTTTATGAAGATGAAGCAGATGTTCTGGCAGATCCACAGCTCAATCTCGGAGCGATGATGGGAATGGATCTCTCATTAAAAGCGAATCATCTGGTGAAAGATGGAGAGATCATAGATGTATTAGGAACAAAGGTAAAATGTATCCATGTTCCAGGACATACAAAAGGTGGAGTATGTTATTATTTTGCAGATTATGGATGGCTGATCTCTGGAGATACATTGTTCCAGATGAGCATTGGAAGAACAGACTTTCCGACAGGCAATTTGAATGATCTTCTGAAAGCGATCAGAGAGAAATTATTCGTACTCCCACCATGGACAAAGGTACTATCCGGTCATACACCACCAACGACGATCGAGGAGGAAAGCAGATGCAATCCGTTTCTGCAATAGATTATGATTGGATTAATTCAGAACAAGACCATTTATGAATATGACATTCGAAGTTTAATATTGGCATTTATGCTTGGAGAGAAGATAGAATTGACGGATCACGTTGATTCTATCTATGATTTTATACTGGACGTGGATTATAAAGATCAGGAAATCGTCATGAATCTATATAAAAAGGGCGAGTTAGAAGATGAGATCCAGTTATTTGGTGATTATGAAAATAAGAAGATTTTTAAAAACCGGATGAAACAAGGAATCTATCAGTTGTTTTCCAAAGCATTAGACAAACAGCTTCCATGGGGAACGTTGACTGGGATCCGTCCGACAAAGATTGCTTTTGATGGATATGAAAAGGGTGAGAGCAGTGAAGAGATCATTCACAGATTTCAAAAGGATTATCTGGCATCCGAAGAAAAAGCAAGATTATGTACAGAAACCGTTCAGAAAGAGAAAGAACTGCTAAAAGCATTTCCATACAAAGAAGGATACAGTCTATATATAGGAATCCCGTTTTGCCCAAGCACATGTTTGTACTGTTCTTTTACATCGTATTCGATCGATCAATTTGAGAATATTGTACAAGACTATCTTGAAGCTTTATTGAAAGAACTGGATTTTGTGGCGAAGACTTATGCACACAAAGAACTTCAGACGATGTATATTGGCGGTGGAACACCAACATCTTTAAAAGAAGAAGATCTGGAATATCTGTTATATGAGGTTAATAAGAGATTCCCATTTTCAAAGATCCAGGAGATCACTGTGGAAGCAGGACGGCCAGACAGCTTGAATTTCGAGAAATTAAAGATTCTAAAGAAATATGGTGTGACAAGGATCAGTATCAATCCACAGTCAATGAACGATAAGACATTAAAACTCATTGGAAGAAATCATTTCGCACAAGATATCAAAGAGAAATTTAATCTTGCGAGACAGGCTGGGATTGATAACATTAATATGGATATGATCTGTGGGCTTCCAGAAGAGGGCATGGAAGAACTTTCCTATACTTTAGATGAGATCAAAAAACTTGATCCAGAGAGTTTAACGGTCCATGCACTTGCAGTCAAGCGTTCATCGAGATTGAATCGAATGAAAGATACATATCACTTTGGAGCGAGTGAAGAGATGGTATCTTATGCCGCTTCATGTGCAAGAGATATGAATATGGAACCATATTATTTATACCGGCAGAAAAACATTCCAGGGAACCTTGAGAATGTCGGTTTTTCGAAAAAAGGAAAAGAATGTCTCTATAATATTTTGATTATGGAGGAATTACATGATATTATAGCAGTTGGTGCTGGTACATCTTCAAAGATCGTCCATCAGGAAGACCATCAGGTGGACCGCATCGAAAATCTTAAAGATATAAAGCAATACATTACACGAATTGATGAGATCATTCATAGAAAAGAATTAAAGATGATATAAACAGGAGTTTGATTATGGCAATCAGTTATGGACGAACAGATATTGAGACACCGATCCATGCGGATATAAAAGAAACGATCAGTCATGGTATCATTGTCAGTAATTTGGCTTATCTTGTTGGCAAGGAATTAGGATTACAAGAAGAAGTGTGTTATGATCTTGCGGTTGCAGGAATGTTACATGATCTTGGGAAAGTAAGACTTAATTTCTATATGAATGAGAAAGTGGAAGATGAGATTCTGGCTGTTGACGAAACAAGATATATGAGAATGCATCCATCCATTGGATATGCAATCCTTGCAGATTACGATTATAACCAGACGGTTTTAGACGCAGTTCTATATCATCATGAACATTATGATGGTACCGGTTATCCACATAATCTGGTAGGAAAACAGATTCCATTGGTTGGAAGGATCATGCATGTATGTGATATTTTCGGAGCATTGATCTCAAACAGGGATTATAGAGAAGGATTTGATGTTGAGACTGCACTTGATATCATGATCGATGAAGTAAAGAATTTTGATATGAAAGTATTTTTAGCATTCCAGAGAGTCGCATTTTCAGACGGAGTTATGGAAACTGTGATGGAAAAAGGCAATCTGGATGAATTATTTGAGGAGGAACAAGAATGATTACACAGGCACCAAGAGGAACAAAAGACTGGTTTGGAAAAGATATGGACCAGCGCACATATTTAGAGAATATTTTCAAAGATTTATGCGCATCCTATAATATTCACGAGATCATCACACCAGTATTTGAGCATACAGAGCTTTTTCAGAGAGGTGTTGGAGAAACAACAGACGTTGTCCAGAAAGAGATGTATACATTTGAAGATAAAGGACACAGAAGCATTTCATTAAAACCAGAAGGAACAGCAGGAGCGATCCGTGCATATTTACAGAATGGTCTGGCAAATGAGCCACAGCCGATCAAGATGTTCTATATCACACCAGCATTCCGCTATGAAAAACCACAGAGTGGAAGATTAAGACAGCACCACCAGTTCGGAGTTGAATTTGTCGGAGCGGAAAGTCCATTAGCAGAAGTAGAGCTGATCACATTAGTATCCACTTTTATTAAGAAAATTGGGTTAAAAGATGCAAAATTACACATCAACAGCATTGGATGTGAAAATTGTAGAAAAGAATACAACAAAGCATTATTAGCATATTTAAAAGAACATGAAGAACATTTATGTCCTACATGCAGAGAACGTATGGAAAAGAATCCATTACGTGTCATTGACTGTAAAGTTCCAGAATGCAAAGAGATCGTCAAAGATGCACCAAGAACGATCGACTATTTAGATGATGAATGTAAAGCACATTTTGAAGAATTAAAAAGTCTGTTAGATGCATTAAATATTCCATATGAAGTTGATACAGAAATCGTTCGTGGATTAGACTACTATACAAAGACCGTATTCGAATTTGTAAATGAAGATGGATTTACTTTATGTGGTGGTGGACGTTACGACAATCTTGTTCATGAGATCGATGGAAAAGTTTCTATGCCATCCGTTGGATTTGGTATGGGTGTAGAGAGAATCCTTTATTTCTTAGAAGAAGAGAAAGTAGATCTTCCATGCACAAGAGATATTGACCTTTATGTAGGAATTCTTGGACAGGAAGCAAAAGCAAAAGCTTACCAGATCGTTGTAGATCTTCGTAATCAGGGATTTGTCGTAGAAACAGATTATCTTGGAAGAAGCGTAAAAGCACAGATGAAATATGCAAATAAGCTGAATGCCAAGAATACGATCATCATTGGTGATGACGAATTAGCGAAGAATGAAGGAAATGTCAAAAATATGGAAACAAGAGAAGTTACGACCATTTCGCTTGATAAGATCGCAGATTGTTTAAAATAAAATCATGCTTTCTTATACTAGTTCGTGACATTTTTGACAAAATCATATATAATGAGTAATAATTACAAGAAAGGAGGTAACATGCATGAGTGAATATGCGATCGTGGCACCAGAAGATTTCGACCAAAGCGTATTTCGCCTGATTGGTAAGGAATGGATGCTTGTTACTGCAAAGAATCAGGAAGGAAAAGTTAACACAATGACTGCCTCATGGGGTGGTTTAGGTGTTATGTGGGGTAAGAATGTTGCTGTGACAGTCTTAAGACCACAAAGATATACAAAAGAATTCATTGACCAGTCAGAATCATTTACATTATCTTTTTATGATGATACTTTTAAGAAGGATTTAAGCTATCTTGGAAGTGTATCTGGAAGAGATGAAGACAAGATCGCGAAGACACGTCTGACACCAACAGATGCGAATGGAATTCCATTTTTTGAGGAAGCAAAGATCGTACTGATCTGTAAGAAGTTATATTCTCAGCCAATGGATCCAGAAGGATTTGTTGATAAATCTTTAGATGAACAGTGGTATCCAGAGAAGGATTATCACGTACTTTACGCTGCAGAGATCGAACAGATCCTTGTAAGAAAAGATTCATAAAAGAATATATAAGGCAGAACCGAAGATACGGGCTCTGCCTTTCGTACAAAGTGAAAAGGATGAAGGAGGAAATATCATGGCAGAATCAATGTCAGGTTTAGCCAGATCCCACCGATGTACAGAGGTAAGCAACAAACTTATCGGAACAGAAGTCACTGTCATGGGATGGGTACAGAAACGAAGAAATTTAGGAAGTCTTATATTTGTAGACTTAAGAGACCGCTCAGGAATCTTACAGTTAGTTTTTGATCAGGAAGTATTATCTGAGGAAGACTATAATAAGGCAAACTCTTTAAGAAGTGAGTATGTCGTTGCAGCAGTAGGTAATGTAGAGAAGAGAAGTGCAGCGATCAACGAGAACTTGAAGACAGGAGATATCGAGATCAAGGTACATACATTACGTATCTTATCAGAATCAGAAACTCCTCCATTTCCAATTGACGAGAATCAGACAGTCAAAGATGAACTTCGTTTAAAATACCGTTATCTTGATCTTCGAAGACCAAATCTTCAGAGAAACTTACGCATTCGTAATGATGTAACAAGAATGGTACGTAACTTCTTAGGGGATGAAGGATTCTTAGAGATCGAGACACCAGTTTTAGGAAAGAGTACACCAGAAGGAGCAAGAGATTATCTTGTACCAAGCCGTGTACATCCAGGAGAATTTTACGGACTTCCACAGTCACCACAGCTGTTTAAACAGCTTTTAATGTGCTCTGGATTCGACCGTTACTATCAGATCGCAAAATGTTTCCGTGACGAAGATCTACGTGCAGACCGCCAGCCAGAGTTTACACAGATTGATATGGAACTTTCATTTGTTGATGTCGATGATGTGATCGATGTAAATGAACGTCTGTTAAAGAAGATCTTCAAAGAAGTATTAGATATTGATGTACAGCTTCCTATGCTTCGCATGACTTATAAAGAAGCAATGGACCGTTTCGGATCTGATAAACCAGATATGCGTTTTGGAATGGAACTTACGAATGTATCCGATACAGTTGCCGGATGCGACTTTATGGTATTTAAAGGAGCATTAGAGAATGGTGGATCTGTAAGAGGATTAAACGCTAAAGGTTTAGGAGATCTTGGACGTAAGAAGATCGATGGGTTCGTTGACTACGCCAAAGACTTCGGAGCGAAAGGTCTTGCATATATTCAGTTAAAGAACGATGGAACAGTGAAATCATCTTTCGCTAAATTCATGAAAGAAGAAGAGATGGATGCACTGATCAAAGCAATGGATGGACAGGCAGGAGACTTATTACTATTTGCCGCAGACAAAGACAAAGTTGTCTTTGATGTACTTGGTAACTTAAGACTTCACATTGCGAAACAGTACGATATGATCGACAAATCCCAGTATAAGTTCTTATGGGTTACAGAATTCCCATTACTTGAGTGGAGCGATGAACAGAATCGTTACACAGCAATGCATCACCCATTTACAATGCCATTTGAAGAAGATCTTGAATTCATTGATGAAAGACCAGGAGATGTCCGTGCGAAAGCATACGATATCGTATTAAATGGTACAGAACTTGGTGGTGGATCAATCCGTATCCATCAGGATGATATTCAGGAGAAGATGTTTGAAGCTCTTGGATTTACAAAAGAAGATGCTCACAACCGTTTTGGATTCTTATTAGATGCATTCAAATTTGGAGTACCACCACATGCTGGTTTAGCTTATGGTCTTGACCGTCTTGTTATGTGGTTAACAGGAGAAGACAGCATTCGTGATGTCATCGCCTTCCCGAAAGTAAAAGATGCTTCCTGCCTGATGACACAGGCTCCAGGACCGGTTGATACATTACAGCTAGAAGAACTTGGAATTGAACTTTCAACACCAGAGGAGGAATAATCAGATGGAGAAAATGTTATTTAGCGGTGTTCAGTCTAACTCTGAAGTTGCACTGATCGCAATCAAAGGAATCAAAAACCAGCCAGGAATCGCAGCAAAAGTTTTTGGTGCCATTGCAGAAGAAAAAATCAACGTGGAACTGATCCTTCAGTCCATCGGACGTGGAGAGAATAAAGATATTTCTTTCGTTGTAGCACAGGATGAAGCAGATCATGCCGTTGAAACATTAAAGAAAGCATTTGATGAAGCAGATTACGAAGATATTATCAGTGATAAAGAAGTCGGAATTGTATCTATCGTCGGAGCTGGAATGATGTCTAACAGCGGAGCAGCTTCTAAGATGTTTGAAGCACTGTATAATCGTGGAATTAACATTCACTTAATCTACACATCAGAGATCAAGATCACTGTTCTGATCAAAGAAAGCCGTGTAGAACGTGCAGTAGAAGCATTAAAAGAACAGTTCCAGGAATAATCAGATAGATCAGACAATCGAATGATCATAAGAATAAGACACAACATACGAGACACAATATTATTTTACATAAATATATAAAGGAGAAAACAATGTTTGATTTTAGCGAAGTAAAGAACTACGATCCAGAATTAGCAGAAGCAATGGAAAACGAATTAACAAGACAGAGAACAAATCTTGAGTTGATCGCATCAGAGAACCTTGTTTCCAAAGCTGTTATGGCTGCAATGGGAAGCCATTTAACAAACAAATACGCAGAGGGATATCCAGGAAAACGCTACTATGGTGGATGCCAGTATGTAGATGTGGTAGAAGATCTTGCAAGAGAACGTGCCAAAGAATTATTTGGATGCGAATATGTAAATGTACAGCCACACTCTGGAGCACAGGCAAACATGGCAGTATTCTTCGCAGTATTGAATGTCGGAGATACATACATGGGAATGAGCTTAGACCACGGTGGACATTTAACACACGGAAGCCCAGTCAACATGTCTGGTAAGAACTATCACTGCGTACCATACGGAGTTAATGATGAAGGATTCATCGATTATGATGAAGTAGAAAGAATCGCATTAGAATGCAAACCAAAGATGATCATTGCTGGTGCAAGTGCATACGCAAGAGCGATCGACTTCAAACGTTTCCGTGAGATCGCTGACAAAGTTGGAGCAGTTTTAATGGTAGATATGGCTCATATCGCAGGATTAGTAGCTGCAGGATTACACCAGAGCCCAATCCCTTATGCTCATGTAACAACAACTACAACACATAAGACATTAAGAGGACCTCGTGGTGGAATGATCATGTGCAGCAATGAAGTGAACGAAAAATACAACTTCAACAAAGCAATCTTCCCAGGAATCCAGGGTGGACCATTAATGCATGTGATCGCTGGTAAAGCTGTAGCATTCAAAGAAGCATTAGACCCATCATTCAAAGAATATATGACACAGGTTGTGAAGAATGCAGATACTCTTGCAAATGCACTGATCGAAGAAGGATTCGATATCGTATCTGGAGGAACAGACAACCACTTAATGTTAGTAGATCTTAAGAAATATGATCTGACAGGAAAAGAAGCTGAAAAAGTACTGGATTCTGTACATATCACATGTAATAAGAATACGGTACCAAACGATCCAAAATCTCCATTCGTAACATCAGGACTTCGTCTTGGAACACCAGCTGTTACAACTCGTGGACTGAAAGAAGACGATATGAAAGTGATCGCAAAAGCTATTCGTCTGACATTATTAGACAAGAAACTTGATGAAGCAAACGAATTAGTATTAGGATTAACAGAAAAATATCCACTCTATGAATAATCCATCACAGAGTCGTATTTGGAGGCAGAAATCAATATGAGGATTACAAAGAAACAAGGGGGAATCATAGGAGGTGCCGTAGCGGTTGTTTTAATAGCAGCCGCTATCGGTGTCCATGCCCATTATCAGAACCGTTGGTATCCGGGGAGTACATTTAACAAGGTTGATGTGTCAGGAATGACATACGAAGAATCAGTGAAGAAAGTAAAGAAATCCATTGATTCTTACAAGTTAAAGATCAAGGGAAGGAATAACGGACAGGAAGTGATTTCCGGTAAGGAGATCGATCTTGCATTTAAGACAGAATCACATGTAAAGGATGCTTACAAAAAGCAGCACAGCCAAAGTGTATTTTCAACGATCTTTGGTGGCAAAAAAAACAAAGTGACAGCAGTTGCATTATCAGAGCAGAAATTAAAGGCTAAATTAAAACAATCCGTTTTGATCAAAGGCAGTGATACATATAAGATCACAAAACCAGTGGATGCAACGATCGTATATTCTGCAGATAAGAAATACGGTGTAATCCAGAAGGAAGATGAAGGAAATTACTTAAACCGTAAAGCATTTTATGACGCAGTAGAGAAATCCATAGAGTCTTTAAGTAACACACTGAATCTGACAGATGAAAAGAAGAATCCGGACGTCTATAAAAAGCCTGGTCTGTATCATGATGATGAAGAATTAAAACAGATGCAGACAACCTACAATGAGTATTTATTACATTTCATTCAGTGGGATATGGGCAATAATGTCAAAGAAACATTAGGTCCAGATGCGTTAAAAGACTGCATCAAAGTAAACACAAAGAGACATACTGTAAAATTAGATCAGCCTGCCGTCGAGAAATGGTTAGAAAGCTTTTGCTTAAAATACAAGACACAGGGAATCGCAAGAACATTTAAGACACATTCTGGCAAGAAGATCAAAGTCAGTGGTGGAGACTATGGATGGCGTATCGATTATGATAAAGTTATCGCACAGACAATGACAGCGTTAAAGAAAGCACCAGAAGAATCTGCGATCAAAGCCTATGAGAAAGACCCTTCCAAGGAGAATGAACAGGCTTTACTTACAAGCTTAAAACCAGTCTACAGCCACAAAGGATATCGTATGGATTATACGAACAAGCAAAATGACTGGGATACACAAAACTACAGTGAAGTTGACCTGTCAGCACAGGAAGTTTTCGTCTACAAGAAAGGAAAACTTGTATTCAGCACAACCTGTATCACTGGAAAAGCAACACCAGATCGTATCACAAGAACCGGTGTTTATGACATCAAAGAGAAGAAACTTACAAAGACATTAACAGGTGCGGATTACAGTGTTCCAACAAGATACTGGACAAGGATCATGTGGACAGGAACAGGATATCATTACAGCAGCAGAGGAGACTGGGGAAGCTGGTCACCAACATATTATAAGACGAATGGATCTCATGGATGTGTTAACTTAACATTATCAGATGCAAGATCTGTATATAACCTGACGAAGATCGGAGATCCTGTATTTATTCATTATTAAAAGAAAGAAAAAGAGGTTTCAATCAATGAGAAATCAATATGAAAAACAGGAAAAAGTATTATGGTATGCACAGATCATGATCTTTCTAGGTGCTTTGGCAACCTGGTTTAATCATATGGATATGCATACATTTTATACGATCAATATCATTTTATCAGTGATTTCGATCATTTCTCTGACACTGGATCGCTTTTACTTTAGTGAGAAGATCGGGCAGAAAGTGCATAATTCTTATTCTGTTGCATATGGATTACTAGTGATCTTTACGTTACTACTGGTAATTCTGTATGCGGGGATATTAAAGATCGATCTGATCATGCAAGAAGAGACAAAGATGATCTGGGCATTAACACCAGCATTGAGCCTTCTTTGGAAGACGAAATTCATCGCCTTCCGTGAATGGGATCAGCGTTAGAAGAAAGAGTTTGTTGCTGAAGAACAGATTTATAAAAGGCTCTTGGCGTTATGCCGAGGGTCTTTTTAAACATTTCAGAGAAATAACTGCTGCCAGAGAAACCATACATCTTAGCGATATCTGTTATCTTTTTCTCATGTTTGATGATCTCAGACAAGCTCATATGAATACGAAGCTGATTCAGATAATCCACAGGACTTAGATGAACATTTCTTTGAAAGAGTCGGCAGCATTCACTATTGCTTAGATGGCAGTAAGAAGCAATATCAGCGAGTGTATGCTTTTGGTCGATCGTTTTAGTAAGATATATCATCACATCTTTCATACGTTCCAAATCTCTGGATTCTTTTAAGGACAGTTCTTTGGAGAGATTCACATTATGAAAGATATAATAAAAGATCTCGTTTACAAAATGGTTGATCTTCAATTCATAACCATCAACAGGACGGTCACAGATATCATTCATTTTGCGGATCATTTCAAGGATATATTTCTGCCAAGGGACTTTTGGAACGAACGTTAAAAATCCAAAGGAAGGATGATCGACCAGAGGTTTGATATATTTTTGATATAAAGGATTATCTTCTGTCTGAAAAAGAACAGAAGGGCAGATCCGGTAGATAACAAAGCGGCAGTCATAAGACTGATATGCACAAGCGGAATGAATCTCCCCAGTGTTTAAAAAGAAACCTTCCCCAGAAGAAACCAGAAAAGCCTTCTGCCGGACACGAAATTCCATCATGCCAGAGAGAACATATATAAACTCAAATTCATCATCCCAATGAGGAAATAAAACCTGAGCAGGCATCTGTCGGATATTCAATACCTTGCGCTCAAAGGAAGCCGTTTTAGAAAGCGGAAGCAGTGGAAAATAAGTGATAGATGAATGGTAAATATCATAATTCATAGAAAAACCTCATAATATCAATATTGTTATAAAAAATGTCGAATTGTGTCATAATATAGTTTGATTTTACTATGATTGTTATAAAAATTCAAGAATAGAAAAGGCATTTTCACTGGAATGGCGATAAAATATCCAGTGAAAATGCCTGATAAAATGTCTGTGTTCTGTGATATTTGATAGAAAGAGCGAATGCCTTAATAACCTAGGGATTCACCAACAAGGATCACTTTGACACGATCTTTCATCATTGCACTCTGACGTCTTGTCACAACGATCTGACTGCAGATGCAGGTATCACCATAACAGTCTCCACAACGTCCAGTCATAGAACAAGGGGTTTTCAGTCCGAGACGAAGAGTGTTTGGAGGGCTGGCAAAATTACGAACTCTCTTAATACCATCTTCCACATCATTGACAACTTTGTTCATACCAACAATCATAATCACATGTTTAGGACCATAACTTAAGCATGCAACACGGTTACCAGTTCCATCGATATTGATCAGTTCTCCGTCTAGGGTGATCGCATTAGAGCTCATCAGGAAATAATCAGATAAGACAGCCTTAGAAAAGATCTCACGCTGCTCATCAAAATTCTTTGCAACAGAACGATCGATCAGATGATAGTTTCCTTCCTTTAAGGCATCCATCAGCCCAATCTCAGAAACACTCATAGAACCACCCCAAGAAACAGAAGAACCCTCTTTGATATAACTAAGAGCCTGTTTTAGGGCGTCTTCCTTGGTTGCACAGAAAACACCATGCATATTTCTTTTTTCAAGTCCCTTGATAATTGTTTGTGCACGAAGTTTGGTTGCTTCATTTAAAAACATACTCATCATCCTTTCAGTATAAATTTTATGTGGAATCATGATTCTACAGATATGAATTCCACAAGAACTAGATTTAATTATATCATGTTTTCAATGGTTATGTTATAATATATCGTAAAACTTTTAGAAAGAGGTAATTTTTTGAAAGCACTATTTATCACAGAGAAACCAAGTGTCGCAAGAGAATTCGCAGCGGCACTGAATATAAATGCAAAAAACAGAGACGGATACATGGAAGGAGACAAGGCAGTCATCACATGGTGCGTCGGACATTTAGTTACCATGTCTTATCCAGACCAGTATGACCCTGCACTGAAGAAATGGGACTTAGAAACCATTCCATTTATTCCAGATACATTTAAATATGAAACGATCCCAGGAGTACAAAAACAGTTTGATATCGTATCTTCACTCCTTAATCGAGAAGACATTGATACGATCTACGTCTGCACTGACTCCGGACGAGAGGGAGAATACATCTACCGTCTGGTAGACCAGCAGGCCAATGTCAGCAAAGACAAGAAGAAAAAACGTGTCTGGATTGATTCCCAGACAAAAGAAGAAGTGATCCGCGGGGTAAAAGAAGCGAAAGACTTAAGTGAATACGACAACCTAGCAGCAGCCGCATACCTGCGAGCCAAAGAAGACTATCTGATGGGAATCAACTTCTCCAGAGTCCTGACACTCAAATATGGCTGGACACTCGGTAACTATTTAAATCAGAAACGAAGCTTAGTGGTAGCAGTTGGACGAGTGATGACTTGCGTTCTTGGAATGATCGTCAAGAGAGAACGAGAGATCCGTACCTTTGTGCCAACACCGTTTTACAGAATCTTAGGACACTTTGACTGCCAGGGATTTGAAGTGGAGGCCGAATGGAAAGCAGTAAAAGGATCGAAGTACTTTGAGTCCAAGAAACTATATAAAGATAACGGATTCCTAGACAAGAAAGATGCGCAGGAATTCATCAAATATTTAGAAGATGGAAGTAACAATGAGACGATCGTAGTATCCTCATACAAACGACAGGAAAAGAAGAATCCGCCGTTATTATATAATCTGGCAGAACTTCAGAATGAATGTTCCAAACGATTCAAGCTAAGTCCAGATGAGACATTAAAAGTGGTCCAGGACCTATATGAAAAGAAACTGGTTACATATCCAAGAACCGATGCCAGAGTCTTATCCAGTGCGGTCGCTAAAGAGATTTATAAAAATATCGGGGGATTAAACAACTACACTCCAATATCAGGATTTGCAAATGAGATCATGCAGGGCAAGAAGTATCAGGGAATCATCAAGTCGAAATACGTAGATGACAAGAAGATCACCGACCACTATGCAATCATTCCAACCGGACAGGCAGTAGGCAGTTTATCAAGAATCTCAGAGATGGGACAGAAAGTCTACGATGTGATCGCCAGAAGATTCCTAAGCATCTTTATGCCGCCAGCCGTGTACTTAAAGATCAAATTAGAGACACAGACCAAAGGCGAAGCATTCTTTGCAAACTTTAAGATGTTAAAAGACCCAGGATATTTAAAAGTCACAGGAATGGGCGGACAGAAGAAAGAAGCCCAATTAACAGAAGAACAGATTCATGCAATCTCATCTTTGAAGAAAGGAATGCCTCTTCCAGTGAAAGACTATACGATCAAAGATGGAACGACATCCGCACCAAAACGATACAACTCAGGTTCCCTGATCCTTGCGATGGAAAATGCAGGACAGCTGATCGAAGATGAAGATTTAAGGGAACAGATCAAAGGAAGCGGGATCGGAACGAGTGCGACAAGAGCAGAGATCGTAAAGAAATTAGTGTCCAATAAATACATTGCATTAAATAAAAAGACACAGATCGTAACACCGACTTTAACCGGAGAGATGATCGTCAATGTTGTCAGTGCATCCATTGGATCACTCTTAAACCCAACCTTAACCGCAAGCTGGGAAAAAGGTCTTACTTATGTGGCGGAAGGAAGTGTCACAGAAGAAGAGTATATGCAGAAGTTAGACAAGTTTGTCACCCAGAAGACAAATATCGTCAAGCAAAATAACTTCCAGTATCAGCTCAGACAATCCTTTGACCAGATCGCACCATATTATCAGAAGAAAAAATAAAATAACATTCATAAAAACACCTTCCATCACATATATTTGGATTATACCAAAATGGGGAGGTGTTTTTAAATTTATGAAAGAGGAAGAAATCTTAGGAATCCTTCCATTACATATCAGAACGATCATAAAGCAGGCAGGCATCAACTGGGACGAACTTCAGGAAATCCGCCTGCGTATTCAAAAGCCAGTCATTTTAAAATACAACGCAAAAACCTGTTATCTATCCGAACAGGGAAAGATCACAACAAGAAAAGAACAATTACATATCGTAACCTCACAAGAGATCAGACAAGCCATGGAATATATCAGCAGCTACTCGATGTATGCTTATATCGAACAGTTAAAACAAGGATTTTTAACGATCCGAGGTGGACACCGGGTTGGAATCTGCGGAACCGTTGTCATGGATCATGATAAAGTCAAAACGATCCGACATATTTCCGGATTAAATATCCGAGTCGCACATGAAGTGAAAGGATGTGCGGACACATTATATTCACGCTGCACCAGAATGGGAAAACTCATTCCAACGTTGATCATCTCACCACCCGGCTGTGGAAAAACAACTCTGCTTCGGGATATGATCCGAAAAATCTCTGATGAAGGACAGACCGTTGGAGTTGTCGATGAACGAAGTGAGATCGGAGCATGCTACCAAGGCGTTGCCCAAAATGATCTCGGGATTCAAACAGATGTCATGGATGCATGTGAAAAAGGACAGGGCATGAATATGCTGATCCGATCCATGGCCCCCGATGTGATCGCTGTGGACGAGATCGGAAGCAAAGAAGATGTGGAAGCCTTATTTTTCTGTGCCTACCGTGGCTGCAGCATTCTTGCAACGGCCCATGGAAAGAACAAAGAATCGTTATCTAAGAATCCCTATATGCGGGAGATCATCAACAAAAAGGTGTTTCAGCGCTACGTGATCTTAGAACAGCGAAACCAGCCTGGCTATATCGCACAGATCATAGATGAAAACGGGGTGGTCCTAAATTGATCAAGATATTAGGATCATTGATCGTGATCTTTGCAGGGATCGGATTTGGATTTCACAAAGCCGCAAAAGAACAAAAACGTCTAGAACAGGGAATTGCGATCAAACGAATGTTATACCTTCTGCAAGGAGAGATCCGCTATGGATTCACCCCACTTCCAGAAGCTGTTTTAAAAATATCGACAAAGACAGAGAAGGAATATCAGCCATTTCTAAAAAAGGTGGCAAAGCAGTTAGAGACACACAGTGAAGAATCTTTCGCTAAAATATGGCAGCAGACCGCTGAGCAGAAACTAAAACAAGTGATCTATGAACCAAAGTTTTATGAAATCTTAAAAAACATGGGTGAAACGATCGGATATCTTGACCAACAGATGCAGGAGAAAACGATCCTGCTGACGATTGAACAACTCGATGACCAGATCTTCCTTATGAAAGATCAAGTAGTAAAGAATTGCAAGATGTACCGAAGCCTCGGTATATCACTAAGCGTTCTGATCGTAATCATCTTACTATAAAGCAACTACCAGACATTTTTATGACAAGGAGGGGTTATGAGTGTCAATATCATTTTTCGCATCGCAGCCGTTGGAATTCTTGTAACGATCCTTGTGCAGGTCTTAAAACATTCCGGAAGAGACGAACAGGCATTTTTGATCACACTTGCTGGACTGATCCTTGTCCTTGGCTGGGTGATCCCGTATATCTATGATCTGTTTGAAAGCGTCCAGACACTTTTTACGATATCCTAGAGATTGGAGGCGGATACTAAGATGATAAAAGTCGCAGTCTTTGGGATCGTTGCAAGTCTAATCGCCATGAAGATCAAAACAATCCGTCCAGAAATCGCAGTCGTGATCGCAGTGATCTCAAGCATTCTTCTGGCAATGTATGGACTAAAACAAATGGAGGAAATACTAACCGTGTTTGAGATGATCCGGTCCTATTCAAAAATCCCACAAAGCTACTTCCAGATCCTTTTAAAACTGATCGGTATCTCCTTCATCTGCGAGTTTGCATCCAACATATGCAAAGACGCAGGACAGGCATCGATTGCAAAGCAGATTGAGTTTGCAGGAAAATTAGCGATCCTGATCGTTGGACTTCCAGTCTTTGAATCGCTGCTTGGAACGATCCAGAAACTATTAGGAAATGGCACATGAAACAAAGAATATTCCTGCTAACCTTGCTATTTTTACTGATCCTTACAAGAACAAATGATATTTCAGCCAAAGAAACAAAACTCAACGAAGATATGTTTACCAATGTGGAAAACACCTTAAAAGACAAAGAGATCGATCTATCTTATACACAATTAGTAAAACAGCTGATCCACGGAAATGTAAAAGGTGTTCTGCATACGATCAAAGCCAAAATGAAAGAGGTATTTTTAAACCGTATGTTGATCCAAAAAGACCTGATCAGAGAAATCCTTCTGATCGCATTTACCGCAGCCATCTTTAAAAATCTGTCCGATTCCTTTTTTCAGCAAAGCACAGCCAATAGTGCATTTTATATTACTTATGTGATCCTATGCGGTGTCATGGTACATTCCTTTTTTTATTTAAACAAAACAGTGACGCAACTCGTTACTTTGATGACAGATTATATGAAAGGAATGATCATGGCATATTCACTGGCTGTTGTCTCAACTTCCGGGATCACGACATCAACGACAGTTTATGAATTCTATCTTCTGCTGATCTATGCAATGACAACCCTTACAAATGTTGTATTGCTTCCGATGATCAAGATCTTATTTGTCCTAAAGATCATCAACCATATATCAAAAGAAGAACATTTTTCAAGACTATGCAAAATGCTCGAAGGTGTGATCAAGTTTTTGCTCAAAGGATTCCTAAGTGTCCTGTTAGGAGTTCAGCTGATCCAGTCGATGATCCTTCCAGCCGTTGATTCCATGAAAAATACAGTTCTCCAAAAAGGAATGAGTGCTATTCCAGGAATCGGAAGTGGTTTAAATTCAGCCATGACCATGGTCATCGGTTCGGCAGTTGTGATCAAAAACAGCATCGGAGCCGTTGGAATCCTTGTACTGATCGTGATCATCGTGCCACCCGTTATAGAGATCACAGCAGTTGTTCTTACCTATCTGCTGGCAGGGATCATGATCCAGCCCATATCCGACAAAAGGATCACCGGAGCGATGGATGCAGTCATTCAAAGTGGGAAATTAATGCTTTCGATGATCTTTACGATGGCACTGTTATTTATCCTGTCCGTGTCATTGATCGCATTCTCAACCAACGTTAATTATTATGCGGGGTAAGGATTATGGATTATCTGAAAATGATCATATTTTTTCTGATCTTAACAACACTGATCGATCAGCTCTGCGACAAAAGCATCTACCGTCCATATCTTCGGTTAATGACAGGATTTATGCTCATCTCCCTGATGATGCATCCAGTTTCCTATTATTTATCCAACGAAGATATCGTGACACAGGCAATCTCAACCGCAGTCAAAGGAGAAAATAACCCTGCATTTTTAGATGGTGCAAAAGAGGAAAAACAAAATCAGATCAAAGAACAGATCACAACATTATTTTCACAATACGATCTCAAAGTATTAGACGTTGACTCAAAGGTAAATGAAAAAGGAACCATCGAGAAGATCGACATCAAAACAGACAAGCTTCGTCATACAAAGAAACTAAAAACCGCAATTTCAAACTTCTATAATATGAAGGAATCTAATATAAATATAAGTGAGTAGAAGAAATATGATAGAGAGGGAAAAACTACAACATCTGATCGAAAATATCGGCATTCCAAAACTTTGCCTGATCTTACTTCTTGGCATCAGCCTGATCATCGTGAGCATCCCATCCGGGAAGACAAAGAAGAACGCACAAAGCACTGAAACCACAGCAAAAGAAGATTCTACCGATCTCTATGTGAAAAAGCAGGAGAGGCGATTGGTCAATGCATTAAAACATGTAGAAGGAGTCGGAAAAGTAAAAGTGATGATCACCGTTAATTCATCCAAAGAAGCTGTCGTAAATAAAGATAGTCCCTACGAACAAAGCAGCAGTGAAAAAGAAAAAACGGTCAAAGAAGATGAACAGACTGTCTTAGTCGAAGAAGATGGAAAGAAAGTCCCATATGTGATCAAAGAAGTAGAACCAGTCGTTGAAGGAGTGGTCGTTGTCGCCCAGGGCGGTGGGAATGATATTATAAAGAATCAGATCGTTGAAGCAGTTTCTGTGTTATTTCATATTTCATCTTATAAAGTGAAAGTCTTAAAAATGGAGGATTCCTAACAATGAAAAAAGTATTTCAGAAAAATCAGATGATCATCATGACCCTAGCGGTCGTGATTGCTGTTGCAGGGTATGTAAATTATAGTCAGAAATACGATCCGGCTGGGACGAAGAATGGCAAGACGAAGACAGTTTCAAAGAATGTGGCAAAAGAAAGTGCGGCAGCAGTAACCGATGATGTGACCGACGTTGGGGAAGCGGTACTGACGAATGCTCAGGTTAGTAATTATGTGGCAAAAGCGAAACTTGATAGGGAACAGGTGCATAGTAAGGCGAAGGATACACTGGAAGAGATCATTAAGGATCAGACAGTGAAAGATAGTGTGAAGCAGGATGCAGTGGATAAACTGGCGATGCTGTCAGAACAGATGGAGATGGAGACTGCGGCGGAGAATCTGCTGGGGGCTAAGGGATTTTTGAATAGTATTGTTACGATTACGAATGGGAAGGTGGATGTGTTGGTAAATAAGAAGGATTTGTCGAAGGTTGAGAGGAGTCAGATAGAGGATATTGTTGTTAGGAAGGTGGGGTGCCAGTTGGGGGATGTGGTAATTAGTAGTATTAAGACGGAGGAGTAAGAGGAAAGGAAAATAGAAAAGGATTTAGAATCTCTCTGGGTTGTATTCTTAGGTGGAAAGATATGATTCAGAGAGATTTTTTGTTTATAGATTTAATAGTAAAATGATATCTGTTTATAAGTATACTATACTTTCTCTATAATTAGCGAAATAGTTAATGATATTTTTTAAAATTGAGGATATGTATAAAGGACTTCTAAAAACAATGGATGAATAGACAAGATATAAAATTCTGGCAGTGTACGAAAAACAATGGAAGAATAAGATACTTTTATCTGTACAATTGATAAAAAATATTTGCATTCGTAAATTAATTATAAACGTTAGCTTGTAAAAGATTGAAAAACGTGAAAAATCATGTTATACTTTTGAAAACATATTACACCTTGTTATTAACTTCAATTCGAATAATGTTTTTATTAAACCAGGTATATTGATGATATAAGATTCTTCTGGTTTTTGATAAAATGAAGATGATATTTAAGGTACAACGCTAAAGAATAGATTGTACAAATATTTTATTAACCATAAAATTAACGGACAAATAATCATTGTTGATAACTTGAATGTTATGTCTGATATTGATTAGCAGACAGCAGATGCAAAAGTAGCTACTTATCATAAAGACGAAAAAGACAATTATGTCTACGGATTTATGTCAAGTTGGAGGAAAGACTTCCAAAAGGAGACGGAATGAAACTATCATATAAAAAATTATGGGTAAAACTTGTAGAACTAGATATGAAGAAAACAGAGTTTGCTAAGAAGGTGGGAATTAGTTCTGCATCTGTAGCAAAACTTGGTAAGGGGGCTAACATCACTACAGATATTCTTGTAAAGATATGTGAGTATCTCAAGTGTGATATTGCTGATATTGTGGAAACAGTTCCAGAGGAATCATCAGAGGAGGAGAGATAAAATGTCAGATAAAAATACGGCCAATATTGGATTTGAAAAACAAATATGGGATGCAGCTTGTGTGCTTCGTGGAAATATGGATGCATCAGAATATAAGAGTGTCGTTTTGGGGTTGATTTTCCTCAAGTACATCTCAGATAGATTTGAGGATAAGTACCGAGAACTTATTGAAGAAGGCGATGGATTTGAGGAAGATATCGATGAATATATTTCTGAAGGGATTTTCTTTGTACCAGCAAAAGCACGTTGGAGTGAGATTGCGACAAAAGCGCATACACCTGAGATTGGTAAAATTATTGATGAGGCTATGCGTGCAATTGAAAAAGAAAATAAACGATTGAAAGATATTCTCCCTAAGAACTTCGCACGTCCGGAATTGGACAAACGGAGATTAGGAGATGTGGTAGATTTATTTACTAATATTCAGATGATCGAACATGGTAGCGAAAAAGATATTTTGGGTCGTACCTACGAGTATTGTCTTTCTATGTTTGCTGAACAAGAAGGTAAACGTGGTGGTGAATTCTTTACACCATCATGTGTAGTACGTACTTTGGTGGAAGTGTTGAAACCTTTCAAGGGTAGAGTGTATGATCCTTGCTGTGGATCAGGTGGTATGTTTGTGCAGTCTGCAAAATTTGTAGAGAATCACAGTGGTAACATCAGTAACATTTCTATTTATGGTCAGGATTCAAATCCTACTACATGGAAGATGGCACAAATGAATCTTGCGATTCGTGGAATTGAACCAGATCTTGGAACATATGCAGCAGATACTTTCCTAGATGATCGTCACCCCACTTTACGTGCAGATTATATTATGGCCAATCCTCCATTTAATCTTTCTGATTGGGGATTGGATAAATTAAAAGAAGATCAACGTTGGAAGTATGGAACACCACCAGCAGGAAATGCTAACTTTGCATGGCTTCAGCATATGATTTATCATCTTGCACCAGCGGGGCGTATTGGTATGGTATTGGCGAATGGTTCGCTTTCTTCTCAATCAGGTGGAGAGGGTGAAATTCGTAAGAACATTATCAATGCAGATTTAGTTGAGTGTATTGTTGCAATGCCTACTCAGCTTTTCTACACAACGCAGATTCCGGTTTCGCTTTGGTTTATCAATAAACAGAAGAAACAACAAAGAAGGACTTTATTTATTGATGCTCGCAAGATGGGGACGATGGTAAGTCGCAAACTTCGTGAGTTGACAGATGAAGACATCAACATGATTTCGGATACTTATGAAGCTTTTGTTGACGGAACACTTGAAAATGTTAAGGGATTTTGTGCCGTTACAGATACAGCTGAAATTGAGAAACAAGATTATATCCTCACGCCGGGTCGTTATGTAGGCATTGAAGAACAGGAAGCTGACGATGAGCCATTTGAAGAAAAGATGGATAGGTTAACATCTGAGCTTTCGGAAATGTTTGCAAAGTCGCATGAACTGGAGGAAGAGATCAGAAAGAATCTAGGAGCAATTGGGTATGAGCTTAAACAATGAAATAACACATTATTTGATTTTTGATACGAATGCTTTGTTTCAAGCATATGAAAGGAAGGCAGATTTCACAACTTTTAACTTTAATGCAACATTTGAAAATGTAATTGATATGATTAATCGACTCGATATATACAATCAAGTAACTATAGCAATTCCATCAGTTGTCTGGAGTGAAATGGAAAAGCAGATTATAGAAAAGCATGATGAATTGCTTTCAACCTACAAAAATACAATAACAAAGAAACTATTTCCTGAATATTCTATACATAAGAATTCCACTATAAACTATCCGGAATACATAAAAGCTAAGATTGCGGAATACAAAAAGGAAATTTCAGATGGATTGAATAAAGTTATAGAAATTCCAATTGCTTCTAATAATAGATTTGAGAGTATAGTAAATCGTGCATTTAGTAAGTTACCTCCTTTTGAGGGGAAAGGCAAAAAGTCAGATAAGGGATTTAAGGATGCACTGTTATGGGAAAGTGTTTTGGAATTTGCATTACAGCACCACAACTCAAAAATCATATACTATTCCAAAGACAATGCTTTTGGAGAATTTCTTCTAAATGAGTTTGCAGAAAATATATCAGATTCTTCACTATTCATATGTAAAAATGAAAGTGAAGTTAAGACACAATTAGAAGCATGGGCAAAGGAAATTGATAAATATTCGTATCAACCAATTGAAGATTTTGATGAAAACAAGAGAATTGGTGAATGGCTAAATTCTGGGGATTTTCTTGTTCAGATAATAGATCGAGATTTTGACCTTGTTGAAAAGGGAAGGTTAATTACTTCAACTTCAGCGCATTTAATAAGCATTGACAATATTGAATCTTTGGACTCAGACGAGGATGCAACAGAGTATTATATTGAGGCTATATTACAGTTTGTGTACGAATTAAAAGATGGAGCAAAAACACAGGAAACAATCAGTGTAGGTATAGATGTTAAGACTATAGATGACACCATCTATTGGATTGAAGATGCTTATAGAACTGATGAAGATGAAACTGAAAGTGAGAGTTAGCTTATGAACATAGAACAAGAAAGAATAAATAAATTAGTTATTTGTAAGAAACAGGGGGCGATTGAGTATGAAGTGTAATCTTGCAGATATATGTGAATATGCCAAGGACAAAATTGATGTTACTATCTTGGATGAAGATATTTATATATCCACGGAGAATATGATGCCCAATAAGGGAGGTATCACAAGAGCATCTTCATTGCCGACTATAGCGCAAACGCAGGCATTCCTTGATGGTGATGTTTTAGTGTCGAATATCAGACCATACTTCAAGAAAATATGGTTTGCTGAGTTCGATGGCGGTTGTTCTAACGATGTTCTTGTGTTTAGAGCAAAGGATGGCGTGAACAAGCGATTCCTGTACTATGTGCTTGCAAACGATACATTTTTCGATTATTCGATGGCAACTTCAAAAGGTACAAAGATGCCTCGTGGTGATAAAGTAGCCATTATGAAATATGACGTTCCTGATTTCACATACGAGAAACAAGAGAAAATTGCACGAATACTGGACGTACTCGACAGGAAAATACAGCTTAACACAGAGATAAACAAGAATTTAACAGCTTAGAAATCGATGTTAGAGATATCTAGCTCCCCCGACATAAGTTTAGGTAAGAGGGTATCTCTTATATTTACAAGAATATTATTTTCATTGTTTCTTAAAACAATTTCGTCAAACATTGGCTTTACAACATGATTAAAATTTTGCAATTCAGTTATTGCTGGTTGATAAGTAGGCATTTTACGCAATTCACCCAAACTAATATATTTTTGTGTACTGCCTGCAAGACATTTTTCAATGTGTTGTTGCACTTCACTACTTTTAAGATAACAAATGAAATAATACGCTAATTCAGGAATTTGAGAAGTTTTAAACAATGCTACATTTTTAATTGCAAAATCTACCGTTTGATATGGGATATAAGAAATCAATCCTATTGTGCCTATCATACTCATTAAGATATCTTGTGTTTCAACAAGACTTCTTTTATTGATTTTATCAAAATCGTCTTTTGAAATGAGATTTGCTGAACTTTTGTCAACACCGAATGGTAAAAGATGTTTTGATGTTATAAGTGGAAATCCACTATTTTGTGCCTTTGGTGAAGTATGAGTGCCGTCTCGAACTTCAATGATTTTTGATAATTCTTTTTTTTCAATTGTAATGTGTGAAAACATTTTATTGTAAATAGCCTGAGCTTGCTGCTCTAAATTCTTGTTTAACCTCAATACTCCTATCAACGGCAGGAGATAAAGCCAACGGAACTGCCGTTGAGTCGTTCTCTGGAAAATAAATTTGAAGGAGAATGACTTATGAAACAACAAATTATTTCAGAGGTGATGCAGCAAATGCTTCCACACCTCGACAACGCTCAGATGCAGCAACTACAAAAGGTGCTTGAAAACGCACTGTTTGCTTGTGAGATTACAGTATATACAGAAAAGAAAGATATAGACGATAATCAAAAACTGATAGATGCTTTTGTTTCGGCAAAGCGGATTGAAGGTTGTTCAGAAAAAACGCTGAAATATTACCGGACAACTATTGAAACGATGGAGAATTCGATAGACAAAGGTATCCGTCACATTCAGACGGAAGACTTGCGTTCTTATCTTACAGATTACCAGAGCAAGAATCAGTCTAGTCGTGTGACGATAGATAATATTCGTAGGATTTTGTCCAGCTTTTTCTCCTGGTTAGAGGATGAGGAATATATTCTAAAAAGTCCTGTTCGCCGTATTCATAAGGTGAAAACGGCAATTAATATCAAGGAAACCTATACAGATGAGGAATTGGAGAAAATGCGAGACAGTTGTTCCGAACTTCGGGACTTAGCAATGATTGATATGTTGGCTTCTACAGGAATGCGTATTGGAGAAATGGTTTTGCTGAACAAAGCAGATATCAATTTTAACGAACGGGAATGTGTAGTTTTTGGTAAAGGCGATAAGGAACGCATTGTATACTTTGATGCTCGGACAAAGATTCATCTGCAAGACTATATCGACAGTAGGATAGATGATAATCCGGCACTGTTTGTCACTTTGCGTTCTCCATATGAGAGAATCAAAATCGGAGGTATAGAATCTCGTCTGCGTGAAATGGGTAAACGTTTGAATATTCAGAAAGTTTATCCACACAAGTTCCGTAGGACACTTGCAACGATGGCGATTGATAAAGGGATGCCAATTGAGCAACTACAACAGCTTTTGGGACATAAACGAATAGATACGACCTTGCAGTATGCAATGGTTAAGCAGAGCAATGTAAAACAGGCTCACAGAAAATATATAGGTTAGATAGAAAGGTGACGATATGATAAAATGGAAAAAAATGACCGTTGGTGATTTGTGTGATACGATCTCAGATACTTATCATGGTGAAGATGAAAAGGTTGTATTAATAAATACTTCTGATGTATTAGAGGGGAAGGTGTTAAATCGTCAAGCAGTGGTCAATAAAAATTTGAAGGGACAGTTTAAAAAAACTTTTAAGAGAAATGATATCCTGTATTCGGAAATTAGACCAGCAAACAAACGATATGCGTTTGTGGATTTTGAAGATACAGAAAATTATATTGCATCAACAAAGTTGATGGTGCTTAGATCACGAGAAGATATTGTTCGTCCACGATTTTTACTTTCTTTTTTGTCATCAAAATCAGTACTTAAGGAATTGCAACAACTTGCTGAGACGAGATCTGGGACTTTTCCTCAAATTACATTTTCTTCTGAATTGGCACCAATACCGATAAATATACCTGATCTGGAAACGCAGGATCGAATAGTTGAGATTTTGGATGTCCTTGAGCGGAAAATTAGTACGAATACTGAAATAAACAAGAATTTAGAGCAGCAAGCTAAAACAATTTTCAAATCTTGGTTTATTAATTATGATCCATTCGGCCATCAAAAGCCAAACAACTGGTTGGTATCAACACTTGGTAATATTTCTATAATGGGCGCAGGTGGAGATAAACCTCAAAATGTATCCCCAATAAAGACTGATTTGTATCAATATCCGATTTACTCAAACGGATTAAGTGATGAGGGACTTTATGGATTTACTGACAAACCTAAAATATCTGAAGAAAGCGTAACTGTATCAGCTCGTGGGACAATAGGTTCTGTGTGCTTGCGTCATATTCCTTATGTACCAATTGTACGTTTGGTAACTTTGATTCCTAAAACCGAAATTATTTCTGCCAAATACCTCTATTTATGGTTAAAACAGCTTCACATTACTGGAACAGGAACAACGCAACAGCAACTAACAGTACCTAATTTTCAAAAGACAGAAATACTTATTCCATCGCAAGATATAGTAACAATATTTACAAATACGGTTGAGCCTATCTTTGAAAAAATATGGGAAAATCAAAGTGAAAACGAAAAGCTATCTTCTTTGCGTGATACACTACTACCAAAATTGATGTCCGGTGAGATTGATGTCTCTAGACTTAAGCTTTAAAAAGTTAAATTCTTGTTTATTATAGAAACATAACGAAAAATACAGGAGGTTGAATATGCCAAGTTTATTTACAGAAAATACATATGAACAAGCAATCATTGAATTGCTTGAAAACATGGGCTATGACCACCTCTACGCTCCGAATTTTGATAGAGATTATACTAGTCCGCTTTTGGACTCTATTCTGAGAGATAGCTTGGTGCGTATCAACTATGGTCTACCTGTGGAAGCCATTGATGAGGCTCTAGCCAAATTGAAATATTTTGATATTGGTAGTCTGTTGCAGAAGAATATCATCTTTATGGATTATCTGCAAAATGGCATCACGGTTAAATTCTTTGTAAAGGGTGAGGAACAATCATCCATTGTACGCTTGATAGATTACGCAAATGTAAAGAACAATTCTTTTTATATAGTAAATCAGTTTACATTCTTAGAAAACGGAAATAATCGTCGTCCGGATATTATCCTATTTATTAATGGATTACCTCTTGTTCTGATGGAATTGAAGAGTCCGGCTAAAGATGAAGTTGGAGCAGAGAATGCATACCATCAGATTCGAAATTATATGCAAGACATACCGTCTATCTTTTATTACAATGCAATCTGTGTAATTAGCGACTTGTCTACGAATAAGGCTGGAACTATCACCTCTGGATTAGATCGTTTTATGGAATGGAAAACAAAAGACGGTAATTACGAAGATACTGCGTATGCGTCCTTTGAAACTTTTTACGAGGGTATGTTCCAAAAGGAGCGTTTACTTGATATTTTGAAGAATTTTATTCTTTTTTCAGGCGTCAGCAATAGTCGTTTCAAAGTATTAGCTGGATATCATCAGTATTTTGCTGTACGTAAAGCGATAGAGAAAGCAAAGGTAGCAACAAAGACCGATGGTAAGGGTGGCGTATTCTGGCATACACAGGGTTCTGGTAAGTCATTATCTATGGTTTTTTATGCACATTTATTACAAGATGCATTAGATAGCCCCACCATTGTAGTTATGACAGACCGTATTGATCTGGATGATCAGCTTTATGCACAATTTTCACAATGTGCAGATTTCTTACGTCAAACACCAGTGCAGGCAGAAAGCAAAGAACACTTGAAGTTACTTCTTGATGGCAGAAGTGCTAACGGAATTATATTTACTACAATATTTAAGTTTGAGCGTGGAGAGAAAGCTTTATCGGAACGCAGAAACATTGTTGTTATGGCAGATGAAGCACATCGTGGGCAGTATGGTTTTGATGAAAAAATCGTTATGTTAGAGAATGAAAACGGTGAAAAGGAAGCGCATACTGTAGTCGGTAATGCTCGTATTATTCATGATGCAATGCCAAATGCGACATTTATCGGATTTACTGGTACACCGATTTCAGTTAAAGACAGAAATACTCGTGAAGTTTTTGGTGATTATATTGATGTTTATGATATGACACAGGCCGTGGAAGATGGTGCTACTCGTCCAGTTTATTATGAAAGTCGAGTTGTTCATCTGAAGTTGGATGAGAACACGTTGGCGTTAATTGATTCTACTTATGATGTCTTAGAGCAACAGTCTGATGCACAAACGATCGAGAAGAGCAAAAAGATGCTTGGACAGATGGAAAGTGTATTGGGAGCTGATTCTACAATAGAATCTCTTTGTGATGATATTGTAGAACATTATGAAAAATACAGAGCAAATCTTTTGACGGGTAAAGCTATGATTGTGGCATATTCTCGTCCGATTGCAATGAAAATTTATCGCCGTATCTTGAAAATTAGACCTACATGGACGGATAAAGTCGGTGTGGTTATGACCGGTGGCAATAATGATCCAGAAGATTGGAAAGAGATTATCGGAACCAAATCGCACAAAGAAGAACTTGCAAGGAAGTTTAAAGATAACAATGACTCAATGAAAATAGCTATTGTTGTAGATATGTGGCTTACTGGATTTGATGTACCTTCTTTGGCTACCATGTATGTGTATAAGCCAATGCATGGTTATAACTTGATGCAGGCCATTGCCCGAGTTAATCGTGTATTTAAGGATAAAGAAGGTGGATTGATTGTAGACTATGTTGGAATTGCATCAGCCTTAAAGGCTGCAATGAAGGAATATACAAAACGCGATCAGTCTAAATACGGTGACATGAACATTGCAAAGATGGCATATCCGAAGTTTCAGGAAAAGCTACAAGTCTGTAAAGATTTATTGTATGGTTTTGATTTTAGCGAATTTGCGAGTGGCTCTCCACTTATAATGGCTAGACTCATTACGGGTGGCGTAAACTTTATTCTTGATGTAAGTGTACCGGAAAGAAAAGATTTGTTCTTGAAGGAAGCTATGCTTTTGAAACAGTCGCATTCGCTTTGCTCTAGTATGACAACAGAGCAGGAACGGCATGAAGCGGCTTATATGGAGGCTTTGCGTTCTACGGTTATTAAAATTACGTATAGTGGCATAGATGGAAAGAGCCTGTCGCTTACTGAGATTAATGGCCAAATCAATGAACTTTTAAAAGCAGCTGTGCAGAGCGAAGGTGTTATCAGCTTATTTGACAGCAGTAAAAGCGGCGGTGAAAAATTCAGTTTGTTTGATCCAGCAGTTCTGAATGAAATTTCTAGAATGAAGGAAAAAAATATAGCGGTTGAAATTTTGAAAAAACTAATGGCCGAACAAGTAACTCTTTACAAGAAAACAAATGTAGTACAGTCACAAAAATTCTCGGAGAAGATAGCACAACTGATGAACTCATATTATAACGGACTAATCACCAACGAAGAGGTTATTAAAGAACTGCTGAAAACGGCAGAGGAGATTGCAAACCTCTATAAGAATGGTCAGGAACTGGGACTTTCGCAAGAAGAACTTGCATTTTATGATGCCCTTACAAAACCAGAGCATATCAAGGATTTTTATAAGAATGATGAACTGATTGCTCTGACAAGAGAACTTACAGAAATGCTCCGTAAGAATCGCACTATTGATTGGCAGAAGAAACAAACCTCTAGAGCACAGATGCGTAAGATGGTTAAGCGACTCCTTAAGAAATACAAGTATCCGCCAGAAGATTATGATTTTGCAATAAGCACAGTAATTAGTCAGTGTGAGCTTTGGACAGATAATGTGGAGCCACGAAAAGAGGAAAAACTCTATAAATATGTATCTGAAATAGAATTAAGCAAGGTGGCAGAGGAAACGTTTTTTTACGGAGAAAAGAAGTAACGGAGGTATAGTATGGATGCACGTAAAGGCAATATCTATGAGATATTAAACGGAAATAGACAGTTCTTGATTCCAGTTTATCAGAGATTTTACAGCTGGGATATTGATCAGTGTAAACGACTTTGGAATGATATTGTGGAGATGCAGAGAAAAGGCAAAGCGGGCCATTTTGTTGGATCTATTGTTAATATTGCCGAGCAGGCAATGCCAACAGGTGTTCAGAAATATATGATTATTGATGGTCAACAAAGAATGACTACCTTAACACTGCTTCTTTTGGCGTTGCGTAATTATGCAATAGAGAATCCGAATAACACAACAATTAATGCTCTTCGTATAGATAATATGCTTTTAAAAAATGAGTATGAAAGTGGTGATGAACGATATAAGCTACTATTAACTGAAACAGATCAGGATATTCTCATAAGTCTTATTGAGAAAAAGCCAATTGTAGAAGGCACTCAATCAAGGTTGATTGAAAATTACAATTTTTTTGTCAATAAACTAGCGGATAAAGAAATTCAGCATGCAGAGGTATACGAGTCAATCGGAAAATTACAAATTGTTAATATTACATTAGATCGCGCTGTTGACGATGCACAGGCCATTTTTGAAAGTTTGAATTCTACTGGTAAGGAACTTTCTGAATCTGATTTAATTCGTAACTATGTTTTGATGGGGCTAGAGCCATTAGAGCAAACATATGTATATGAGCATTTTTGGCGACCTATGGAGCAACTGTTTATTTATGAAACGCAAGGAACAGTAATGGATGCTTTCTTTCGACATTACTTGACTATGAAACTTTCTCGTATTCCAAAGCGAGGACGTGTATATGAAGAATTTAAGTTGTATCATTTGAATTGCGAATTTGGAACTATTAGAGAATTGTGTCAAGATTTGTTGGACTATGCAAAATATTATACAAATATTGTATTCAAGCGAAATTCTGACAAGGATTTAAAGAAGTTATATGAGGATATTGTTGATTTAAGAATGGAAGTATCTTATCCGTTTTTGTTGAAGATTCATCGTGATTGTACAGAAGAACTGATAACATCTGGTGAATTGAAAAAAATTCTGAAACTTTGTATTAGTTATGTTCTGAGGCGTGCAATTTGTGAAATTCCTACTAATTCCATGAACAAAACTTTTGCAACGTTGAAGAATTATATTAGACCAGATGATTACTTGAATTCGGTTAAGGCATTTTTTGTGATGCAGGATACCTATAAAAAATTTCCAGATAACGATAAGTTTGAAGGTGCATTTGTGAGCCGCGATATTTATAATATGCGTGCTAGAAATTATATTCTTAGTCGTTTAGAAAATTTTGAAAACAAGGCTCCAATTATTATAGAGAATTACACTATTGAACATATTATGCCACAGAACAAAAATCTTTCTTTAGAGTGGCAAGCTAATCTTGGTACTGATTGGCAAAAGATTCAGGAGAAGTATTTACATACAATTGGCAATCTTACTTTAACTGCGTATAATTCTGAAATGAGTGACAGGTCTTTCTTGGAAAAGATGGATATGCCGGGTGGATTTAAAGAAAGTGCACTTAAGCTTAATAAATATGTGGTTTTGCAAAATGAGTGGGATGAAAAACATATCCAAGAGAGAGCAGAAGAACTTGCAAAGAAAGCGGAGCTTATTTGGCCATATCCATCATTAACAGCAGAAGAACTCGCAACATACCAAGCAGCAAAAAAAATAGTGCAAAAGTATTCCTTGGAAACATATGATGTGAATGCTTTTACAAGAATATTGTTTGAATCTTTAGATAAGCGTATTATGAACTTATCTTCAGCAGTAAAAAAGGAATATAAAAAGTTGTATGTTGCCTATAAGCTGGATACTAATTTTGTTGATATTGTTTTTCAGAAACAAAGATTGTGTATTTCAATTAATATGAAATTTTCAGAGATTAATGATCCTAATGGCATCTGCAAAGACATTAAAGGTTTAGGGCGTTGGGGAAATGGTGACGTAGAATTGTTTATGGAGCATCAGGATGAATTAGATCAAATCATGGAAATTGTGAAGCAATCCTTTGATGCACAGGCAGAATAATGTTCATGAAGTGCTGGTGGATTTATAAAATTAGATATACTTAATTTGTATAATATAAAAACAATTTAATATTAAAAGCCATTGCAATTTACCATTTTATTGGAATAAATAGTATCTGATCAGCAATGGCTTTTTAATTATCGTAATATTAGAGAAGACTTAAGCATTCTGAATACATAATAATAATTTCATACATATTGAAAATACGAAGAACAAACGTTCTCTTTCCTCTATACATATATTAATTATTCTGGTATAATAACATTAAGTAAAATAAAACGTAAGTCTTATTGAAAACAGAAGAATCTTCAATTATGAGATTATTGTGTAAACCTCAATTAATACATGATAATTTAGAATTAATTATGCAGTTATTTAATGCTAATGAAATGGAGGAAGAGTATAAGTATGAACCAAACTTTGGCAAAGGAATATCAAAATCTTTATTATGAAGGAGATTTGTGTAAAAATTTAAGTTATTATTCGTGTCCAATAAGATATAAAGAAATGTTTGAAGGAGAAAAATGCGAGAAAAAATGCTATCAATTTATAGAACGACATTTCCAATGTGGATCTAAAATGACGGCTATAAGTAGTATTTTATCAAAAAATGAAGATATAGAGAAATTATCTGCTAATGTAAGAAGTGTGCATATGGTCTCATTATATCTTTTGGGATATGCATTAACCGAAAGTTTTGATATGGATTTAAAAAAATATTTTTCGAAATATATAAAGAGATTAAATAACAAAATTACCTCGTGGTATGATTTTAGATATACATGGTTTTTAACAGCCTTATTTCATGATATTGCGTCATGCAAGGAAGATATTGATGAGAACAATACGATGGAGAATATTCAATACTTTGAAGATATATTGAGAAGCAAGAGAAATATCTATAACTATACATTACAAAATGGAGAAAAATTTATTCCAAGATTTTCGGAAGATTACATACTGCAATATTTAAGTAAAAGAAAAGAAGATATGAAATTAGATCATGGAATTATAGCAGGGTATCATTTTTTTGAATCAATATCTAGAGAATATGAGCAAAAATTAAAAAATAAGGAAATGCAAATTAAAAAGATAAATAATGACAGAATACTTCTTTGGGATAGATCACATATGGATCATTTTGCATTTATTGCAGATACAATTATATCACATAATATATGGTTTGGATATTTGGATAGAAATGAGTATATAGAAAAATGGAGCTATGATAGGTATCCATTAAATTTTATATTATGTTTATTGGATACAGTAGAACCTGTAAAAAGATTTTGTGAAAATGAAAAGTCAAAATTAAAATATAAGCAAGTTCTAGAAAATATATCAATTATTCAAAATGGGAGACGAAGTATAAAAATATCGTGGAATGGGTGGCTAAAAAATATGAATAATGAGGCGTTTGAAAAATGGAAGTCTAATATTAAAGAATTAGATAAATGGATGGACATAGAGGTTAAAGAATTAGATAAAAAAGAATCTTTAATTTTAAATTGGTAAAAAAGAAAGATATTTATAAGAATTTAAAGCAATATATATATTGATAAATCACTAAGTAACAATACGATGATTATAATATAAGGGCATTGTAAATGATAGAATATATAAAATTTGAAGATCCCAAAAGAGTTGGTAATTTAGAACTTGATTTTCGTAATGAAAATAAGAAAGTTTGTAATACAATTATATTTGCAGGGGAAAATGGAAGTGGAAAAACATTAATTTTAAAGATGATTAAAGATTTTCAAGAGGGAAGTTACTTGGGAGAATGGTCACCATTAAAGGAGATAAAATATCTTGATAAAAATGAAAATGTTCATGTGATTTTAAGAAATGAAGAGGCTTTATATCCTAGACCAGAAGACGGAATGTCTGAACGTGATTTTAATTTAGAAAGAGCAGAATTATGCATAGAGAAACCTTATGATATTCGTGCGCAGAAAGTGCTATTTTCTGAGGCTAGATCAGGATTTGAAGCAAGGTTAAAAAGATATGAATTCCAAGATAGTCATGTAGAAAATATATATGAAAAAGAGGGTGCAAATTATTCTGAAGTTGTACGAGCACTAATTGATATGGAGGAAGAAGATAATCGTGAATATATAAAATATATGAAGCTGAATCCACAGTTTGAACATACATATGAAGAATATATGAGGAAAAATTCGCGCATAGAAAGATTTAAAAGAGCATATAGTAGTATGTTTGAAGATTTATCTTATATAGGAATAGACCCCAAAGAGGATGAAAATACAGTTTATTTTATGCGCGGAAAACAACAAATAGATATTAATGATTTAAGTAGTGGAGAACAGCAAATAGTTTTTCGAGGTACGGATTTACTGTATCATGCTGAAAATGCTTCAACTATTATTATTGATGAACCAGAATTAAGTCTTCATCCAAAATGGCAGGAAAAGATATTATCATTTTATAGAAATCTATTTACAAATGAAGATGGAAAACAAATTGCACAATTGATGATAGCAACACATTCTCAATATATTGTTCAATCTGCAATGAATAAAGCTAATCGAGATGATGTAAAAATTATTTTATTAAAAAAATCAGATTCAGGAATTGAAGCAACGACAGTAGACAATGTATTATTGGGTTCGTATTCAAGTGTAGAGATAAATTATTTGGCCTTTGGTGTTGAAAAAAGGGAATATCATATTCAACTATTCGGAGCATTACACAACACACTATGTAATATGAAAGGAAGCAACGTGAATAATAAAATCGCATCTATAGATCAATATATAAAAGGACGCAAAGAATATAATTCAGAAAAACATGAAAGAGAGGATACATCATATAATCATTATTATACACTTCCTGTATTCATTAGAAATGCTATAGATCATCCTGATAGTGAACGTATAGTCGAAGATGCCGATTTAGATATTTCTATTAGTTTATTAAGGAACATTTATAAGCATGTAATAGAGGAAAATGAAAACACGAATGTGTTTAAGGTATCTGAGATCTTATGAAATGATGATTTATAAAAGTTTCACAGAATCATTACAAAGGTGGTAAATAACAATGTTCAACAAAATTCGATTAAAACAGATACTGGCAGAATACAAAAAAGTTTTTGCACAGCAACAGTGGCCTGATGAAAAATACAAATGGGAAGCTGTGCAATGCTTTCAAGAGAATTGGGACATTAATTCACCTGATTTTGCACAGATGCTTAAGAAATCTCTGGATCAGGTTGGTAATTTGCTTGCGTCTGCGAATAACTTTCCAGCAAAAATGATTATCAGTTTTGCAGAGGCTGCTCCAGAAGAGGTACGTTCCATGTATATGGAACTATATGACGAGAGTAAAGATTTATGTGAGAGAATTGCTAATTTTAAAAACAATTCCAATACATTATTGGAGCGCTATACAAATGGAGCTGCGCAGCACTATCAGTACGAAAATGCAATCATGGCATATTTGTGGCTGCGCTATCCAGACAAATATTATATCTACAAATTCAGTGAAGTAAAAGCTGTCTCATCGGAACTTGAAAGTGACTATCGGTTTAAGAAAGGTGCTTATGTAGATAATATTAGAAATTTCATGGCATTATATGATGAGATATGTGCAGAATTACAGCAGGACGATAAGCTTAGAAATCTGCTTAATTCTCAGATCACGTCGACTTGTTATGCGGATCCTGAATTACGGACACTTACAATAGATGTTGGATTTTTCATTTTTCGTTATTGGAACAAGAAAGATTTAACAAATGAGCCTCTTTATGCACAGCCTCAAGAAGATGATGGACAGCAATACTGGTTCTTGAATGCAAATCCAAAAATGTGGAGTATGTCCAGTATGCCAGTGGGAGAAGTTCAGAATTATACTTTGTTTAATGACAATGGGAATAAGCGTAGAATCTTCCAAAACTTTCTTGATGCAAAGGCGGGAGATATGGTGATCGGATATGAGTCTACTCCGGTGAAACAAATTGTAGCTATATTTCGTGTAAATGCAGAGCAGGATGGAGAGAGAATATATTTTGAAAAGTTAGAAGGACTCTCATCACCAATTGATTTTGCAACATTGAAAGCCTGTCCTGAACTAGAAAAAATGGAATATTTCAGTATCATTCAGGGAAGTCTATTTAAATTAACAAAGGATGAATACGAATTTATTATTGATTTGATCCGTGAAGAAAATCCAGTGCCAACAGCTGAGAAAAATAAAGATGAGTATTCGAAAGAAAAATTCTTAGATCAGGTTTACATGACAGAAGCAAAATACGATCGTCTCGTAGCTGTTCTGACAAGGAAGAAGAACATTATTCTGCAGGGAGCACCAGGTGTTGGAAAGACTTATGCAGCTAAGCGTCTGGCTTATTCGATAATGGGAGAGAAAGATGATGACCGCATTGAGTTTGTACAGTTCCATCAGAATTATTCCTATGAAGATTTTATGATGGGGTATAAGCCTGTCGAGGATGGATTTGAACTGAAGTATGGAATTTTTTATAGATTCTGTCAGAAAGCAGCGAACCATCCAGATAAAGATTATTTCTTTATCATTGATGAGATTAACCGAGGCAATATGAGTAAAATCTTTGGCGAATTATTAATGTTGATTGAGGCTGACTATCGAGAGACAAAGACAACATTAGCCTATAATGGTCTCAGCTTTTCTGTTCCAAAACGTCTACATATCATTGGTATGATGAACACTGCTGATAGAAGTTTGGCAATGATTGATTATGCACTTCGCCGCCGATTTAGCTTCTTTGATATGGAACCGGGATTTGATTCGGAAGGCTTTATTAAATATCAGGAAGCATTTGCAAATGACACATTCAATACATTGATTGATCGTATTAAGGAGCTGAACAGAGAAATTGCAAACGACAAATCTCTAGGGAAAGGATTCTGTATTGGGCATAGTTATTTTTGTAATACGAAGGAATGTACGAATGAGTGGATGCAAGATGTAATTGATTTTGATATACTGCCAATGTTAGCAGAGTATTGGTTCGATGATACAGATAAACTACAGCGTTGGGAGAATATTTTGCATGGGGTATTTCAATGACAAAGAACAAGAGTATTCTGATCAATAATATTTACCATATGCTTTCCTATGCTTTTCAGACACTGAAGCAAGAGACATATGATGATGTTGCAGTAGAGTCTTTTGATGAGATGTATAATCTACTGGCTGCAATCCTAGCCAAGGGCATAGGGTTGCAGTTGAAGCAGGGACTTTACAGAGAATATATAAGTCATCAGGAAGAGCTGACGGTTATGCGTGGTAAAATAAATATGCCAGGTACAATTAAAAATAAACTGCTGCATAAACAAGTACTTACCTGTGATTTTGATGAGCTTTCAGAAAATAACACGTTGAATCAAATCTTGAAAACAACAGTCATGCTTCTTTTGCGAAACGGCAAAGTAAAAGCAAAATACAAAGATGATCTGAAGAAGAAAATGTTGTATTTTTCGAATGTAGATTCTATAGAACCTACAGAAATTAAATGGTCATCGATTCGTTTTCAGCGTAATAATCAAACATATAGAATGTTAGTTAGTATTTGTCAGTTGATAATTGAAGGAATGCTGATCACAACAGATGCAGGTAACTATAGATTAGCATCCTTTGTAGACGAGCAGCGTATGTGCAGGCTGTATGAAAAATTCATTCTGGAATATTACAGCAGACATTATCCAGAATTGTCTGTTAGTGCATCGCAGATTCCGTGGGCACTAGACGATGGTGTTGGAACGATGCTGCCGGTTATGCAAACTGATATTCACTTACAACGTGGCAATACAGTGCTTATCATTGATGCGAAATATTACAATCACACTACACAGGTCCATTTTGATAAACATAAGCTTCATTCAAACAATTTGTATCAGATTTTTACCTATGTAAAAAATCGAAGCTATCAATTTGGAGAAGAAGATAATACAGTTTCAGGAATGCTTCTTTATGCCAAGACGGAAGAAGAAATCCAGCCTGATAATGTGTATCAGATGCATGGCAGTCAAATAAGTGTTAAGACACTTGATCTGAATTTGCCATTTGTAGAGATTGCAGAACAGATGGATAGAATTGTTGAATCACATTTTACTGGTGTAATAAAAGCTGATTAGATGAGAAAGCTGTTTTGTAACTTAAGCATTCCTGAGTTGAAACCTTGTGAAATCTGAATACAAAGATGAAGTCAAAAAGTTGCAAAATGCAAGCTGTAGCGCTTAATGATGAATGAGATGATGAATGAGATAAAGAAACTAGAGCATATCTAAATGGAGGATTTTAAACCAGCATGAACATACAAATATTTGGAACAAAAAAATGCAACGAAACAAAGAAAGCAGAACGTTTTTTCAAAGAACGTGGAATCAAATATCAGTTTGTTGATATGAATAAAAAAGGCATGAACAAAGGCGAATTCAATTCAGTAGCTCAGGCAAATGGTGGTTTAGATCATATGATCAATTGGGAAGGTAAAGATCAGAACTTGCTTGCACTGATCAAATATATTGCCAATGAAGATAAACTTGAAAAAGTATTAGAAAATCCACAAGTCATCAAGACACCAGTTGTTCGAAATGGAAAGCAATCAACACTAGGATATCAACCAGATGTTTGGAAAAAGTGGAATTGATTATTTGAGAAATTTTAAAAGGAAGAAGTGATAAGTATGATAAAATTTAAACTAAAAAAAGAGCAAATTGAATTTCTTAAAAAGACGTATCCTGATAATAAGCTGATTCATAGAGTTTTGAGCTTTGAGAAAGAAGGAATTTTCGAAATGGATGATGAGAATACATATATTGATTTCATGGATTATTTGGACGACGAGTCTGTAGCTTGGATGGATGAAAATTATGATGCTACACCACAAACAATTATGTTAGAATCAATAAGAGATAATATTTTTTGTCAGACTAATTAGAAGAGAAAGTGGACATTGAAACAAGACCTTATAGTCATAACAGGCCATAAGATCTTGTTACAGGAGAAAACGGATGATGACTTAATCATCATCACGAGGTAAAAACGGTGGTCGGAAGGGGTACAATTCTTCGTAAGATTCAAGCTCGGCTTCTGTTCTTGGAACAACCTGGATCAATCCAGTACAATCCGTGGTAGAACAAATATTGCACATTCCGAAGATATTTTCATCAATTTCTTCGTTTGTAAGTTCTCGTTTCTTCTTATTATTCATGCATTGAAACCTCCTCGTTTCTTAGTATGTGATAATTTAAGAAAAATATTTTGTAAAATAAATCCAATAAAAGATATTATACGAGGAGATAGGAACAATGTATTATGTACCAGAAGAAAGCAGAGAAAAGGCTGTCCATCCTAGACAGAATGGAAGCCTTTTCCGATAATCTCACTTGTATTAGAAACTAAAAGAAAAGCTTTTGGATCATGTTCTTTGATAAAGTTTCGAAGTTTCACTGCCTGTGAAGGACTAAGAACCGTCAGGATAATATATTTGTCATCCCCTGTAAAGGCTCCGGTCGCATTCACAATGGTTGCTCCGCGCTGTAGATCATTTTGGATAAAATCACAAATACATGTTGCATTGGAAGTTACAACATGAAAGTATTTAGAACGGTTAAAACTTTCAATAAAGTTGTCGATCAACGCAGAACGCATGATCAGACCAAACAAAGAATAAAGTCCTGTTTTAACGTTAAACACTAGAAATCCTGCGAGAGTAAAGATAAGATCAGAGATCATTAAGCCCTTTCCGATATCTACACTAGTATATTTTTTAAGAATCATAGCGATAACATCTGTACCACCACTAGAAGCTCCAATATTAAATAAGATTGCTGAACCAAGCGCTGGCAATAAGATTGCAAAGATCAACTCTAATAATGGCTCATTGGTAAGTGGATGACTCATAGGATAAATTCGCTCTAAAAGAGATAAACTTACAGATAAAAGAATCGTGCTGTAAGCTGTTTTTTCAGCAAAGCTTTTACCCAAGACGATCCATCCAATGATCAGCAATAAAATATTCACAACAAAAGAAAAATCACTGGCAGAAATAGGAAGGAATTTTGCAACTAAAACGGCAATACCTGTGATACCACCAAATGTGAAATTGTTTGTAAATTTAAAGAAGTAAATTCCGACAGCCATAATGAGTGTGCTGATTGTAAGTAAGGAAAAATTTTTAAGTTTTAATTTCATAATACTACCTTCTTTGATGATTGTTTCATTTATAATGATTTCATAATTCAATCATTTATTTTAGCATGAATATTCTATTTTTCAAGAAATTCGGTGGAAATAGTGAGAAAGAACGTATTATAATTTTTGTTATGGAATCTTGCGACAAAATGGATTGGTGCAATCAAGACAAGTATCTATATTTACGTATCCCCTGTTATAACTGTAATACTTTCAGTGTTGATTTTACATGAAAAAATAACAGTGATTTCTATCATTGGAACTGTATTAATCCTTATTGGGCTTGTGATCTCACAAAAAAACTAAGACAACAGACCAGATTAGATGTATAATATGTGATAATAAAGCAAAAAAGGAGATAGGAACAATGTATTATGTACCAGATGGAACAAAAAAATGCGGATATTATGAATGCAAAAAATGTGGGAATAGATTTCTCTCATTACAAACGATGGAAAAGATTCCATGTCCAGACTGTGAGGCAGAGATTGACTATGAGATTGGACCAGATGAAAGTATGGAAGATATTTTAGATACTGCGCAGTTACTTCAGAAAATCGAGGGTGAAGAAGAAGTCGAAAAGATGGATGCTTTACTAAGCCTTGCTATCACGGGTGGAGACTGCAATTGGATTTAAAAATGTATTTTCTAAAAGACTCAGGGACCATGGACTTCTGGGTCTTTTAGATTGCTGCAATAATTGAAACAGGAAGGCAGGAATATCAATTTATGAACGATACACAAGACAACAAATGGGACAAACTATTGCACATCAAAACCATGGGCAGAGACGACTCTCAATCCGATCAATACCGCTATCCATACGAACCAACTCCATATTCTGTACTGCAACGATTAGCAAATACAGGACTTATAAGGAAGAACAATATGCTCTTAGATTATGGCTGTGGTAAAGGAAGGGTAGACTTTTTCTTATCCTACCAGACAAGATGCCGTTGCCTCGGAGTTGAATATGACGAACGCATTTATGAGAAAGTAATGGAAAATAAGAAAGAAGCCGTATCGAAAGAGAGGGTATCATTTTCATTAGCGAATGCAGAAGAATTTCAACTCCCAGAACAGATAGACCGCATCTATTTTTTTAATCCATTTTCCGTAGAGATTTTGAGAAAAGTGATGGCAAGGATCATGGAATCATACTATGAACATCCAAGACAGATTTTATGTTTCTTCTATTATCCATCTGACGAATATCTTACATATCTGATGACGGTGGATGAGATGATGTTTACCGATGAAATTGATTGTTCCGATTTGTTTGGTGGAAATAGTGAGAGAGAACGCATTATGATTTTTGAGATTGGGCAGTAGACAGACTTAGGCCATCTAAATATTTGATCAATATTGCTCAATGAAGATGAATATAAATAGACGAAAAATAATAAATCATGTATAATCATAAATATGCATCTATAGTTACAAAATATGAAATAAAATATAAGAAAAACGGATATAATACAACAAATTATGTAACTTTAGATACACTTTTTAACACAAAAATCTAGAGCAAAATAATAAATGAGGTGATGAAAATGCCATTAACAAATATAGAGGCGGATAATTTTACGGTATTTGATGATATAAAAATTCCATTTAATAAAGGATTAAATATACTAGTAGGCGAGAATGGTATGGGAAAGACTCATGTTATGAAATTAGCTTATGCAGCATGTCAGGCTTCTAAACACGATGTATCATTTTCACAGAAAACAACTATGCTTTTTCGACCAGATCAGTCAAGTATTGGACGATTAGTAAATAGAAAGAAAAATGGGAAAAATACAGCAAAAGTATCCGTAGGATCAGACACAGCAAAGATTGGAATGACATTTTCAACGAAAACCAAAAAATGGGATGCGGAGATTACAACAGAGGAAAAATGGGAAAAGCAAATGTCTGATCTCACAAGTGTGTTTATTCCAGCAAAAGAAATTTTATCCAATGCATGGAATTTAGATGCAGCAGTGAAGATGGGAAATGTAGAATTTGATGACACCTATTTAGATATTATTGCAGCTGCTAAAATTGATATTTCCAGAGGTGTAGATTCCGCTGCAAGGAAGAAATATTTAAAGATTTTACAACAGATTAGCAGTGGAAAAGTTACTTTACATGAAGATCGTTTTTATTTAAAACCAGGTACACAAGCAAAATTAGAATTTAATTTAGTTGCAGAAGGTTTACGTAAGATAGCTCTATTATGGCAGCTTATTAAGAACGGAACATTAGAGAAAGGATCTGTATTATTTTGGGATGAACCAGAGGCTAATATTAATCCGAAATATATTCCTGTGTTGGCAGAATTATTAATTATGCTGGAAAAAGAGGGTGTACAGATTTTTGTTTCAACACATGATTATTTTTTATCTAAGTATATTGAAATAAAACGGAAATCTGACAGTAATGTTCAGTATATTTCGCTGTATAAAGATGAAATGAGTAAAGTGCAATGTGAGATTGCAAAAGAATTTGAATTACTGGAACATAATACGATTATGGATACTTTTCGTCAACTTTATAGAGAAGAAATTGGGGTGGTATTATAGTGAAAGTAATAACAGAATCGGAAATGAATTTTGGAGAATTTGATGAATCTAACTTGTTTCATATTGAAAATTCTAAAATTTATAGGGATCTTGGTGATGGAATTAAGACAGTAGAATTTATTTTAAAATATAAAGAGGACAGTATTATATTTTTAGAAGCAAAGAAAAGTTGTCCTAATGCGGAGAAACGGCATGAAACAGAGGAGAAAGAACATAAATTTGAAGTTTATTTTTCTTCACTAGTAGAAAAATTTATTGCATCTTTACATATTTATTTAGCTTCTATTTTAGGTAGATATCCGGATATTTCAGAGGTTGGAGATAGCTTACAATTTGTAGATGAAATGAAAAATATGAAATTAAAGTTTGTATTGGTAATTAAGAATGCTGAAGATGTTGCTTGGTTAGTAGGACCATCTGCAGAATTAAAAGCCAGGTTATTACAGATTAGAAAAATTTGGAATATTGAAATAATGGTATTGAATGAAGAGTTAGCAGAAAAGCTTAGTTTAACAGCAAACAATCAAGATTATGCATTATAACCATTAGGTTGTTACCCATACCAATTAGGACCATTATAATGTATTTTCTAAAAGACTCAGGGACCATGGACTTCTGGGCCTTTTAGATTGCTGCAATAATTGAAACAGGAAGGCAGGAATATCAATTTATGAACGATACACAAGACAACAAATGGGACAAACTATTGCACATCAAAACCATGGGCAGTAGACAGACTCAAGTCATCTAAATATTTGATACCAGTATTAGAAAATTTATATATTTCTCCAGAAGAATTTTTAAAGGAAATAAAGGAGCTAAAAATAAAATGATAAAAGATATAATGAAAGATCCACTGTTTCTAGCACAGAAATCAACAGATGCAACAAAAGCAGATCAACAGGTAGTAGTTGATCTGTTAGACACACTAAGAGCTAATTTGGATCATTGTGTTGGAATGGCAGCAAATATGATCGGCGTTAAAAAGAACATTATCGTAGTAGCAGTTGGACCATTTCAGTTTGCAATGATCAATCCAAAGATCACAAAGAAATCAGGCGTATTTGAGACAGAAGAAGGATGTTTATCTTTGGATGGAGTGAGACCTTGTAAGAGATATAAGGAGATAGAAGTAGATTATCTGGACCAGGATTTTAAAAAACAGCATGGAAAATATTCTGGATGGACAGCACAGATCATACAGCATGAAATTGCTCATTGCAAGGGGATTGTGATATGATTGAATTACAAACAATGAATGAAATACCAATTTATACGATCATAAAAATAGAAGCAGAAGAAGCAGAAATTCCAATGTTAACTTTTTATGTAAAAGAAGATTCTATGGATGAACCAGAAGAGATTTCGATGGAAGAATTAACAGCTTATGACAGGAATCTAGGAATTGGAGATCAGGTAATAATCGGCCCAGATGAAACTTTGTTTCCGCTAGATATGGCAGAGAATCTTGGAATGTTTGACGAAATCGATCCGTTAAGCCAGATATCAGAAACAGATCCCAGACAATGGCAGATGGAATGGATGGATAATTATATGGACGCATTAGAAGAACTGGAGGATTCTACAACTAGGGAATAAGCCAAAATTCATGAAAATAAATCCATTAAAAGCAGAAAAACTTATGGAGATGAATGTATTTATGCAGAAATTACAGATAAGACAGAAAACATGTTATATAGAGCAAAATGGTTCCGGCGGTCCGATCATTTTATGGGGAATGTATCCTCATCGTGGAAATGAAATAGCACATATGTGGGATTGTCTGATGGAGACAGTCAATGATCAGGATTTTCTTTTCTGTGCATTTCAGGTAAAAGATTGGAATGGTGATTTTTCTCCATGGAAGTCACCTGCTGCCTTCGGAGATGATGATTTCAAAGGAAATGGTCCAAAGACTTTACAATGGTTAATGAATGATTTGATTCCAGAATTAAAAGCAGATTACGGGGTAGACAGAGAAATTTATCTGATCGGATATTCTCTTGCAGGATTGTTTGCTCTATGGACAGCATATGAAACGGATATCTTCTCGGCAATTGCAAGCTGCTCCGGTTCTTTATGGTTCGAACAATGGGATGAATATGTGTTGCATCATCAAATAAAGCATGAAAGCAATATCTACTTAAGCCTTGGAGGAAAAGAAGAAAAAACAAAGAATCCGGTCATGGCAAGAGTTGGAGATCGAACTAGAACACAGGAACGAATTTTGCGCAATGATCCTAAGGTAAAGCAAACAACATTAGAATTTAACAGCGGCGGGCATTTTGCTGATGCCCAAAAGAGATTAGCGAAAGCTGTCAAATGGTTATTAGAATGTACTTAGGAGAGGATTCCAATGAACAACAAAACCATAAATTATTATAACAAATACACTAAATCATTCATACAAACAACAAGATTCGTAGATTTTACAAACATACAAAATAAATTTTTATCTTATCTTCCATCGGGCGCATCCATCTTAGATTTTGGGTGCGGTTCTGGTCGTGATACAAAATATTTTCTAAAGCGAAACTATAATGTATCGGCGATTGACGGATCCGAAGAGATTTGTAAGGAAGCCTCAAAATATACAGGAATCAAAGTAAAACAAATGTTGTTTGAAGAATTAAATGACCAGAATATTTATGATGGAATCTGGGCATGTGCATCAATTCTTCATTTATCAAAAAGCGATCTTTTTCGTGTATTTCATAAGATGAACAAAGCATTGAAAGAAAATGGAATCATTTATACATCATTTAAGTATGGTGAATTCGAAGGGGAGAGAAATGAGCGTTATTTTACGGATTTTACAGAAGATTCATTGAAAGAATTTATCTTGCAGATCCCTCAATTACAGATCAAAGAAATATGGACAACAGGTGATGTCAGAGAAGGACGAGGTGATGAACGATGGTTGAATATCCTGATTTGCAAGGGAAAAATATCCTAGAAATTGAGCCAAAATATTATAACAATCTAAATATCGATGGATTTTCTAAAATGATGAAAAGTCCATCCTATTGCTATAAATTTTATTGGCTGGAAGCGATCATACAGTTAATCTCTGAGGGAAAAACAGAATCGACATTTGATGAAATCATAGATGAGATGATCACAAACGCATGGTATTCTGTAAGAGAGTTCCATATTCACTTAAGTGGAATGCCACTGGACGGGCAGATTAAGGATGGATTGGAGAGAGCAGTCCTTTTGCTAACAGAGCTTAGTGAATTATCAGCGAATGCTTCGAAAGTAGAGATTAAAAATGCGATCAAGCAGTATAACAAGGAATTAAAAACGACGAAAGAACAGCTGACTCATATGGTTCCATACCGAGCATTAGCAGGCTTTTTTACGAGGAGTAATGAAAAAGTAAATTGGAATAGTGCAAATCGCATGACAGCGTATATTCAGAAATTTAATAAAGAAGTCTTAACTCTTCCATACATATTAGGAACAAGCAGCAAGTTAAAAAAAGAAGTATACTTCCAACAAGACTGGATCAAGATGATTCAGGATCATACAGTCAATATTCTAGGCTGGATTCAATACGAGAAGGTAAAATGGCTGCAGAACAATAATCCAGAAGTTCCCGGTCTGGTATATAAATTAACCCCAACAGAAGAAAAGGTACGAAAACTCAAAAAAGTAAGAGATCTCTGGCAAGATATCATGGAAGTTCAAGAAATCAGAGACGTCTTTACTGGACAACCTGTGAAGAAGAAAAAATACGATATTGATCATTTTATTCCATGGTCATTTGTTATGAATGATGAACTTTGGAATCTGATGCCGATGGATGCATCACTAAATTCATCCAAGAGTAATCGATTACCAAAATGGAATCCGTTTTTTCAGAATTTTGCACAAAATCAATATCTGATGTATCAAATGATTTATGATGATATGGGAATCTATAAAAGATTTAAAGGCTGTTATAAGGATAATCTTCATTCTATCTGGGCGGGACAGGAATTATATCGAAAAGGAAATTCAAAAGAAATGTTTTATAATATACTTGAAAAGAATATGATACCTGTATATAATTCCGCACGTCGACAAGGATATGAAATATGGGATTATTCATAAGGATTTTAAAAGGGCAGAAGAATATGTGGTCAGAAAAGCAAAGAAAATATCAGAAGAATATATGTAGTAAATTAATGCTAGCTATTTTGTTACTCGCAAGTATCACAACACTTACAGCATGTAGATCATCAAATATAAAAGAAACAACAAAACAAACAGATCATAAGACAAAGAAGTGGAAACCATTGGTGATAACAAAGCGAGAAAAAGCTCAGGCACAAAAAGAAGTTAAGCAAATTTCAGACATTTGTCAAAACATAAAAATCAATGAGAATAAAGTTACAAAAAAAGACTTACAAACGTTATATGATACATTAACATCCAAAGGTTATCCTGTTGCCCAGATTGGGGAAGAAAAACATAGTACAAAAAATGCACCAGTAAAATTCAAACCATCCAAGACAAGTCATGGTGAGAAATTGAAAACATTTTATGAAAAAACAAAAGCTGGAAAACCAACAACGATAACATTGTTACAGCAAAATAGTTCCGGAGGATTTGCAAATATCCGATTACAAAGCAACAATGGAAAGACAGAAGGAATTTTGACAACAATTTATAAAGAAGATGGTAAATTTTCTGTGAGTGAAATGGTAAAGTATCAAGTGAAAAAACTGGAATTGAATGAAAAAAATATTATGACTTTGGAATTTTACTTATCCGATCAAGCAGAATTACAGACGGATGGTACGATGGAATTTCAATGTAATTGAATATTAAATTTTCGCCATTTGTTGCATAGAAATGCATCAAACAGCAGATAATACCATCATAAAAATTTCCAAAGTAGAAAGGAACTCATATCATGGTATTAAAAGAGACAGAAAGAACAGCAATTGAAAACCTAAGAACACAGGAGAAAAGCTGCATAGAAAAGTATCAAAAATACGCACAGCAGGCGATCGATCCAGAACTTAAAAATCTTTTTGAACAGTTACACAAAAAAGAGCAGACACATTACGATTCACTCACACAGGTCTTAGATGGAACAGTACCGTCAAGTGACTGCAATGACAGTGATGGAAGAGACTATGAACCAAGAGCAATCTATACAGCAGCGAGCCAGTCCGAAGATAAGATGCATGATGCATTTCTTGCAACTGATGCAATTGGAACAGAGAAATTGGTTTCCGGAGAGTATAATACAAATGTATTTATGTTTGGGGATAGTGATCTTAGAAAGTTAATGGCTGACATTCAGGTAGAAGAACAGAATCATGCCGAAATGCTATATAAATATAAGACAGCAAACGGAATGCAGTAATGCAATAGATATATGATAATTACGTTAAAGGACTCAGGAGTCGTGGACTTCTGAGTCTTTTGTTATCATTACAAAAATATCAATAATGTATAGATTGGATAAGATATGAAAATATGATAGAATTAATACAAATAAAGTACTATACAAGAGAGGACAAATAAGAAGATAATGAAGACAGAGCATCATACATTAACAAAGACTTGGGTTGTAGCAGCGCTGGCAAGTTTATGCTGTATTCTATGGGGAAGTGCTATTCCGATGATCAAGACAGGATATCGACTGTTACAAGTAGATACGACAAACACAGCCAGTCAGATCGTATTTGCAGGAATAAGATTTGCGTTAGCAGGACTTTTCGTCTTGATTTTTGCTTCTATACAGGAAAAGAAAGTGACATTGCCCGATGGAAAGATTCTAAAATATGCAGTTCCTGTCTGCCTTGCGCAGACTGTTGGACAGTATTTTTTCTTTTATATTGGCGTGGCACATACATCTGGAGTGAAAGGTGGAATCATTACAGGTTTAGGAAATTTTATCGCAATCCTAATGTCATGTTTGATCGTACGAAATGAAAAACTAACGGGAAGAAAATTAACAGGATGCATCTTAGGATTTGCAGGAGTTGTCGTGATCAATCTTCTTGGAAATTCTTTGGATTTCGGCTTTACGATGATGGGAGAAGGATTCGTTTTGATTTCACAGTTAGCCTATGCAACATCCACGATATTGATCAATTACTATTCAAAAAAAGTATCACCAGTTATATTAAGTGGAACTCAGTTTTTTATTGGTGGAATTGTATTATTTTTAATCGGAAACGCAATGGGTGGACATTTAGATCATGTAACAGTTGGTGGAATTACGGTCGTGTTGTATCTTGCATTGGTATCTGCAGTTGCCTATACACTTTGGTCTGTATTACTTGCATATAATGATGTGTCAAAGGTAGCAATCTTTGGATTTGTGAATCCATTATGCAGTGTAATCTTGTCGGCATTGGTATTGGGAGAAGTCAAACAGGCATTTAATATCGGAAGTCTGATTGCACTCGCACTTGTATGTGTTGGAATTTATATTGTAAATGCAAAGAAGAATAACAAATCAAATGTTGAGTAAGGAGGAAAACATTATGAGATATGAAATTTTAGGTGAAACACTTCCAGTAGTTATCTGTTATCTGGAATCTGGAGAAAAAATGGTCACAGAAGGTGGAGGAATGTCTTGGATGTCTCCAAATATGAAAATGGAAACAACTTCGAATGGGGGAATAGGAAAGATCTTTGGAAGAGCGTTTTCAGGAGAAAAGATGTTCCAGAATGTTTATACAGCACAAGGCGGAGAAGGAATGATTGCCTTTGCTTCATGCTTCCCGGGATCCATCAAGGCATTTGAAATTGCACCTGGACAGGAAATGATATTACAAAAAAGTGCTTATCTTGCCGGTGAGAATGGAGTTGAGTTATCTGCATTCTTTAATAAAAAGATTGGAGCTGGATTATTTGGCGGAGAAGGTTTTATTATGCAGAAAGCATCTGGCCATGGTATCATGTTTGCAGAATTTGATGGTCATGTTGTGGAATATGAATTAGAGGCTGGAGAGCAGATTGTTGTAGACACTGGACATTTGGCCGCGATGACAGCAAGTTGTACGATGGAGATCAAAAGTGTTCCGGGTGTAAAGAATATGTTGTTTGGTGGAGAAGGAGTGTTTAACACAATACTTACAGGCCCTGGGAAAGTATGGCTGCAAACAATGCCAATCAGTAATGTAGCTGGAGTATTAAGCCCATATTTTCCAAGCTCTAGTAAATAGAAAAAACATGAATAGATTAAGGAATGGGGAGTGATCAATATGGCCTTTTTTGACTATGATCGAAATGGGAAAAAAGATTGGAAAGACAATGCCAGAGAATATTATCTTTATAACAAATTAAAAGAAGATGATGCATCGAAGCATAGCCAAGGGAAGAAGGAATCATCCGATGATGGGAAATCAAATGTTGGGTGTGGTTCTGTACTATTGTGTTTTTTATTTATGTTTTGTATGATGTGGTTCGCTATGATGGTTGATTCATTATGCAAATAGAGGAGCATAGAACGATGACAAAGACAAAGGCTTATATTGCGATTGATCTCAAATCATTCTATGCTTCTGTGGAATGTAAGGAGCGAAATCGCGATCCTTTAACGACAAATCTTGTGGTTGCAGATCAAAGTCGGACGGAGAAGACAATCTGCCTTGCGGTATCTCCATCGCTGAAAAGCTATGGAATACCAGGCAGACCACGTTTGTTTGAAGTCGTGCAAAAGATTAAAGAAGTCAATAATACCCGCAGGTGGAAAGCTTTAAACAGAACATTTACAGGTTCGTCGGATGACAGCACAGAATTAAATGCAAATCCGGCATTGAAGGTTGATTATATTGTTGCACCACCACGTATGGAATACTATTTGGAATATAGTTCCAAGATTTATAATATTTATCTAAAGTATATTGCGCCAGAAGATATTTTTCCGTACTCAATTGATGAAGTATTTATAGATGCAACAGATTATCTGAATACTTATCAGATGACTGCAAGGGAACTTGCCATGACTATGATACGAGACGTTTTAAAAACAACGGGAATTACAGCAACCGCCGGAATCGGAACGAATATGTATCTGTGCAAGATTGCGATGGATATCGTAGCAAAGCATATTAAACCGGATAAGGATGGCGTAAGGATCGCCGAATTAGACGAAATGTCTTACCGTAGGAAGCTATGGAATCACAGACCGCTTACGGATTTCTGGAGAGTAGGCAAAGGCTATGCGAAGAAGTTGGAAGAACACGGTCTTTTCTCAATGGGAGATGTTGCAAGATGTTCCGTCGGAAAGCCAAATGAATTCCATAATGAAGAACTGCTTTATAAGATGTTTGGGATCAATGCGGAACTGCTGATCGATCATGCCTGGGGCTATGAGCCTTGTACGATGGAGCAAGTCAAAGCGTACAAACCGGAAACCAACAGTGTATGCTCCGGGCAAGTACTTCACTGCCCATATGACTTTGATAAAGCAAAGTTAGTTGTAAAAGAAATGACTGATCTTATGACACTTGATCTGGTAGATAAGAGACTTGTTACTGACCAGATCGTATTGACCATAGGTTATGATATAGAAAATCTAACGGATCCAGATAGATATAGGAAGTACAAAGGATCTGTTACGATCGACCGATATGGAAGGAAAGTTCCAAAACACGCTCATGGAACAACAAACCTGAAAAGGAAGACATCATCTACCATGCTGATCACAGATGCAGTGATGGAATTATATGATCGGATCGTGGATAAAAATCTGCTGATCAGAAGAATCAATATCACAGCGAACAAGCTCGTGGATGAAAGTTTTTCAAAGGAAGAAGAAACGTATGAACAGCTTGATCTTTTTACAGATTATACGGTAAAGGAACAGGAACAAGCCGAAGAAGAGGCTGTTTTAGAGCGTGAGAAACGGATGCAACAGACAATGCTCACAATCAAAAAGAAGTTTGGGAAGAACGCTATCTTGAAAGGAATGAACCTTCAGGAGGGAGCAACAGCAAAAGACCGTAATGAGCAGATTGGCGGACATAAAGCATAGAAAGTAAGTATTCAGTGTCGATGGAGGAAGATTATGAAGGATCAGTACAATCATAAATACGATGATATTATCAATCTGCCGCATCCAACTTCAAAGAAGCACCCTCGTATGTCACTTTATGCCAGGGCAGCACAGTTTTCGCCTTTTGCGGCACTTACCGGACACGAAGCAGCTATTAAAGAAACTGTAAGACAAACAGATGCAAAACAGGTGTTGAGTGAAGAAGTTATAGCAGAATTAAATAAAAAGTTATATCTGATCGCTGAAACGATCGGTACACAACAAATGGTTGAGATCACGTATTTTGTACCAGATGCTAAGAAAGATGGGGGAGCATATATTACCTGTTCTGGTTGTGTAAAGAAAATTGATAAATATAAACACACAGTTGTTATGACAGATCAGACGATCATCCCTATCGAACAGATAAATAATATAGAGGGAGAAATGTTTGAAGAATAGTAATGGTGCCTGATTCAAATAAGAATCAGGCACCATTGCTGTTTCATAAAAAGCTACATACTCTGATGGAATGTACGACGAATCACTTCTTCCTGCTGTTCGCGGGATAATCGATTAAAGTTCACGGCATATCCAGAAACACGGATCGTAAGTGTTGGATATTTTTCTGGATGTTCCATAGCATCGATCAAAGTTTCTCTATGCATAACATTTACATTCAAATGATGTGCACCTTGAACAAAGTATCCGTCTAAGATTGTTGTAAGGTTTTGTACTCGTTGTTCCTGATCTTTTCCAAGAGCATCTGGTACGATGGAAAAGGTATTGGATACACCATCCTGACATACATCGCGATATGGAATTTTAGCGACAGAGTTTAAGGATGCAAGAGCACCATTTTCGTCTCGTCCATGCATTGGGTTTGCACCTGGAGCTAAAGGTTCTCCGAGTTTTCTTCCATCTGGTGTGGATCCGGTTTTCTTACCATACATAACATTGGATGTAATCGTTAAAGCAGATAAAGTATGGATCGCATTTCTATAAATTGGATGTTTCTTTAGTTCGTCAGAGAAGAATGTTACTGTGTTAACTGCAAGATCATCTGCGCGGTCGTCATCATTTCCATACTTAGGGAAATCCCCAATGGTTTCAAAGTCAATTGCTACACCATTTTCATTGCGGATTGGTTTTACAGTTGCATATTTGATCGCTGATAGAGAGTCTGCGGCAATAGACAGACCAGCAATTCCATAAGCTGCGATTCGCTCTAAGTTTGTATCATGAAGAGCAAACTGGCTGGCTTCATATGCGTATTTATCATGCATAAAATGAATGATATTTACTGTATCAACATATAATTCAGCAACATAAGTCATAACTTTCTTATAGTTTTCCCATACTTTGTCAAAATCAAGAACGTCATCTGTGATCGGTTCAATTCCAGGAACAACCTGGATTCCTTTTTTCTCGTCAATTCCTCCATTGATCGCATAAAGCAGTGATTTTGCCAGATTGCAGCGGGCTCCGAACAGCTGTGTCTGTTTTCCAACCTTCATTGCAGATACACAACAAGCAATCGCATAATCATCCCCATAGACTGGGCGCATAACATCATCATTTTCATATTGGATAGAATCCGTATCAATAGAAACTTTAGAGCAAAAATGTTTAAAGTTGTCTGGCAGTTTTTCAGACCATAAAACAGTTAAGTTAGGCTCTGGAGCAGTTCCAATGTTATATAAAGTATGAAGATAACGGAAAGAGTTCTTAGTAACCAGAGGTTTTCCATTAATACCAACTCCACCGATAGACTCCGTGATCCACGTAGGATCCCCACCAAATAGTTCGTCATATTCAGGAGTTCTTAAATGTCTTGTCAGACGAAGTTTGATGATAAATTGATCGATCAATTCCTGAGCTTCTGTTTCCGTGATCACTCCATTTTTAAGATCTCGTTCAATATAAATATCAAGGAATGTAGAAGTACGTCCAAGGGAAGTTGCAGCTCCATTATTTTCTTTTGTTCCCGCAAGATATCCCATATAAACCGCCTGAACAGCTTCTTTCGCATTTTTTGCAGGTTTTGAAATATCAACGCCATAAGATGCAGCCATTTCTTTCATTTTAGAAAGGGCACGGATCTGCTCAGAAATTTCTTCACGCAGACGGATGCGGTCTTCTGTCATAGTTCCATCTTCAAAGTCTAGATCTTTTTGTTTTTCTTCGATCAAGTGGTCGATTCCATAAAGAGCAACACGACGGTAGTCTCCAATAATACGTCCACGTCCATAAGCATCAGGAAGTCCTGTTAGAAGTCCAGCAGTTCTTGCAAGACGAGTACGTTTTGGATAGGCATCAAAAACCCCTTCATTGTGTGTTTTTCTGTATTCATTAAAATGGCGGTCGATCTCTTCATTTAGTTTATAACCATATTGTTCCAGTGACTGGTGCGCCATACGTTTACCGCCATATAGATTGACAATACGTTTTAGGGGTGCATCTGTCTGAAGTCCAACGATCACCTCATTTTCTTTATCAATATATCCAGGTGCGAAGTTCGTGATACCAGAAATGATATCTGTCTCAACATCTAAAACGCCTCCTTTTTTCAATTCTTCAGCAAGCAGTTCTTCACATTTATTCCAGACTTTTTTTGTTTTCTGAGATACATCAGCTAAGAAAGAGTCATCTCCTTCATAGAGAGTGTAGTTTTTCTGTATAAAATTTCTTACATTGATTTCTTTTGTCCAGACACCATCGTTGAATCCATTCCATTCGTTTAACATGATTTTTCCTCCATAAAATAAACATGATCAAAATAGGTTTGTTGTAACATCTCTGTTTTCTTTTTATCCATGGCCGGTACACCTTCTAAAGAATAAGGAATATCCATAACTTTATATTTGTTGGTACCAAGTAAATGATAAGGAAGCAGCTCAACTTTCTCTACATTAGGAATCGTTTGAATATAAGCTTTTAACTGAGCCATATGATCTTCGCTGTCAGTAATTCCTGGAACAACGACATGGCGAATCCATATCTTAGTCTGATGTTTTTTTAAAGCATTCAAAAATTCTTCAAAACGATCCATTGATCTTCCTGTCATTTTTTCATAATCCGTTTTATAGATGTGTTTCAGATCAAGAAGAACAAGATCTGTATGGTTTAAAATCTCATCATAATCAGAAAGTCCATAACCTGCAGTGTCGATGCAAGTGTGAATGCCTTCATTCTTGCATAGTTTTAAAGTCTCTTTTAAAAAATCAGGTTGTAATAAAGGTTCTCCACCAGAAAAGGTAACACCACCATCTTCTTTAAAATAAGGTTTAAATCGTCGGATCTTTGCAACGAGTTCTTCCGGTGTGTATTCGGTCCCGCCAGATAATTCCCAAGTATCAGGGTTATGGCAGAAACGACATCTTAGAGCACATCCTTGTAAAAAGATAACGGTTCGTATCCCTGGTCCATCAACCAGACCCATCGATTCGATGGAATGGACATGACCAACTGTCATAGTATTCCTCCTTATGGATGATACGTACTTAGAACAAGTACGTAAAAAGTTAACAGGATCAATATCTGAACGATGAAGCGTTGCAAAAATAGAATAAAAAAACGCCGCACGTCCAGACAGATTGCCCAGACGGTCGGCGATTAATGATCATACTTCCATGTGGTTAATTCCACGTGCTCCGTCAGTTATATGACCTTATGGCTATAAGATACTATAGAAAATGAGATTCGTCAACCCCTTAATTTTGTCGAAAAACTTCACAAATTGTACAAAAAATGATACAATATAGTTATCAAAACAACTTAAAGGAGGATATGCCTATGAAGCTAGAGAAATTGCAGTTCGTTGTAGAAGATGGAGTTGGTATCATCACAATGAACTATATGAAGAATCTTAATGCAATTGATGATCAGATGGCAGACGAGTTGATGTACGTAGTAGATACTTGTGAGAATGACCCGAATGTAAAAGTTGTTGTTTTAAAAGGAATGCCAAAGGCATTTTCAGCAGGAGGAGACATTGGATACTTCTATAACCTGATCCAACAAGGTGGAGAAGTGAATATGGATTCTCTGATCAGTAAAGTTGGCAATGTAACCGATGGTCTGAAGCGTATGAGTAAGCTTGTGATCTCAAGTGTAAGTGGAGCGGCAGCAGGTGCAGGAGTAAGTCTTGCATTTTCAGGGGACTTTGTTGTATGCGCAGACAATGCGAAGTTTATTATGGCATTTGTGAATCTTGGACTAGTTCCAGATACCGGTGGAACGTACCTGTTTGTTAAGAGTCTTGGAATTCAGAAAGCAATGGAACTGTGTGTTACAGGAAGACCAATGAAAGCACAGGAAGCAAAAGATGCCGGAATGGTATATGATGTAGTTCCAGCGGAAGAATTAGATGATACCGTTATGAAACTTGCTAAGAAATTTGCTAGTGGACCATTACTTTCTTATAAGAATATCAAGAAACAGATTTATCAGGCAGGGCTTGCTGATTATAAGAAATACCTGGATGAATGTGAGATTCCGACACAGCGTGAATGTGCGGCATCTTCTGATTTTATAGAAGGAGTCAAAGCTTTTATGGAGAAGAGAAAGGCTGAATTCAAAGGAGAATAAAGCCAGGATCAAACCATGAACATAGAAGGGAGGTCACGCCTTTGAAGTCAAAAGTTGTAACAAGAGAGGAAGCGCTCTCAAGAATTCATGATGGACAGACGATCATGTTTGGAGACTGGCATGGAGAATTTGCAGCAGATGAGATCATTGATGGAATGTTAGAAAAAGGAATCAAAGACATTGATGCGATCGCTGTATCTGCTGGAATGGCGGATCAGGGAGTCGGAAAGCTGATCAAAGATCACAGAGTTAAGAGTTTGATCACAACACATATTGGGTTGAACCCGATCGCCAAGGATCAGATGTTTGCAGGAGAACTTGCGATAGAATTTAGTCCTCAAGGAACCTTTGCAGAAAGAATCCGTTGTGGTGGAGCAGGTTTAGGTGGCTGTCTGACACCAACAGGACTTGGTACAGAAGTAGAAGAAGGTAAACAAAAACTAACGATCGATGGCAAAGAATATCTTCTGGAATTACCATTACGTGCAGATGTTGCTTTGATCAAAGCAACGAAAGCAGATACTGCAGGTAATATTTCATTCCGAATGAATTCCAGAGCAACAAACAGTACGATGGCTATGGCTGCTGATACGGTGATCGTTGAAGTCGAAGAGATCGTGGAAGTGGGTGAACTAGGACCAGAAGAGATCGATGTTCCAGCACCTGTGATCGATATGATCTATGAAAGAACCGGTGAGAAACGACCAATGTGTCCAATGTGGCAGCGAGCCAAAGCAAAAGCGGAAGGAGGTCAGTGATATGGCAGGATTGACAGGAAGAAAGCTGATCGCATCACGATGTGCAAAGTTTTTTAAAGATGGAGATTTTGTAAATCTTGGTATCGGAGTTCCGCTGATGTGTGTAAATTATCTTCCAGAAGGTGTGGATCTGTGGCTGGAAGCAGAGATCGGAACCGTCGGAAGTGGACCAACCCCAAGCTGGGATAAAGCAGATATTGATGTTATTGATGCCGGCGGACAGCCTGCATCTGTGATCAAAGGTGGAAGCGTGTATGATCATGAGATGTCTTTTGCATTTATACGTGGCGGACATATTGATGCAGCAGTTCTTGGTACACTTCAGGTAGACCAAGAAGGCAATATCGCTAACTGGACGATTCCAGGGAAGATGGTGCCAGGAATGGGTGGTGCCATGGATCTGTGTGCCGGAGTGAAGAAGATCATCGTAGCAACAGACCATTGTGAAAAGAGTGGAAAGTCTAAGATATTAAAGAAATGTACACTTCCTTTGACGGGAGTTCATTGTGTAACAGATATCGTAACAGAACGCTGCTATTTTGAAGTTACAAAAGATGGTCTCGTGTTAAGGGAACTTGCAGAAGGATATAGTGTAGAAGATATCCTTGCATGCACAGAAGCTGATGTGATCGTACCGGATGAAATTGGTGTTATGAGCTGATAATAGACGCAGGAAAGCATATAGAAAAACAGCACTGTACAGGAATAAAATTCCCAATGCAGTGCTGTTTTTATTAGTTTATTTAATCTTCTTTTGGCAATGCAATATTTAAAATAATTGCAACAAGTGCCGCAGGTACAATACCAGATCCTCCGAAGATCAATTGAATTCCTTCAGGTAGTCCAGAAAGAACTGTGCTGTTTGCACCGATTCCATATCCAAGTCCGAGAGCTACAGATACGACAGTAATATTTCTCATTGTTAATGGTTCTTTTGTGATCAGCTGAATACCACTGATCACGATAGAAGAGAACATCATAACAGCTGCTCCACCTAATACGCTCTGTGGCATGATAGAGATCAATGCAGCAAGTTTTGGAAATAATCCACACAGGATTAAGAAGATTGCTCCTGTTGCAAGTGCAAAACGGTTTACGATCTTTGTCATAGTAACAAGACCAACATTCTGGCTGAATGATGTATTTGGTAAAACACCAAAGAATGCTGCGATCGTAGATCCGATACCATCACAGACAACACCACCAGAAAGCTCAGAATCTGTAGCTTCACGATCCATACCACCTTCGATAACTCCGGAAATATCTCCGACTGTTTCTACAGCAGTTACGATAAACATGATAAGTACAGGGACGATCGCTCTTGCATCAAAAATGATTTTTACAGGCATAAATTTTGGAATGGCAAACCATCCAGCCTGAGCAACTTTATCCCAGTTTAACACCCATGCTTTTGTATACTCTACACCATCTGCATTGACAGCAGTTGTAGGAAGTACAACACCCATGATTCCTGCAATAATGTATCCTGCGATAATTCCGATCAGTACAGAAGAAGCACTTGTGATACCTTTCGTTCCATGTTTTAATGCAATGATGATCACAAGAACAATTGTTCCAAGTAACAAGTTCTCGATTGAACCGAAATCATTAGCAGAATTTCCTCCACCAAAAGAATTCACACCAACACCGATCAGTGATAATCCGATGGAAAGTACAACCGTACCAGTTACGACAGCTGGGAAAAATCTTCGAAGTGGTTTTAACATAAATCCTAATACAGATTCAAATAACCCACCGATAATGGAAGCACCCATGATCGCACCATATCCAAGGATTCCACCACCCATAACAGATGCAACACTGCTGCAGACACCGATAAATCCTGAACTCGTTCCCATGATGATTGGAACTTTTCCACCGATCGGTCCGATCGCGTACAACTGGATCAGTGTAACAATTCCGGCAATTAACATTGCATTTTGTAAAAGCGCAATCTGAACGTCTGCAAATTCGGTTCCAGAAGCAATACCACAAGCCCCTGTTATGATAAGGACTGGAGTAAGGTTACCTACGAACATAGCGAATACATGCTGCAGACCAAGGAGAATCGCTTTTTGCAGCGGAAGTTTCCCGTAAAAGTCGTATTCCGCACCTTTGTTTTTCTCTTGATTCATTTTTCTTTCGTCTCCTTTTTTTTAATGTATGATGAGCAGTTTTATACTGCTATTTTTCACAGCATACTATTATAAAGGATTTGAATGAAAATGTATAGTTCTTTTTTTTAAGCATGTTTTTTTACATTGCAACCACACCATTTTCATGATAAAATTTACCCGAAAAACTTTCCAAAAGGAGTCAATATACAGTGATAAGTTTAGGATTAGATTCTGGTTCGTCTATGACAAAAGCCGTTTTGTTAGAAGATACGAAGATAATAGATACAAAGATGATCCCAACATCGATCAGTCCAAGGAAATCTCTAGAATTTCTTTACAGAGAGATAAAAAAACAACATAAAGAAATAGCTGTTATTGTAACAACTGGATATGGAAGGAATCTGTTAGATCAGGCAGATTTCAAGATCACGGAAATTACTTGCCATGCAGCTGGAGCATTTTTTATGAATCCAGATTGTGACACGATCATTGATATTGGTGGGCAGGATAGCAAAGTGATCACCATTGATAATCTTGGATGTGTTACAGATTTTTTAATGAATGATAAATGTGCTGCTGGAACTGGACGTTTCCTTGAGATGACGATGAAACGAGTCGAAAGTGAGATTGAAAGAATCGACACTTTCGTAAAAGATGCCAAACCTGCGAAGATCAACAGTATGTGTGCTGTATTTGCAGAAAGTGAAATCGTTGGATTATTGGCACAGGATATTGCACCTGGTGATATTGTTCTTGGTTGTGTAGAATCTATTTGTCAGCGAACCGCTGCATTTGCACAGAAATTGGCGCCAGCGAATCCAAAAGTATTTTTCTCTGGTGGACTAGCACAATTTGATGTGATCAAACAATCATTAGCCAGTCATTTAGGAGTGAAAGAAGTAGCAACAGATCCGTTATGTCAATACACAGGAGCAATTGGAGCTGCCGTTTTGGGCATCCGCAAAATAAAACGATAATTTTTACTTACAGGAGGATTCAAACAATGGTTGAATTAAAGAAAGAGTTACCAGAGATTTTTGAGGAATTTGCAGAACAGAGAAAGAATTCCTTTCTCGCGATCAAGGAGGTTAAAGAAAAAGAGATACCTGTTGTCGGTGTATTTTGTACCTATCTTCCAAGAGAGATTCCAAATGCCATGGGTGCAGCAGTTGTCGGATTATGTTCCGTATCAGATGAAACAATCCCAGATGCAGAAAAAGATCTGCCAAGAAACCTATGTCCATTGATCAAATCAAGTTATGGATTTGCCAAAACAGATAAATGTCCATTCTTCTATTTTTCAGATTTGGTTGTAGGAGAAACAACATGCGATGGAAAGAAAAAAATGTACGAAATGCTTGCTGATTTTAAACCAGTTCATGTCGTAGAACTTCCAAACTGTCAGACAGAAGATGGAATCCAGTTATATAAGAAAGAATTACTTCGTTTCAAGAAAGTTCTAGAAGATAAATTTGAGACAACGATCACAGATGAGGCAGTTCTTCATCAGATCAAGTTAAGAAATGGAATCAATAAAGCATTAAGACGTCTTCAATATGTAATGGCAAATGATCCTGCACCAGTCAATGGATTAGATGTGATCAATACTGTATATGGAAGTGGTTTTGACATTAACACAGAAGGTCTTGAAGACAGAATCAATGCAGTAACAGATAAAATTGAAAAAGAATATACAGAAGGAAAAAATATAGGGAAAAAACCAAGGATCCTTGTAACCGGATCTCCATCTGGCGGTGCGGCCTTGAAAGTCATTCGTGCAATTGAGGATAATGGTGGAGTTGTCGTATGCTTTGAAAACTGTACTGGAATGAAACCATTAGCAATGGTGGATGAAGAGAATCCAGATGTATATGATGCACTCGCAAGAAAATATTTAAACATTGGATGTTCTTGTATGTCTCCAAATAAGAATCGTCTGGATCTTTTGGATGAGTTGATCGATGATTTTCAGGTAGATGGTGTCGTAGACCTTGTTCTTCAGGCGTGTCATACATATAACGTGGAAACCGCACTTGTCAAGAAATTAGTGAAAGACAAAAAAGGAATCCCTTACACAGTGGTTGAAACAGATTATTCACAGGCAGATATTGAACAGATCAATACGAGAATGGCAGCTTTTATTGAGATGCTGTAAGTACAAAATTTGGTAATTACTGTCCAAAACGTATTACATCTATTATGGAGGTGTTTAACTGTTAAAATAATCTTATAATAAATTATAAATATTATATGGAGGATTTGTTTATGAGTAAATATTATTCTATC